>Ga0228700_1001692_pt1 | contig 13459 bp, 12 predicted proteins | sample McNCre317_Aug_MG_FD_178019 | JGI IMG/M metagenome (GOLD analysis project Ga0228700, IMG submission 178019) | Freshwater microbial communities from McNutts Creek, Athens, Georgia, United States - 3-17_Aug_MG | ecosystem: Environmental > Aquatic > Freshwater > Creek | place: USA: Georgia...
GCGCTCAAGCGTCAGGGACACGGGGTGCAAACCACCCTGCCCGCGCTGGCGGCCGGGAAGCGTCACGTCCAAGGCTTCCGCCTGGAGTTGGACTTGCAATTCGGCATCGGCCAGGGCCTGACGACGATCGGTCAAGGCAGACTCGATTGCTTGCTTGGCCAAGTTGATAGCGGCACCGCGGGATTTCTTCTCCTCCACGCTGAGCGCGGCCATGCCTTTCATCAGCTCGGTGATCTTGCCGGACTTGCCCAGAAACAGGGCCTTGGCATTCTCCAGATCGGCGGGCGTAGCGGCTTGCAAAAAAGCGGCTTTGGCGGTGTCAACGATGTCGTTCAACTCGGTCATAAATAGGTACTTGACGATTCAAATCAATGAAAAAGGGCTAGTGCTTTTTCAAGCGCTAGCCCTTGTTTCTGGTGCGCGGAGTGCTACTGAATCAATAGCACCCTGTTGCGGACTCAAGCAGCCAGTTTGGCTTTCACTTGTTCCACAATGCCAGCAAAAGCAGCCATGTCATGGATAGCGATATCGGACAGAACCTTACGGTCGATCTCGATGTTGGCTTTCTTCAGACCATTGGCAAACTGGCTGTATGTCAGACCGCATTGACGGGCTGCCGCGTTGATACGGGCAATCCACAACTGACGGAACACACGTTTCTTGGTACGACGGTCACGGTAGGCATATTGCCCAGCCTTCATTACCGCTTCTTTGGCGATACGGAAGACATTACCGCGACGACCGCGGAAACCCTTAGCAAGGGCCAGAACTTTTTTATGGCGGGCGCGAGCCGTTACACCACGTTTGACGCGAGGCATGTGATTACTCCTTGTACGTCGTTAATTAAATACCACGACCGGGCAGCATCTGTGCCATGTGACCCATGTTGGTCTCATGAACAGCTGCAGAACCGCGCAGGTGGCGTTTATTTTTAGTGGTCTTCTTGGTCAAGATGTGACGTTTGAAGGCTTGACCGCGCTTAACGGTACCACCTGGACGGACGCGGAAGCGTTTCTTCGCCGCGCTCTTGGTCTTCATTTTGGGCATATTCATGCTCCTTTTCATTTGTGCTCGTGAGGCGTCTGGAAAACGACTTCCAGCCTTGTTGGCCCCGAGCCACTTGTGCAAAACCCGTTACCGAGCTTGCTATTTGCGATGTGCCTTTCGGTACATCGCCCACTCCAGGCAGGTGACCAGACCTGCCTGAAATATTTACGCCGCAGCTTCTGCTGCAGGTTTGGGAGAGCCACCGGGCTTTTTACGGCCTGGCGCAATCATCATGATCATCTGGCGACCTTCCAACTTGGGAAACTGCTCCACGATGATGGTGTCACCCAACTCATCGCGCATGCGCTGGAGCATGGCCAAACCGATTTCCTGGTGGGTGATTTCACGACCACGGAAACGCAAAGTGATCTTGCACTTGTCGCCATCCGCCAAGAAGCGGCGGATGTTGCGCATCTTGATGTTGTAGTCGCCGTCATCCGTACCCGGACGGAATTTGATTTCCTTGATCTCGATGACCGTCTGCTTGGCTTTCGCTTCCGCCGCCTTCTTTTGCTCTTGGTATTTGAATTTGCCGTAATCCATCAACCGGCACACAGGCGGGTTGGCGGTAGCGGCGATTTCAACCAAGTCAACATCCAGCTCACCCGCCATGCGGAGAGCTTCCATAAGGCTGACAACGCCCAAGGGCTCATTGTCAGGTCCAGAGAGGCGGACCTCCGGGGCCATGATTTCACGATTCAAACGGTGTTTACGTTCTTCGCGCTGGCGGCGGTCACGAAATTCAGTAGCGATGGCTCAATCCTTCACAATATCTGCTACACAAACTGTAGCGGTTGCCGCACAGCACGCGCCGTCAAACCGGTGTTTCCTTGGGGAGACCTCAGGAAGATTTGTTGGCAATGTCCGCGGTGATGCGCTCAATGAACGACTCCAGGGGCATTGCACCGAGGTCTTGACCACCCCGGGCACGCACTGCGACAGCGCCTGCTGCCATCTCTTTGTCACCAATAACGACTAGGTACGGCAGCTTCTGCATCGAATGCTCCCGTATTTTATAGGTTATTTTTTCATTGCGCAGGTCTAAATTCACCCTAAGCCCTTGATTTTGCAGCGTTTTAGCGACGCTTCGGGCGTAATCCGCTTGCGCATCGGTGATATTGAGCACCGCTACCTGCACCGGGGCCAGCCATGCAGGCAGGGCGCCAGCGCTCTCTTCAATCAAAATCCCGATGAAGCGCTCCAAGCTGCCAACGATCGCACGGTGCAGCATCACAGGGCGATGACGGCTACCGTCTTCCCCGACAAATTCAGCATCCAAGCGCTCGGGCAAATTCGGATCCACCTGGATCGTGCCGCATTGCCAAGGGCGACCCAGCGCGTCTTTGAGCGTGTATTCAATCTTGGGGCCGTAGAAAGCGCCCTCACCCGGCAAGTACTCGAAATCGCAGCCCGAAGCACGCAGACCTTCCGCCAATGCGTTCTCCGCACGATCCCAGCTTTCTTCGGTGCCGATACGTTTTTCCGGGCGCGTGGACAGTTTGTAGATGATGTTGGTAAAGCCAAAGTCTTTGTAAACTTTTTGCAGCAAGGTCGTGAAGGCCTTCACTTCTTCTTGAATCTGGTCTTCCGTGCAGAAGATGTGACCATCGTCCTGTGTAAACGCGCGCACACGCATGATGCCGTGCAGGCCACCCGATGGCTCATTGCGGTGGCACTGACCAAACTCACCAAAGCGCAGCGGCAGATCGCGGTAGCTCTTGATGCCTTGTTTGTAGATCAGGATGTGACCTGGGCAGTTCATCGGTTTGAGCGCGTAGTCACGCTTCTCGCTCTCCGTGGTGAACATGTTTTCGCGGTACTTGTCCCAGTGACCGGTTTTCTCCCACAAGCTCTTATCAATGATCTGAGGACCTTTGACCTCCAAGTAGCCATTGTCCTGGTACACCTTGCGCATGTACTGCTCCACACCCTGCCAGAGCGTCCAGCCCTTGGGATGCCAGAACACGGTGCCAGGTGAATGCTCGTCAATGTGGAACAGATCTAACTCACGTCCCAGCTTGCGGTGGTCGCGCTTCTCCGCCTCTTCCAACATGGTCAGGTGTTGTTGCAGTTCATCCTTGGTCGCCCAGGCCGTGCCATAAATACGCTGCAACATTTCATTGCGGTGGTCACCGCGCCAGTAAGCACCTGCCACCTTCATCAGCTTGAAATGCTTGAGCTTGCCGGTGCTCGGCACGTGCGGGCCACGGCACAGGTCTTCAAACTTGCCTTCGCGGTACAGCGACACGTCTTCATTGGACGGAATACTGGCAATGATTTCTGCCTTGTACTGCTCACCCAAGCTTTTGAAATACGCCACCGCTTCATCACGCGGCAAGACTCGGCGCACTACTGGCTCGTCTTTGTTCGCCAGCTCCGTCATTTTCTTTTCGATTGCCGCCAGATCTTCCGGCGTGAAGGGGCGCTTGTAGGAAAAGTCGTAAAAGAAGCCGTGCTCAATGACAGGCCCAATGGTGACTTGCGCATCCGGAAACAACTCCTTCACTGCATACGCCAGCAAGTGGGCCGTGGAATGGCGGATCACCTCCAGACCATCGGCATCCTTGGCGGTGATGATGGACAGTGCACTGTCTACCGCCATCTGGAAGCTGGTATCCACCACCTTGCCATCCACTTTGCCTGCCAGTGCCGCCTTGGCCAAGCCGGCACCAATAGAAGCCGCCACTTCGGCCACCGTAACCGGGCCGGGAAATTCGCGTTTGGAACCGTCAGGGAGTGTGATGTTGATCATGGTGATTGCAGGAAAAAAGAGTGTCTGGAAAAGCAAAAAGCGCGGAAGGGTCCGCGCTTTACTATGATTTTGGTAGCTGGCTGCGCAAAAGGCGCGCGGACTAGCGGCCTATTCGCTGATGAATGTTGCCGGTGTAGTTCGCGGTGTCATAACCAAACTGCCTTTCTCGCTCTTATACAAAGTTGATTCACTATTTTAACCGCAGTCTCTTGGAATGAAAAAAGGCCGGGCGCCTTGTGAGCAACCCGGCCTGGACTCCACAGCGGTTGGCTTAGTGGAATTGCTCTTCTTCGGTGGAGCCGGTCAGCGCCTTCACGGAGGACGAACCGCCTTGGATCACCGTGGTCACGTCGTCGAAGTAGCCTGCGCCCACTTCTTGCTGGTGGGAGACAAAGGTGTAACCCTTTTCGCGGGCAGCGAATTCGGGCTCCTGCACCATTTCGGTGTAGTGCTTCATGCCTTCGCCCTGTGCGTATGCATGGGCAAACTGGAAGGTGTTGAACCAGTTGATGTGGATACCGGCCAGCGTGATGAACTGGTATTTGTAGCCCAGCGCGGACAGGTCTTCCTGGAAGGAAGCGATCTGGCTGTCGTTGAGGTTCTTCTTCCAGTTGAAGGAAGGTGAGCAGTTGTAGGACAGCAGCTTGCCGGGGCAGGCAGCGTGCACGGCTTGGGCGAACTCGCGGGCAAAGCCGATGTCGGGCACGCCGGTTTCGCACCACACCAGATCGGCATAGGGCGCATAGGCCACACCGCGGCTGATGGCTTGCTCCAGGCCGTTCTTGACACGGTAGAAGCCTTCTTGCGTGCGCTCGCCGGTCAGGAAAGGCTTGTCGTTGGCATCGTGGTCGGAGGTAATCAGGTTTGCAGCTTCCGCATCGGTGCGGGCCAGCACGATGGTGGACACGCCCATCACGTCTGCCGCGAAACGTGCGGAGATCAGCTTTTCGCAGGCTTCTTGCGTAGGAACCAGCACCTTGCCGCCCATGTGGCCGCACTTCTTCACGGCAGCCAGTTGGTCTTCAAAGTGCACGCCAGCAGCACCGCTTTGAATCATGTTCTTCATCAGCTCAAACGCGTTCAGCACGCCGCCGAAACCGGCTTCTGCATCAGCCACGATGGGCAGGAAGTAGTCGATGAATTCCTTGTCGCCGGGGTTGATGCCACGGCCCCACTGGATTTCGTCAGCGCGCTTGAAGGTGTTGTTGATGCGGCGCACCATGGTGGGCACCGAGTCGTAGGCGTACAGCGACTGGTCGGGGTACATTGTTTCCGACGTGTTGCCGTCCGCAGCAACTTGCCAGCCCGACAGGTACACAGCTTCGAGGCCGGCCTTGGCCTGCTGCATGGCTTGACCGGCGGAGATGGCGCCGAAAGCATTCACGTAGCCCTTCTTGGCGCCGCCGTTGATCTTGTCCCACAGCTTTTCGGCACCGCGCTTGGCCAGCGTGTGCTCGATAGGCAGCGAACCGCGCAGGCGGACCACGTCGGCGGCAGAGTAACCGCGCTTCACACCCTTCCAGCGGGGGTTGGTAGCCCAGTCTTTTTCCAGTGCGGCGATTTGTTGTTCGCGGCTCAATTGCTCGTTGATGGATTGCGGCATGAGAACACTCCTAGGTTGATGGATCAATTCAGCAGTTTTGGACTGCGCATGGATGAATTCTAAGTCTTATATAAGACATATGTTTAATCTTGTGTCTTATATAAGAGGTAAATTTTTTTATTAAAAATCAACGACTTACACAAACAACACCACAATACAAAATGCACACGCCTGATATGAAATGTTTGATACGAGATTCTCTTTCGAAAATTTCATATAAAGAAATCAAATCACGCATCACAAAAATTCGTCTGCGCATATCCACTTTGCATGCGTGATGTGAACAAATTGCGTCAGGTGCCAAAAGGAAAGGCCCGGAAACCAAGAGTTTCCGGGCCTTTGCAATGCACCAACAGGCGCGCTAAGGAGTTGTCACACCTAGCTGCCAAATGCGCTCAGGCGGCTGCGGGCACCACAGTGCGGGCCGCTGCTGCAATCTCTCGCTCGCGTTTGCGCGTCTGCCGGGCTACCCAAATGCTGTAGCCCACAATCACCAGTGTCACGGTCGTAATCAACAAAGTGGCCGCTGCATAAATGGTGGGGTTGATACCGCGGCGCGCGTAGCCGAAGATCACTTGGGGCAAGGTGTTAACCCCGGGCCCCGACAAAAACTCCGAGATCACCACGTCATCAAACGACAGGGTAAAGCTCAATAAAAAAGCCGCCAGAATGCCTTGGGCGATATTGGGCAGAGTCACCAAGAAAAACACCTCGTGCGGACGGGCTCCCAAGTCCATCGCAGCCTCTTCCAACGAGCGATTGACCTCGAGCAAGCGTGACTGCACCACGACCATGCCATAGGCCATCCCGAGCAAGGTATGGCCGAGGATGATGGTGAACATGCCTCGCTCCGGCCAGCCCAACAAGTTTTGCGCCCCCACCATCAACAGCAACAGCGACAGGCCAATCACCACCTCTGGCATGACCAGCGGCGCGTTGACCATGCCGGAGAACGCTGTCCGCCCCAGAAAGCGGCGATAGCGAACCAGCACAAAGGCCGCAAACGTCCCCAGCACGGCAGAGAGCACCCCGGTCACCAATGCCACCTGCACCGACAACCAGAAGCCCTCCACAATTTTGGTGTCTTTGGTCAGTGCCTCATACCAGCGCAGCGAGAACCCGGTGAAGTTCGCGTCCTGCCGGGTGCTGTTGAAGGAAAACACCACCATGAAGACCAGTGGCATGTAGAGGAAAGCGTAGACCACGCCCATCCATACTTTGCCGAAATGTTTTTCAAACCAGGCTTGCATCATTCACCTCAATCCCGCGACTCGGCGGATTCACCGGTATAGCGGTAGTACAGCGCCAAAGGGATCACGATCAAACCAATCATCACCACCGCCAGCGCGCTTGCGCGGGGCCAGTTGTTGCTGGTGAACATTTCATCCCACACGACGCGACCGATCATGATGTTCTCCGGCCCCCCGAGCAGCGAGGGAATGACGAATTCGCCCACCGAAGGAATAAACACCAACATGAAGCCCGCCACAATGCCCGCGCGGGACAGGGGCACCGTGATCAACCAAAAAGCCTTCCATGGCGAGGTGCCCAAGTCGTAGGCCGCCTCCAGCAAACGGAAATCCATCTTCACGAGATTCGCATACAAAGGCAACACCATGAAGGGCAGGTACACATAGGTCATGCCGACCAGCATGGACACGTTGGTGTACAACAGTTGCACCGGCTCAGTGGTCAAACCCGAGGCCATCAACAACTGATTCACCACCCCCTGATCCGCCAGAATGCCCTTCCAGGCATAGACCCGCAGCAGGAACGAGGTCCAGAACGGCAGCATCACCATCATCAGCAAAGCGGGCCGCACACTGGGTTTGGAGCGGGCAATGAAGTAGGCGAACGGGTACCCGATCAGCAAACACAACACCGCCGTACACAAGGCATACCAGATAGAGCGCAGGTAGGCCTCGATATACAAGGTCTGAAACAACACTCCCCCATCCGGGTTGCGGAAAATGGACCAGTAGTTTTCGTACTTCAATTTCAACAAGCCGGTTCCGGAATCCCAGATAGGCTTGAAGGGGTTGATGTCGTTGCCCATGTCCACAAAGCTGATGTAGAGCAGGATCAAAAAAGGCAACAAAAAGAACAGCAGCAACCAGCCGTAAGGCACACCAATCACAAAGCGGCGGCCGGGCATGGACAAGGTGGTCTGGGGCATGGCGGACCTCAATCGCGCAGCAACACGCCTGCGCGGTCGCCCCACCAGAAGTACACATCGTCTTCCCAGGTGATGTCGCTCAACTCCTGGCGGGAGGTATTGGCCTCGGTGATCTTGACGCGGGTGCCATCGCTCGCCAGCACGATGAAGGTGTTATAGGAGCCAAAGTAAGCAATTTCCTTCACTTTGCCGGTGAATAAATTCACATCCACCGCAGGCCGGGTCTTGCTGATTTCAATTTTTTCGGGTCGCACGGCAATGCCCACCGGCATATTTAGCGTGCCACTCACACCGTGGCCAATGTGGATTTCTCCAATACCGGTGATGGCGGCGCAACGGTCCACCTCATCGACGCTCAAGCGACCTTCAAACACGTTCACATTGCCAATGAAGTCAGCGACAAACCGGTTGGAGGGATGCTCGTACACCTCTTCGGGTGTGCCCACCTGCAACACGCTGCCCTTGCTCATCACAGCGATACGGCTGGCCATGGTCATGGCCTCTTCTTGGTCGTGGGTCACCATCACGCAGGTCACCCCTACTTTTTCGATGATGTTCACCAGCTCAAACTGCGTTTGCTCCCGCAGCTTCTTGTCCAAAGCTCCCAAGGGCTCATCCAGCAACAAGAGCTTGGGGCGCTTGGCCAGGCTGCGCGCCAACGCCACGCGCTGTTGCTGCCCCCCCGACAACTGATGGGGCTTGCGCTGGGCGTAGGCGCCGAGTTGCACCAGGTCCAGCATCTCGCCGGTGCGCTGTTTGATTTCGTCTTTGGGCAGCCCTTCGCGCTTGAGACCGAATGCCACGTTCTCCCAAATATTCAGATGAGGAAACAAGGCATAGCTCTGAAACATCATATTGATCGGCCGGTTATAGGGCGCGAGTTTGGCCACATCCTGCCCACCCAACAAAATCCGCCCGGACGTGGGCGACTCAAACCCAGCCAGCATGCGCAGCAAGGTGGATTTGCCACAACCGGAGCTGCCCAGCAGCGCAAAAATTTCCCCCTGCGCGATAGACAGAGACACCTCATCCACCGCCAGCGCGTCATCGAAGCGCTTGACCAGTTTTTCAGTGACCAGGTAGCCCACTTTGTCGGGTTGTACTGCCATGTAGTGACCTTTGACGATGTCTCAAAAATAGAAAAAGGGCTGTTTATACCTTGGTACAAACAGCCCCGGGCGTTCAACGCTGGGAATTACTTGCCCTTTTTGAACGCGTTGTAGGCATTGGCCATCGCTTCACGCGCTTCGTTGGAGAAGCTGCTGGGCGGGATCATCTTGCTGAAGTATTCCGTTTCTACAAAGATGCTCTTGTTGCCGGCAATTTCGGGCTTGATTTTGTCCACAGCAGCCTTGTTGCCGGTGTTGTAGTTCATCTCATTGGCGATCTGCGCTGCGTTTTCAGGACGCAGGTAAAAGTCGATGAACGCATGGGCGTTGTTGGGGTGTTTGGCGTCCTTGGGCATCGCGATCGAATCGATGAAGATGAGTGCACCGGTGCTGGGCAACAGCGCTTCAATCACGTCTTTCGAGCCGTTGTCTTTGGCGCGATTGGCGGCAATGTTGATGTCACCTGCCCAGCCCACCACTGCACAGGCTTTGCCACCGGCGATATCGTCAATCATGGTGGAGCTGAACAAGCGAATATCCTTGCGCACCTTGGCCAACATGGCCGCAGCGGCCTTGTAATCGTCATTGCTGTTGGAGTAGGCGTCTTTGCCGATGTAATGCAACGCGGCAGGCAGGATTTCGGTCGGCGAGTCGAGGTAGGCAATACCGCAGGACTTCAGCTTGGCGGTGTACTTGGGGTTGAACACCAAGTCCCACGCGTTTTCAGGCATAGGCATGCCAGCCAGCGCTTTCTCAACCTTGGTCTTGTTGATGCCCACGGTGGTGAAGCTCCAAGCCCAAGGCACGAGGTGCTTGTTGTCCGGGTCCGCCTTGGTCATGGTGGCCAGCAAAGCCGGATCCAGGTTGCCAAGGTTCTTGAGTTTGGATTTGTCCAAAGGTTGCAACAAGCCGCCTTCGATCTGGGGCTTGGCAAACACGGTGCCGGGCACCACCAAGTCGTAACCCGTATTGCCGGCCACTAGTTTGGCGTGTAGGGCTTCATTGGTTTCAAAGGTGTCGTAGTTCACCTTGATGCCGGTTTCCTTCTCAAAGGCGGCCACCATTCCTTCGGGAATGTAGTCCGGCCAGTTGTAGATGTTGAGCACCTTTTCTTCGGTGTTTGCAGGCGCCGCGGGGGCGCTGGCTACCGGCGCGGGTGCGGTGACAGCAGCGGGCACTTCTTCTTTTTTGCCGCAAGCGGCCAAAACCAGCGCCGACAGCGCAAACGAGCAAAGGTACTTATTCATGGGGGGTTGATCTCCGGTGAAAAGGGTTCGAACAGACACACAAGGCCAAGGGCCTGATTCAAGCAATATTCAGACCAAAAAATATTATAGAAGTGGCGCGGCACCCAAATGTGGCCGGCCACAAGGGTTTACACATGGAGCAGCAAATGTTCCCGCTCCCAAGGCGAAATCACTTTCATGAATTCATCAAACTCCAGCTCCTTGATCTCGGAGTACACGGTGATGAATTCCTTGCCCAGCACCTCATGCAAATCAGACTCCTTGCGCAGCCAATCCAGCGCCTCACCCAAACTGCGAGGCAAAGCATAGGGCGACAGGTAGGCATCCCCCCGCATTTCGGGTTTGGGCTTGATCTTGTTTTTCAGGCCCAGGTAGCCGCAGGCCAAGGTCATGGCCATGGCGACATAGGGGTTGGCATCCGCGCCGATGACGCGGTTTTCCACCCGGCGGGCCGCAGGAGATGAAATGGGCGAGCGGATGCCCACCGTGCGGTTGTCATACCCCCACTCGATGTTGATGGGTGCCGCCGTATTGCGAGAGAGGCGGCGGTAGCTGTTCACATACGGGGCCACCAGCACCATGGCGGCGGGGATGTAACGCTGCAGTCCGCCGATGTAGTGCATGAAGGCTTCCGACGGCGTGCCATCCGGGTTGCTGAACACGTTTTGCCCGCTTTCGATGTCCACCAGGCTCTGGTGCACATGCATGGCACTCCCCGGTTCGCCAGCAATCGGCTTGGCCATGAAGGTGGCATACATGTCGTGGCGCAAGGCGGCCTCGCGCACGGTGCGCTTGAAGAAAAACACTTCGTCCGCCAAGCCCAGGGGCTTGTTGTGGAAGAAGTTGATTTCCATCTGCCCGGCACCCACCTCGTGGATCAAGGTGTCTACGTTCAACTCCATCTTGTCGGAGTAGTCGTAAATCTCCTCAAACAAAGGGTCAAACTCGTTCACCGCATCGATGCTGTAGGCCTGCCGTGAGGTTTCGGCCCGTCCGCTACGCCCGATGGGCGCGCGCAACAAGGTGTTGGGGTCGGTATTGCGCGCCGTGAGGTAGAACTCCAGCTCCGGAGCCACGATGGGCTGCAAACCCTCCGCCGCAAACAAATCACACACCCTGCGCAACACGCTGCGTGGCGCAAAAGGCACCAGCTTGCCTTCATGGTCAAAACAGTCGTGGATCACCTGCGCAGTCGGGTCGGTGGCCCAGGGCACGATGCGCACCGATGACGGGTCCGGCCGCAGCTGCATATCCTTGTCGGTGGGGTCCACCACGTCGTAATACGGGCCGCTTTCGGGGAACTCTCCGGTCACCCCCATAGCCACAATGCCCTGCGGCAAGCGCATGCCACGGTCTTCGGTGAATTTGCCGCGCGGCAGAATTTTTCCGCGCGCCACCCCCGTCAAGTCGGGTACCAGGCACTCCACCTCGGTCACCCGCCGCTCGTTCAGCCACTGTTCCAGGTCGTTGAAATTCATAGTTTTGTTTTCTGTCATTTCTCATCTCCTTGAAAAGCCATGCGTCGCGCTACCACTGTAACCCGAGCCCATGCACCTACGATGCAGTTGCAGAGCAATGCTCCAGGGCTTGGTGTAGGCTTGCGCGCTTGGCCCCTCACCTTCCTGCCTGATGCCGCATACCCGCCCCGCCTCCCACCTGTTGTCGTACGGACTCCTAGCTCTCAGCATGGCGCTGGTGGGGAGTTATGTGGCGCTCTCCAAGCCTCTGGTGCTGGTGCTGCCGGTGTTTTTATTGGCATGGCTGCGGTTCGGCATTGGCGGGCTCGCCACGCTGCATTGGCTCAAGCGCCCGGCCGATGAGCCCGCCATGACTCCAGCCACCCGCAAATACCTGTTTCTGGAATCGTTCTTCGGCAACTTTCTGTTTTCCATCTGCATGCTCTTTGGGGTGAGCATGACCACCGCCGTCTCTGCCGGGGTCATCATGGCGTCGATCCCGGCCGTGGTGGCGGTGATGAGCTGGGTGTTCCTGAAAGAGCGCGTCACCCCACGCACCTGGGCCGCTGTGGCTTGCAGCGTGCTGGGCATCAGCCTGCTGGCGCTATCAAAAAATGAGCTACCTGCGCATGGTGCACCTGCGCTAGAGGGCGATTTGATGCCCAACACCGCGTGGCTGGGTAACGTCCTGGTTTTCGCGGCAGTGCTCTGTGAAGCCGCCTACGCCGTGATTGCCAAAAAGCTCACCGGCGCGCTTACGCCCCGCCGCATTACCTCGCTCATCAATCTGTGGGGTTTTGCCTTGATGACCCCCTTTGGGCTCTATTACGCGTGGAGCTTTTCCTTCGCGGCAGTACCTGCCTCTTCCTGGCTCTTGCTGGTGTTTTATGCACTGGCGGCCAGCGTGTGGACGGTGTGGCTCTGGATGACGGGACTCAAACACGTGCCTGCCTCCCGAGCCGGTGTATTCACCGTGATGCTGCCTATCTCTGCTGCGCTGGTCGGGGTGCTGGTGCTGGATGAGCCCCTGGGCGGCTTGCAACTGCTGGCCTTCGGCATTGCCCTGCTGAGCGTAGTGTTGGCCACCCTGCCAAGCAAAAACGCACAAGCTTCAAACCGCGCCTGAGTAGGCCTTACAGCAAGGGCCGGGGGCTGATCACGATGCCGTCGCGGTCAGCGTACAGCCAGTCACCGGGCCGCACCCACACCCCTTGCACCCGCACGGGCACATCGGCAACGCCCTGCTGACGGCGATCGGTGGGCAATGGTATGGAAGCCAAAGCCCGGATACCAATAGCCTGCTGTTCGAGCTCTGCCACATCGCGCACACAGCCATCCACGAGCACACCAACCCAACCATTGCGAGCTGCGGCCGCCGCGAGGTTGCCACCCAACAGGGCCTTGCGCAAAGACGCACCGCCATCGACCACCAGCACCTTGCCTACGCGACCTGCCGGGGTGTCTACCCAACCCGGCGACTCCACGGCTTCTTTGACGCGGCTGTTGTCATCCAAACACTGCACCGTGTGCACAGGTCCGCAAAAAACCTGAAGCCCTCCAAAGTCGAGAAACACCGGCGGCAACACGCGGAAATCGCCACTGGTATCAGCCTTGAAGGCATCGCAAAAATCACAGGTCGCAAAGGGTGCAGTCATCTCCAGGCTCCTCAAAGGGTTTGTTTGTGTAATTCTCCAATGGAAAAAACAACATTTCCCTCGGAAAAATGGATGTGCTCCCTTGGAAAGGTGCTTTTTTGCCATTAGCATGTGCGTTACCAGTGAAGAAGCTGTTTTTTACTGGCGGTAAACCAACTTCTACAAAAGGACAATCGATCATGGCAACTGCGAAAAAAGCACCGGCAAAGAAAGCCGCTGCTCCAGCAAAGAAGGCTGCACCCGCTACCAAAGCTGCAGCTCCCGCAAAGAAAGTAGCTGCCAAAGCAGCAGCCCCCGCCAAGAAGGCCGCCGCTCCTGCCAAAAAAGCTGCTGCCACCAAGGCTCCCGCCAAGAAGCGCACCGTGAACGCCGCGTTCATGAAGGCACTTACACCTAGCGCTGCATTGGCTGCC
>Ga0228700_1001693_pt1 | contig 13456 bp, 16 predicted proteins | sample McNCre317_Aug_MG_FD_178019 | JGI IMG/M metagenome (GOLD analysis project Ga0228700, IMG submission 178019) | Freshwater microbial communities from McNutts Creek, Athens, Georgia, United States - 3-17_Aug_MG | ecosystem: Environmental > Aquatic > Freshwater > Creek | place: USA: Georgia...
AGAAATGCGGCAATAGAGGCCACGCACTGCAAGTACCGTTATTTTGACCCGGAACGCGCTAGTATTATTACTGCAGCACAAATGAAAGTAATAGCCATGTATCCGCATTTATTTAACACAGAGGTCTGATGCGTAATCGCGTCTATGCTGAATTATCGGAACAATTTATTATCCGGATGCGGAACTGGGCAAGGAGTAATGCCGGGATACCGTATGCCAGCATAATCAGCGGCATCTATCAGGACATTGGCGGTAGTGTATCTGATGGGTATACGTCTAGCGTGCCAATCACAATGGGAGAGGCTGAGGATACCAGCAAGGCTTTAAGCAAGCTCCCGTTGCGATACCGGCAGGCGGTAGAGATATTTTGGCAATATGAAAAAATGTCTTTGGATTGGTACGGAAATAGAACAGGCACATCACGCAGCACATATGAGAGGAACGTTATTTACGGACACGAACTTCTGAAAGCGGAGATTGCTATTATGCATGACGAGGTGATGCGGTATAGAGAAGGAATAGACCGATACGCAAAATAATTTTTTATATTGATCCCCTGCATTTTGAGCAATACAATTACCAATTGTAGGATTGTTGAAAATCCGCCCAGAGAATACAAGCCAGTTTCGCGCTGGCTTTTTTGTTGCCATGAAGATCACCAAAAAACAGGAAGCATTCGCGGTTGCATATGTAAAGTGCGGGATAGCTACTAAAGCATTTGAGGAAGCTGGGTATTCTGTTTCTGACAATGAAAATATCAATCGTGTTAATGCTCACAGAGTACTGAAAAATACTAATGTAGTACTAATGATTGACGCCCTGAAGAAAGACATCAGGGACAAGGCAGCAGAAAACCTGTATCTGACCAAAGAAAGTCATTTACAGAAGCTGGAAGAGCTTAGAGACAAAGCAACGGAAGCTGAAAAGTACGATGCTGCTATCCGGGCAGAAATGGCAAGAGGTAAGGCCATGGGGTATTACGTAGACAAGACAGAGCTAACCGGTAAGGATGGTAGTGCTATAGGGGTAAACATCAATCATGTATCTGATATGTCAGATGAGGAATTGCAGACTGCTTTAGCAAAATATGGCATCAAACTACCTAAAGTTTCAGCTATATAAAGAAGCCGTATTACGGGAAGCAAGGAACAATTTCTACGCGTACAGGAAACTGATCAATCCCAAGAATACTTGGGGATGGTGGCAGAAGGAAATATCTGAAGAATTACAGTCATTCACAGAATCCATGCTTGCAGGAGAGCGACCAAAGCTGGTGATTCAGGCGCCGCCACAGCATGGAAAATCTACGCAGATAGTTGATTACATATCGTGGATGGCCGGAAGGAATCCAGACTTCAGGACAATTTACACATCGTTTTCAGAAAGACTAGGTATCAGGGCAAACCTGAAACTGCAAAGATTGTACGACAGCGAAATTTATAAAGAAGTCTTCCCGGATACAAGAATAAACGGTAGCAATGTAGTTACCATCAGCGGGCAGTATTTGCGGAATCGCGAGATTCTGGAATATGTAGGACATGCTGGTTTCTTCAGAAATACAACCGTTAAAGGATCAATCACTGGCGAATCTCTGGACCTTGGTGTTATTGACGACCCGATCAGGGGCAGAGCGGATGCTAATTCAGAAGCCATGCGGGATGCCGCATGGAACTGGTTCACTGATGACTTCTTTACGCGGTTTTCAGAGAAAGCCGGGTTACTTGCCATTCTTACAAGGTGGCACATTGATGACCCAATAGGTCGTTTGATCAATGCCGATCCTGATATCAGAGTATTGACCTATCAAGCTATTGCAACCAAGGATGAGGATCACAGGAAGGCCGGAGAACCGCTATTCCCGGAATTGAAGAGCAAGGAGTTTCTGGAAGAACGAAAGCAGGTAATGAGTCATTCCCACTGGGAGGCTCTATATCAGCAAAATCCGACCATACAGGAAGGTAACCTGTTCAAGCCGGACAGAATGGATATATGCGATGCCATGCCGGATGTAACGGCTTTCGTCAGGGCATGGGATTTAGCTGGGACAGAAAAATCTATGGCTTCACATGATCCAGATTGGACTGTTGGTGCGAAGGTAGGGCTCTTGCGTAACGGCAGATGGATTCTCTCCGATATTGTGCGATTGAGAGGTACGCCTGAAGAGGTCGAATCAGCAATAGTAAATACAGCCAAGCGTGATGGAACCAATACCCGTATCTGGATACCGCAAGACCCCGGCCAAGCCGGCAAGGCCCAAGTAGCGTATCTCACAAGGCAACTATCGGGATTCTCGGTTTCATCCAATCCGGTAAGTGGCGACAAGGTAACGCGAGCTGAGCCATTTGCTGCACAGGTTAATGTAGGAAACGTATCAATGTTGCGTGCACCATGGAACGATGCCCTTGTTGCAGAAATGAGGGTATTCCCGAACGGTACGCATGATGACCAGATAGACGCGCTTTCTGATGCATTCAGCAATCTGAATAACAACACATTTGGGATGCTGGAATACATGAGGCGGCAGGTTGAGGCTATGAATAAGGGGGTGTGAATTGAAGACAAGATTGAGACTGCCCTTGACCGCAACACAATTTCATTCCCGTACCGGGATGATTTTTGCTGATTCTGATGGCGCATTCACAGTAGAGACGGGCAGCACACTCGAGACAGATTAATCGCCACACACTTCCAACAAACCGCCTCCGGGCGGTTTTTTTCGTCCATAGAAAACGATGCAGCCAGTTAAAACACCTGTCGAACCGGGAATGATACAGAGGGCAATAGCGGGAATCCGCTACGCCTTTACTGGCAATGCGCCTGAATGGTTCGGTCCGGGAGAGCCATTACAGCCGGTTGCACAAGAGTCCGCACAAGGTCGGCAGTTTGATTTTCCGGTGGCTGTCAATACGGTCTACACACCGAGAAAGACGGAAGCCATTACCTTCGGGATGATGCGGGCACTTGCTGATAGCTATGACTTGATGCGCGTGATCATCGAAACCCGCAAGGATCAGATATGCAAGTTTAAGTGGTCTATAAAGACGAAAGAAGGCAACTATGACGGGCTTCCGGGGGACAAGAAGCAAGATGCGAAGGCATTGCAGCCAGCCATTGAGCAGGTTACGCGCTTCTTACGTTACCCAGATCAGGAACATGACTGGCAGACATGGTTGCGCATGCTGATAGAGGAAATGCTGGTTATCGATGCCGCTACTATCATGCCAAGGCGCACACTGAACGGTGGATTGTATTCTCTGGAACTGATAGATGGCGCGACCATCAATCGGGTGCTGGACGCAACCGGCAGAACGCCGATGGCTCCAGATCCTGCATACCAGCAGATACTCAAGGGGATGCCGGCAGTCAACTATACGTCTGATGAATTGCTGTATTGTCCGCGTAACCCGCGTACAAACCGGATATACGGTTATTCGCCAGTAGAGCAGGTAATCATGACGGTTAATATAGCCTTGCGCCGTCAAGCGCACCAGATGTACTTCTATTCTGAGGGCACGATACCGGACATGATTGTAGGTATGCCGCCAGAATGGAATCCAGACCAGATTGCACAGTACCAGCAGTACTGGGATACGCTGCTTACCGGCAACATGTCTGCCAGAAGGGGAGCACGCTTTGTTCCTGGTGGACTGAACATCACAGAGACCAAGGATGAAGTACTGAAAGACGAATACGACGAATGGCTTGCGCGTCTGGTTTGTTTTGCTTTCTCTGTCGAGCCTACTCCGTTTATCAAGCAACAGAATAGAGCTACTGCTGAAACAGCGCGTTCCCAATCGCTTTCAGAAGGTCTGGTTCCGATCCAGCAATGGGTAGCGGGGATCATCAATCGTGTGATTGAAAAGTACATGGGCATTTCAGGTGTGGAATTCGCGTGGAATGAAGATGATATTGTCGATCCATTAGTCAGGGCACAGGTGTATCAAATCTATGCAGGGGCAAAGATCATGCACCCGGATGAGATACGGGAAACGCTCGGCATGGAGCCATTGACTAAAGAGCAATACGATCAGCTAAACCCGCAACCGGTTGTCACCGCGCAGCCGGGGGGGTCACAAAAACCCGGTAATAATGACACTGCCAAGAAACCTGACGAAAAGTTAAAAAAAAACTCTATAGCGCCTATTGACAGGGATCGCAAGGAAATCATAAACCTGCAAGAAAGAATTAAAGTGATTATACAAGAAGCATTATCGAAGCAACGCGCAATAGTCTTGGCAATGATTGTACCGGAACTGGGTAAGGCAGCAGATGGCGGCACTCCCAAGAAGGTATTGCGTGATATTGAAAAAATGAATATGGATGAGCTGCAGGCTATCCGTGAGGAAATGGAGACACTGCTTAGCATTGTCGCGGTTTCTGGTGGTGGTGAAGCGCTCAAACAGATATCAGTGCTGGATGATGATGTGCGTGAATTAATGTCTGTGCGCGCTACTGACTGGGCAAGAGGTCACGCTGCCGAAATGGTTGGCATGAAGATGATGGATGGGGAACTCGTACCCAATCCTGACACAAAATGGAACATTGAGGATAGTACCCGAGAAATGGTACGGGAGACCGTTACCAAGGCTATTGATGACGGATGGAGCAATCAGCGTCTGGCAAAAGAGATACAGGATGGCGACGCTTTTTCTGATGCAAGGGCCATGATGATTGCCAGAACAGAAACGGCTATGGCAGACGTAGCAGGAACAATGGAAGGATACCGGGCCAGCGGTTTGGTTACTGGCAAAAAATGGCTTACCGCACAGGATGACAAGGTGTCAGCACAGTGTATGGCTTGTGAAGATGCCGGGGAAATCGGGATTGATGAAACGTTTCCGGGTGGCAACGATGCACCGCCAAACCATCCTAATTGTCGATGCGCCATATTGCCAGTACTTAATTAACGGAGGGAAGAAATGAAGTTATATGCAGAGATCAGCAAGACCGAGAAACAGAATGACGGGACCATCAAGGTATTTGGTTATGCCAGTACCGAGTCCGTGGATTCTGACGGAGAGACCATCACAGCAGAAGCCATGAAAGCTGCCTTGCCTGAATACATGAAGTTTGGTGCGGTCCGGGAAATGCATCAGCCGAGTGCTGCTGGCACTGCCATAGTTGCTAAGGTAGAAGATGACGGGCGCACTTACTTTGGCGCTCACATCGTTGATCCTGTTGCGGTCAAGAAGATTGAGGCCGGCGTATACAAGGGTTTCAGTATCGGCGGAAAGGCTCTGGAACGTGACAACCTGAACAAAACCATTATCAAGTCACTGAAGCTGGTTGAAGTCTCTCTGGTAGACCGTCCTGCCAATCCTGATGCGGTATTCACCTGCTACAAGGCAGAAGGAATTGAGAAAAGTGCAGACGAACAGGCTATTGATGAGATTGCCAAGATGCTGGATGAAAAGATTATCACTCCCGTTAAGCTGGTTGACCTGATGAAGTCTGAAGTAAAGAAAGCATCGGGAACGGATGAGGATGACGATGCCACTCTGGATGCGTTCAATGCTTCCGCGATGCTGGAAGATGAGGAAGCAGAATCTCCAGAAGCAATCATTGCAGGCTTTATGCACAGTGCCGACCCTGAAGAAAAGGCCATGCTGGCAGAAGCGCTTTCCAACGCAGGAGTGTCTGAGAAGGGCGATTTTCCGGGACATCCTTTCAGGGGTAATCAGCACGTATCCGGGGAGTCAGGCGGTGCCAGTCGTGCATCGTCCAAGGCTAAAGGCAAGGAATCTTCCAGCAATCACAGACGCGCCGCTGCCGCCAATCGTGCTGCGGCAAGACGTGCAGAGAGCGCAGGGCGCGGCAAATCTGCTGCATACCATCGGACTATGGCAAGTTTCCACGAATCCCGATCTGGTAAGGCCACCAAGGCAGAAATGTCTGACGTTACCAAGATTTCTGCAGAAATTACGGATATCAAAAACGAACTGCAGAAAGTATTGACCGAACGGGAAACAATGAAAGCACGTCTGGAACAATTGGAACGTATGCCTGAACCGGGCAAGGGGTTGCTGAAGGTGATCCAGAAAACGGATGACACACTGGATACGACCAAGACTGCAGAAATTGATCTCTCCAAATTGTCTCCAGAGCAACGGGCCATGGAAGAAATCAAAAAGAGTTACAAGACTGGGGGCATGCGCCTGATCGGCTAATGCATTTAACTAACTAGACAGAGACCGCCTTACGGCGGTTTTTTTTCGTCCGCAAGAAACACAAGACCGCCTTCTGGCGGTTTTTTATTTGGAGAAACAAAAATGAATCATGGTGAACTGACTCAAGCAACGCTGGAGATGATTAAAGCATCTCAGGCTAAAGAAAATGATGCGCTGACAAAATCAGTATCAACCGCAACTGGTCTGGTCGCGTATGACTTGCAAGCGCCTGCAAAGAACCTGTATCCGGTAAACACTCCTATCCGCAATGTTCTTCCAAGGACGCCGGGTGGAGTAGGTACGGCAACGAACTGGAAAGTCATTCAGCAAGTTACCGGTTCCGGCTTTGATGCCATGGGATGGGTAGCAGAAGGTCAACGTACTGGTCGCATGTCGTACTCGGCAATTGATAAAGCAGCAGCGTATCGCACCATCGGTGAGGAAGATCAGGTTACGTTTGAAGCGGTAAGTGCTGGACGTACCTTTGAAGATGTACGCGCTACTGCGGCGATGCGCGTCTTGCAAAAGATGATGCTGAAAGAAGAAAACGCACTGACCTTCGGTAACGCAACCCTGAACCTTGGTACTCCGGTAACGCCTACCGTATCGGCTTCTGGCTCTGGAGCAACGCTACCAGCAGCTACCTACTCGGTAATTGTGGTGGCACTGACCGGGGAAGGGTATCGCGGCGCGAGTCTGACAAACGGTATTCCTACTTCACAGACTATCACTGGTGCAGATGGCAATACCTACTCCCTGAACGGCGGATCGTCCAACAAATCGGCTGCCGCTACTTCTGCGGTTACCTTGGGGCAAACCCTGTTTGCTTCTACCACTTCGGTAACCGGTGCTTTGGGGTACGCGTGGTTTGTGGGTACGGCTGGTAACGAAAAACTGGAAGCAATCACCTCAATCAATAGCATGGCAATCAACAAACCGCTATTGGGAACCGGTCAGACTGCTGCTTCCGTTGCCGCAACTGACAAATCGTCCAACCCTACACTGGCATTTGATGGCCTGTTTACGACTGCATTCAAGTCTGGTTCAGGGTCGTACATCAATACGCTGGCAACCGGTACTGCCGGTACAGGGTCATTCCTGACTTCCAGTGGACGTGGCTCGGTAGTCGAGATTGATAATGCCATGCAAAACATGTGGGACAACTATCAGGTCAGTCCTTCCATTATCTTTGTTAACTCCCAAGAGCTTCGGAACATTACCAATAAGGTTCTATCTTCCGGTTCTGCACCTCTGCTGCAGTACTTTGCTGATCCTGCACAAGGCGCAAAGGTGGTAGCTGCTGGCGGCGCGATTGAGTATTACTACAATCCGTTTGTCATGGGTACAGGAGTAAAGATTCCCATCATGATTCATCCGGCAATCCCTGCTGGCACGATCATCATGTGGGCGAAAGACCTTCCGTCGCAGTATCAGTCAAACAACGTTCCCAACGTTGCCGAGGTAAAAACCCGCAAGGACTATTACCAGATTGACTGGCCGTTGCGTACCCGCGCCAATGAGTTTGGTGTTTATGCCGAGGAAGTGCTCGCGGTATACGCGCCATTCGCAATCGGTGTGATCAATAACGTAGGAAACGGTTAATCAACCATGCCCGGAGCAATCCGGGCATTTCTATTTGTGAGGCGAAAATGAAATACAAGGCTCCAGAAAATGCAGGTGGTATCTCTATTGGCGGGGAATGGTATCAGGTCGGAGAAGATGGCTGCATCACCTTGCCGGATGAAGGCGACTTCTCGGGATTGATTCCACATGGGTATGTACAGGTTCAGGAAACAGAGCAAACCGCAAGAACACGCAAGAAAACTGAACAGTAATGGCTGATCTAACCACTTTGCAAAGCGCCAAAGACTGGTTGGGCATCACATCCAATACGGATGACGCCTTGCTATCTGCATTGGTTACTTCTGCATCGAACTACATCCAGTCTTGGCTGGACCGCACCTTTGCTATCACGGCTTATAACGAGTTGAGAGACGGCACGGGTACACGCGGGATCATGACCTCCGAATATCCGATTGCTTCTGTGTCCATGGTCAAGATAGACGGGGTTGTGATACCGGCCGCCACTGCATATGGAACACCGGGATACCGGGTTGATGACAGGAGAATCACCTTGCAGGGCGGGTATTGCTTCAGGCGGGATATTGCCAATGTAGAACTGGCATACACGGCTGGATATGCATCCGTTCCAGCAGAGATATCACAGGCTTGTATTGACATGATATCGGTTCGGTACAAGGAACGGGACCGTATCGGGTATCAATCAAAGAGTATCGCAGGTGAAACCGTTTCATTCATGACTAAAGATATGTCAGACGCAACCAAAACCATCTTGCATAACTACCGGAAGGTATTGCCATTGTGATTGATGCACTGATTGTCGGGGATGAGGAAGTAATCAAGCGATTAACCGGATTCCCTGAAAAAGTTAGAGGGAATGTACACCAGTCCATCGGCAGACTGGTACTGCAACTACAGAAAAAAGTGGTCAGCGAGAAGTTATCCGGTCAGGTTTTGAATGTACGTACCGGGAGACTTCGCAGGTCTGTTGATAACACGATTGTAGAAACGCCCGGAGCAATATCCGGAGTTGTTAGTACGAATGTTGAATACGCACCGATCCATGAATACGGCTTTGAAGGCACGGTAAGCGTTAAGGCGCATTTACGACAGATCAAAAATGCCAGTCTGGTTAATGCAGGAAAGGTGGCAAAAGGTCAGGTTGTCAACAACCGGGCTGGAACCGGTGTTGCGTCTGTAAGAGCGCACACAAGACAGATCAATATGCCAGCGAGGTCATTCCTCAGATCGTCGCTTAAAGAAATGACCGGAGAGATACGGGAAGAACTGAATGCAGCAATAGCCAGATCGACTGTTATGTAACACACAAACACATATCACCAACCAAGGGAGCTTCGGCTCCCTTTTTTATTGTACGGAGAAAAAAATGGCTGGACTATCAGATTACCTTGAAAACAAATTAAACGACTGGCAGAGAGGCCAGACATTCCCTGCAGCACCAACTAACACCTACGCGGCACTGTTTACCGTTGCCCCGAGTGATGCAGGCGGAGGCACAGAAGTAACGGGCGGCAGTTATGCGCGTGTTGCCATTCCCGGCGCTCTGACAAGCTGGGCTGGTACGCAAGGCGCTGGCACTACTACGGCAAGCACAGGCACATCAGGAACCACAAGCAATAACAATCCAATCACATTCCCTGCACCAACGGCTGCATGGGGAACGGTTGTAGGAACCGCACTGTTCGATGCAGTTACTGGCGGAAACATGATTGTCTACAACACGCTGGTAACAAACCGCGTCATTAACAACGGTGATTCTGCTCCTAGCTTCGCTGCTGGTACGTTTTCAATACAGTGGGATAACTAATGTCCTGCATTGAATGTACGGAGAGAAACGGAAATCACCACATCAATATGTACTCGATGTGTGGCATTCAGTTTCGCTCCAATGTCATTACCGGGCTTGGCAACGCAATACCCCTGCATGAGCATGACTATGATCATGTTGCTTGTGTCATGCAGGGAGTATTTGAGGTCGAGACAGAGGACAGGAGCGGTATTCGGGAACGTTTCATTATGGCCGCTCCCGACATGGAATCATCGCGTTCTGTCGGGAACAAGACTGTTATCCCAAAGTACTGCAAGCACCGGTTTACATTGATCCATGCGCGTGATGATGCCATCGGGGAAGTGCTGTGCATGTGGGGCGATGGCTGGATAGAGAGGGGCGAATAATGTCCGTTCCTTTCACCAAACTGCAAGCATTGAATTTAATGATGCAGATATCCACCAATCTGAATGGACTGCAGTCTGACTTCCGGTTGAATGCGTTGTCATGGAAAGCTTCAGCACAGTCTCAATCGGTATCGGTTGCCAGTCTTGCGGGTGACATGAATGCAGCCTCTGTTGCGTATCAAACCAGATTGGGATGGCTTCCTACGCTGCAGGCAAATACGTCTGCATGGAACAGTATAGCGGCACTCTGGACAGTATGGGGCGGTACTGCTGCCGAGTTTACCAGTTTGATGACACCATTTAATACGATAGCGAATCAGCTCGCTGTCGTAGACAAATCAAGCTATGCGGCAATCATAACCTCGTGTGACCAGATTCTGGCTTACATAGATAAACCGGTATCGCTCTGGCCTATTGAGTAATCATCATGCCGATCAAGCAGGGTCTTAATTTTCGCAACACTGCTGGATACGTTACGGATGGAACGGACCACACGTATGAGATTGGCATTGGTCCGACTGTCACGTATCCAAGAACCACGCCACAGGGCTTCAACGTTGGTTGGGAAGTTGTCGGGTCTGGTGGCCCACAAACCCGTAACCGTAGCACCAGCATAGATACAAGGTTAGCTGGAACCTGTTTCAACACAACCAGCACGGAAGTACTGACGTATCGCATAGACCTGCCCAACGCAGGTTCACACGATATACGCATTGCTGCTGGTGATAATTCGTATGCGCGATCCGGTTTCAAAATTGAACTGTTTGACGATACAACGTCACTCGGAATTCTGGTTGCAAACGGGACAACAGCAGGCGGAAAGTTTCGGGATGCGACTGATGCAGAACTAACGGCTGCGGCATGGCCTGCTGGCAACACCAAAGTAACCAAGACGTTTGCATCACAGATTGCTCGTTTCAAGCTTGGCAATGGAACAAACCAGACTTATCTGGCGCACTTATATATTGAGGGTGTTGCGGCTGGTGGCGCTGCTCTGGCTACAAACATAAGCGGCAATACAACGCTTACCGCTGATCTGACTGTAGCCAAGCCGCTTGCAGTCAATATCGTCGGCAATACGACTGTCACGGCATCGTTAAGCGGGAGTGGAGCAAGCCTTGCCAGCAACATCATTGGCAATACTACCGTCACTGCCGATCTTACTGTTGCGAAACCACTCGCTACAAACATAGCTGGCAATACAACGGTCACGGCTAACCTGACTGTCGCAAAACCGCTTGCAGCCAATATAACCGGCAATGCCACAGTCACAGCCGATCTTACCGCCTCTCCGGCGGGATTGGCAGTAAGCATATTTGGCAACACTACGGTAACAGCAGATTTAACGGTAGCAAAACCGCTTGCGGTATTGATTACCGGGAATACAACACTCACTGCCGATCTGACAACGGCGGCGCAGTCGCTGGCAACGAATATAACCGGGAACACCACACTAACCGCCAATCTTACAGTGGCAAAGCCTTTGGCTGTGAATGTGGTAGGGAACACGGTTGTTACTGCCGATCTCACGGCGCTACCGGCATCACTGCAAGTAAACATAACTGGTAACACAACGGTTACAGCCAATCTGACTGTTCCGAACAATACATCGCTTGCCACGAACATCAAGGGACAGGCGACTCTGGTTGCAACATTGACCGGTGGCACTGCCTCAACCGTGGGTTATGTAATGACGCGTGAGGTGATCTATTCCGCTCTGTTTGACAAGCTAACCAACGCGGCAAATTTCAAGACTAAAGCCAGACGATTGCGGCACTGGGCGGATGTAAACCGGCACGAACAACCGGCGCTATTTCTGATTCAGAAGAGAGAGACAGCGCAGCCAGTACGCGGGCAACCGACGAAATGGTTGTTATCGGTAGACGTATATATCTATGCATGGGCAGCGCCACCTGATCTTCCGTCGCAGGCTCTCAATCCATTGCTGGATGCAATAACAGCAGCGATAGCGCCGGACAGACCGCAAATCGAGAACGTACAGACGCTTGGAGGATTAGCCCATCACTGCTGGATAGAAGGTGGCATAGAAACGGATGAGGGGGTGCTGGGAGACCAGTCTGTAGCCATCATCCCAATCAATATTTTGGCAACGTAACCGAAGGGAGCTTCGGCTCCCTTTTTTGTTTCAGCAAACCAACCGCCTTCGGGCGGTTTTTTATTTGGAGAACGTAAAAAATGGCTCAATATTCTTTTGGCGCTGGCAGCTTGTACGGCACAGCCCTGACCGATGCAAATGGCAACGTTATTGCTCTGCCATCCCCTATCAAGTTTGGAACGCTGCAAGAGGGTTCTATCGAATTCAACGCGGATTCTAAAACCCTGTTTGGTGAAAACCAGTTTCCGGTAGCAGTAGGGCGTGGCAAGGCAAAGATCAGTGGCAAGGCAAAGTTTGCACAACTAAACGGCGCGATTCTGAACAGTCTGTTCTTTGGGCAGTCCATGTCTAACGGTATCTTCAATACTGTAAATGATGTGACCGGTACTACTATTCCTGCTACCCCGTTTCAGATTACTGTGACGCCACCTTCATCCGGTACGTTCGGCTCTGATTTGGGCGTGAGAGATTCTAACGGCCTGCCAATGACGCGCGTGGCAAGTGCTCCAGCTACCGGTCAATACACACAGGCTGGCGCTATCTATACTTTTTCGGCGGCAGATACCGGCAAGCTGGTATTCATCAGCTACCAGTACACGGCGACCAGTACCACTTCAAAAACTCTTACGATCATGAACGTTGCTATGGGGTACGCACCGGCGTTTCAGGCTGACTTTGCTATTCAGTACGAGGGTAAGCCTGCTGTATTCCGCTTGTTTAAATGCGTGGCATCGAAACTGGCGTTCGCAACCAAGCAGGATGATTTCCTGATACCTGAATTCGACTTTGAGGCGTTCGCCAATCCTGCCGGTCAGGTTTGCACGATAGGACTTGCTGAATAATGAGTGAAATTATTGATGGAGTAAGTATCAAGCTGGCGGGAAAGGACTACAACATCCCGCCTCTTTCATTCCGGCAATTGCGGGTTCTACGCAAGGAAATGTCCATGCTGGATGGCATTATTGGTATGCCAGATGACAAGCAGATGGGAGCAGTAGTAACTATCGTTCATGCGGCATTGTCTCGTAATTATCCAGATATCACCAATGATCAAGTGTTTGACATGATTGATCTTGGCAATCTGAAGCCAACCATTCACGCGATCATGGGTATATCCGGTCTGACACAGGGAGAGTGAGGGCGGGGGGTCTGTGGACTGGGGACACTTGTATTGTCACATCATTGCTTGCACAGGGTGGACGTGGGAATACATAGATGACCACATGACTATCCCCCGCCTTCTGCTGATGAACGACTACTGGCAACAGTCCCCCCCGCTTCACACGATGGTTGCAGCGTACTTTGGGATTGGCAAAGACAAAGAACCGGAAAGCGATCTATCCGAGATTTCGAAATTTATACCAGTGCAAGAACAAGTGATTCGATATGAATGATG
>Ga0228700_1001694_pt1 | contig 13454 bp, 16 predicted proteins | sample McNCre317_Aug_MG_FD_178019 | JGI IMG/M metagenome (GOLD analysis project Ga0228700, IMG submission 178019) | Freshwater microbial communities from McNutts Creek, Athens, Georgia, United States - 3-17_Aug_MG | ecosystem: Environmental > Aquatic > Freshwater > Creek | place: USA: Georgia...
CCGCAACGAAGTCGTCAAGCCCAGCCTGGAAGTCATTTACGACGCGGCCTAAGCCTCCTCAAAAAGCACCAAGCACCATGTCCGCCATCCCCCAATCCCTCGTTGGCAGCACCATCCCCATCGTGCCGGTGCAGCCGGGCAGCCTGCCGGGCGACGGCATGGGCTGCCACAGCGGCGGCGAGAAGCTGCTGGCCGCAGCCAAGGCCGCCGGCAAGTCGGAGGTGCTGGCCCAATACGCACAGGACTATCCGCGCAAGGAAAGCCAAGGCCCGCATGACCAGCCGCAAAGCATGTGCCCGGCCTTTGGCTCGCTGCGCGTGGGCCTGCGCATGCGCCGCACCAGCACCATCCTCTCGGGCTCGGCATGCTGCGTCTATGGCCTCACGTTCACCTCGCATTTCTACGGCGCCCGCCGCAGCGTGGGCTATGTGCCCTTCAACTCCGAGACCCTGGTGACCGGTCGCTTGTTTGAAGACATCCGCGAAGCCGTGCATGCCCAGGCCGACCCGGCGCAGTTCGATGCCATCGTCATCATCAACCTGTGCGTCCCCAGTGCCAGCGGCGTGCCGCTGCAGCTGCTGCCCAAGGAGATCAACGGCGTGCGCGTGATCGGCATCGATGTGCCGGGCTTTGGCGTGCCCACCCATGCCGAGGCCAAGGATGTGCTGGCCGGCGCCATGCTGCGCTACGCCCGCCAGGAGATTCAAAACGGCCCGGTGCAGGCGCCACGCGCCGGCGTGCAGGACAAGCCCACCGTCACCCTGCTGGGCGAAATGTTTCCCGCCGATCCGGTGGGCATTGCCCACCTGCTGGCGCCCATGGGCCTGGCCGCAGGCCCGGTGGTGCCCACGCGCGAATGGCGCGAACTCTATGCCGCGCTGGACTGCCAGGCGGTGGCCGCCATCCACCCCTTCTACACCGCCAGCGTGCGCGAATTCCAGGCGGCAGGTCGACCCGTTGTGGGCTCGGCACCGGTCGGGCTGGAAGGTACCCTGGACTGGCTGCAGGCCGTGGGCAGCGCCTGCAACGTGGCGCAGAAAGACATTGATGCCGCGCGCAACCAGGCCGGCATGGCCCTGCGTGGCGTGCTGGCCGCCAAGCCGATTCGCGGGCGCATCACGCTCAGCGGCTACGAGGGCTCGGAGCTGCTGGTGGGCCGCCTCCTGGTGGAGTGCGGTGCCGATCTGCGCTACGTGGGCAGCGCCTGCCCGGCCACGCCCTGGAATGCACAGGATGCCGAGTGGCTGCAGGCCCATGGCGTGCAGGTGCAGTTCCGCGCCTCGCTGGAGCAGGACCTGGCCGCCGTCAACACCTACCAGCCGCAGCTGGCCATCGGCACGACGCCGGTGGTGCAGCAGGCCAAGCAGCTGTCCATCCCTTCGCTGTACTTCACCAACCTGATCTCGGCACGCCCGCTCATGGGCGTGGCAGGTGCCGGCTCGCTGGTGCAGGTGGTGAATGCGGCCATTGGCAACCAGGCGCGCTTCAACGCCATGTCCGACTTCTTTGGCGATGTCGGTGCCGGGCACGCGGCCGGCGTGTGGGAAGACGTGCCGCATGACCGCCCCGAGTTCCGGGCCGAGGCCAAGCGCCAGCTGGCCAAGCTGCTCAAAAAGCGCAAAGCCGAGGAGATGGGCTGATGTTCGTCCTCGACCACGACCGTGCCGGCGGCTACTGGGGCGCCGTCTATGTGTTCACCGCCATCAAGGGCCTGCAGGTGGTCATCGACGGCCCGGTGGGCTGCGAGAACCTGCCCGTGACCTCGGTGCTGCACTACACCGACGCGCTGCCGCCGCACGAGCTGCCCATTGTGGTCACCGGCCTGGGCGAGGAGCAGCTGGGGCGCGAAGGCACTGAAGGCGCCATGAAGCGGGCCCACGCCACGCTGGACCCGGACCTGCCGGCCGTGGTGGTCACCGGCTCGATTGCCGAGATGATTGGCGGCGGTGTCACGCCCGAGGGCACCAACATCCTGCGCTTTCTGCCGCGCACCATTGACGAGGACCAGTGGCAGTGCGCCAACCGCGCCATGTACTGGCTGTGGAGCGAATACGGATTGCGCAAGGTGCCGGAGCGCACCCCGTATGAGCAGCGGCCTGCCGGCGAGAAGCCGCGCGTCAACATCATCGGCCCGGCCTACGGCACCTTCAACTCCGCCAGCGACCTGGCCGAAATCCGCCGCCTGGTGCAAGGCATTGGCGCCGACATCAACATGGTGTTTCCGCTCACCAGCCATGTGGCCGATGTCTCGCGCCTGGTCGAGGCCGATGTCAACATCTGCATGTACCGCGAGTTCGGCCGCATGCTGTGCGAGGCCCTCGATCGCCCCTATCTGCAGGCCCCCATAGGCCTGCACAGCACCACGCAGTTTCTGCGCAAGCTGGGCGAGCTGCTGCACCTGGACCCCGAGCCCTTCATCGAGCGTGAGCGCCACACCACGCTGAAACCCGTGTGGGACTTGTGGCGCTCGGTCACGCAAGACTTCTTCTCCACCGCCAGCTTTGCGGTGGTGGCCACCGAAACCTACAGCCGCGGCCTGCGCAACTTCCTGGAAGTGGAGATGGGCTTGCCCTGCAAGTTCGCCGTCTCGCGCACCGCAGGCACCAAGACCGACAACGCCGCCATCCGCGAGCTCTGCAAGAAGCAGACGCCGCTGGTGATGTTTGGCAGCTACAACGAACGCATGTACTTGAGCGAGGTGGCCGGTGCCGGCCCGATGCGCGCGGCCTTCATCCCGGCCTCGTTTCCCGGCGCCATCATCCGCCGCCATACCGGCTCGCCCTTCATGGGCTACAGCGGCGCCACCTACCTGATCCAGGAAGTGTGCAACGCGCTCTTCGATGCGCTGTTCCACATATTGCCATTGGGCACCGAGCTGGACCACATTGACCCCACGCATGCACGCGCAGCGGCGGCGCCCAGCCTGCCCTGGGACGAAGCGGCCCAGGCGCGGCTGCAGGACATCCTGCAAGGCCAGCCGGTGCTGATCCAGATTTCTGCGGCCAAGCAGCTGCGTGACCTGGCCGAGCGCCATGCACGCGAGGCCGCGGCCGCCAGCGTGGCTCCCGCCCATGTGGAGCAGGCAGGGCGGGCGCTGGGCATGGGGGTGGCTGCATGAACCCCACTGAATTGGATGGAGGGCCCAGGGGCCCTGCATCAACCCCATGTCGTGGCACGGTGCTGCGGCTGCCCTTGCTGCGCGGGCCTTGCGCAGTGGTGGCCGCAAGGTCGTTTTAGCAAAGGAGCATTCGCATGTCGAATCGGAATTCCATATCCGGGCTGACGGACGAGGAAGCTCAGGAGTTTCACCATTACTGGATCCAGGGTCTGGTGGGCTTCACGGCAGTTGCCGTGGTGGCCCACATCCTGGTCTGGGCATGGCGGCCCTGGCTCTAAGCCCACAAGGCTTTTTTCATCGGAGTTGAACCATGTTCGTAAACCCGTCTGTGTCGGAAGCCCACCACCCTGCCCGGGGTGACAAGCTGAGTTTTGTCCTGGTCTTTGTGCCCTGCTTTGTCCTGCTCTTTTTCGTCGCTGCCATCGGCCAGGTGCTGGGCGTGTCGTGGAAGAGCTGGCTGCCGGGTGCCGAGAACATGAACAACATCTTCTCCGGGGTGAGCGCTGGTATTTACACCTTCATGTCCCACATCTTCTAGGAGTACTTTTATGTGGCGTATTTGGCGACTATTCGATCCCCTGCGTGCCTTGGTGGTGCAGGGCATTTTCCTCTTTGCCCTGGCAGTCATGATTCACCTCATCCTGCTGAGCACCAACAAGTTCAACTGGCTCGACGGCGCGAAAAAACCCGCGGCTGCAGCAACGGCGCAAAACGCACCGCTGCCGCCCGAGGTGCCGGCGATCAAGTCTTAACTGCAGCGGCAGGTGCTGCCCTTGCACGCGTGTGAGCGCAGTGCCTGCCACCCCCCATTCTTGCTGAAACCGAACCGCGCATCCGCAGCCCAGGAGCCCCACCATGGCCATGCTTAGCTTTGAAAGAAAATACCGAGTCCGCGGTGGCACGCTGCTGGGCGGTGACCTGTTCGATTTCTGGGTCGGCCCCTTTTATGTGGGCTTCTTCGGTGTCACCACCATCTTCTTCACCTTCATCGGTGTTGCGCTGATTCTGTGGGGTGCGGCCATGGGGCCGACCTGGAACCTCTGGCAGATCAGCATTGCGCCGCCCGACCTCTCCTACGGCTTGCGCCCGGCGCCGCTTCTGCAAGGCGGGTTGTGGCAGCTCATCACCATCTGCGCCTTGGGGGCCTTTGTCTCCTGGGCGCTGCGCGAGGTGGAGATCTGCCGCAAGCTGGGCATGGGCTACCACGTGCCCGCGGCTTTCAGCGTGGCCATCTTTGCCTACTTCACCCTGGAGGTGATACGCCCGGTGCTCATGGGTGCCTGGGGCCACGGCTTTCCCTACGGCATCTACAGCCACCTGGACTGGGTTTCCAACGTGGGCTACCAGTACCTGCACTTCCACTACAACCCGGCCCACATGCTGGGCGTGAGTTTCTTCTTTGCCACCACCTTCGCCCTGTCGCTGCACGGCGCCCTGATCTTGTCGGCCGCCAACCCCAAGGCCGGTGAGGTGGTGAAGACCCCCGAGCACGAGGACACCTTCTTCAAGGACGTGGTGGGCTACTCCATCGGTACCCTGGGCATCCACCGCCTGGGCCTGTTTCTGGCATTGGCCGCGGTGCTGTTCAGCGCCCTGTGCATTGTGCTAAGCGGCCCGTTCTGGAGCCGCGGCTGGCCCGAATGGTGGAGCTGGTGGCTGAACATGCCGATCTGGCGCCAATAGCAGGAGCACGCAATGGCTGAATACCAAAACCTCTTCACCACCGTGCAGGCCACGGGCCCGCTGCACCACGGCATTGAACTGGGCCAGGGCAACAGCCCGCGCCTGGGCCAGCCCCTGGTGTCCTACTGGGCCGGCATGCTGGGCAATGCGCAGATCGGCCCGATCTACCTGGGCACCCTGGGCCTGGCCTCGCTCATCTGCGGCATGATCGCCTTCAACATCATCGGCTTGAACATGCTGGCCTCGGTGCACTGGGACCCGGTGCAGTTCGTGCGCCAGCTGTTCTGGCTGGCGCTGGAGCCGCCGCCGCCCAGCTACGGCCTGCACCTGCCGCCGCTCAACCAGGGCGGCTGGTGGCTGATGGCCGGCGGCTTCCTCACCGCGTCGCTCTTGCTGTGGTGGCTGCGCACCTATCGCCGCGCCCGTGCCCTGGGCCTGGGCACCCATGTGCCCTGGGCCTTTCTGTCGGCGATCTGGCTGTTTCTGGTGCTGGGCTTTTTCCGCCCGGTGCTGATGGGCTCCTGGGGAGAAGCCGTGCCCTTTGGCATCTTCCCGCACCTGGACTGGACGGCGGCCTTCTCGCTGCGCTACGGCAACCTGTTCTACAACCCCTTTCACGCGCTCTCCATTGCCTTTCTGTATGGCTCGACCCTGCTGTTTGCCATGCACGGCGCCACCATCCTGGCGGTGACCCGCTTTGGTGGTGAACGCGAGGTGGAGCAGATCGTGGACCGCGGCACAGCCTCCGAGCGCGCCGCCCTGTTCTGGCGCTGGACCATGGGCTTCAACGCCACCATGGAATCGATCCACCGCTGGGCCTGGTGGTTTGCCGTGCTGTGCCCGCTGGTGGGAGGCATCGGCATCCTGCTGACCGGCACCGTGGTGGACAACTGGTACCTGTGGTCGATGAAGCATGGCGTGGTACCTCCGTATCCGGCGGTGTTCCCGCAGGTCATTGATCCGGCCCTGCTGCAAGGAGCAAAGCCATGAACACATCTGTCTTCGCGCACGGTTTGCGCCTGGGCCTGTGCACCCTGCTGGTGCTGCTGGCCGGTTGCGAGCGCCCGGGTATGGACACCGTGCAGCGCGGCTACCGCGGCACCGGCATGCTGCAGGTCTACAACCCGCGCATCATCGAGGCCAACGCCGACCTGCACACCGCACCGACTCCCTTGCCACCGGCTCCCGCCGACGGCCCCAAGGCCTCGGTGGTTTTCAAGAACGTCAAGGTGCTGGGTGACCTCAGTGCCGCCCAGTTCACCCGGCTGATGGCCTCCATGGCCGCCTGGATTGCACCGGAGGAAGGCTGCGCCTACTGCCACAACCCGGCCAACTTTGCCGAGGACAGCAAGTACACCAAGGTGGTGGCGCGGCGCATGCTGGAGATGACGCGCACCGTCAACAGCCAGTGGAAGGCGCACGTGGCCGGTACCGGCATCACCTGCTACACCTGCCACCGTGGCCACGGTGTGCCGCAGCAGGTCTGGTACCGCTCCAATGCGCAGCCCTATGGCTCCAACTTCATGGGCGACAAGGCCGGGCAGAACAGCCCCGACCCGGCAGTGAACCTGTCCTCGCTGCCCAACGATCCCTTCACGCCCTTCCTGCTGGATGCGCAGGACATCCGCGTCAACGGAAGCACCGCCCTGCCCACGGGCAACCGCCATTCCATCAAGCAGGCCGAGTGGACCTATGGCCTGATGACCCATGTCTCGCAGTCCCTGGGTGTGAACTGCACCTACTGCCATAACACCCGCTCCTTCCAGTCCTGGGAGGGCAACCCACCCCAGCGTGCGGTGGCCTGGCACGGCATCCGCATGGCGCGTGCGATCAACAAGGACTTCCTGGAGCCCCTGGCCGACACCTTCCCGGCGCAGCGCAAGGGCGAGCTGGGTGATGTGGCCAAGGCCAACTGCGCCACCTGCCACCAGGGGGCCTACAAGCCGCTCAACGGCGCACCCATGCTGGCTGATTACCCCGAGCTGATCGGCCCCGACAGCCAGGCTGTGGCGGCCAAGTAGCGCACGAGCGACGGTGCGGCCACCATGAACACTGTCGCCCAAGCCAGCTCGGTGGTGGCCCTCTCGGGGGTGGTCGTGGTGCTGCTGCTGGACTATGCGGTGCAGCACCGGGCCTGGGCCTGGCTGCAGCTGGCCCGGGGCGCCGGTGGCCTGCGTGGCATTGCCGGCCTGCGCTTTGCCAAGATCATGGGCAGCGGCCATGGCGGAGGCTTTGGCCTGTGGCCCAGCGCCACCCACCAGGGCCTGGTGCTGGTGTTTGAAGACGAGGCCAGCGCCCAGGCCTTTGGCCAGGGACCGCGCGTGCAGGCTTTGCTGGAGCGCGCGCGCGCGCACTGGCTGGGCATTCTGGCCCTGACCTCGGTGCGCGGCCAGTGGGACCAGACCGCCTGGGGCGTGACCCCGCCCGAGCGGCTGGCCGCCCCGCCAGCGGGCGCGTCCACCGCTGCCGCTGCCATGCCGGTGGCGGCCCTGACACGCGGCTCCATCCGTCCGGCCAAGGCCCTGGCCTTCTGGCGCCACGCGCCGCCAGCCCAGGCGGCACTGGCCCAGGCACCGGGCTGCCTGCTGGCCATGGGCCTGGGTGAGGCCCCGCTGGTGCGCCAATGCACCTTCAGCCTGTGGGATAGCACGCAGGCCCTGGTGGACTATGCCCATCAAGGTTCTCACCGCCAGGCCATCGAGGCGGCCCGGCGCCACGGGTTTTTTTCTGAATCGCTGTTTGCCCGCCTGCAGGTGCGCAGCATGTCCGGCACCTGGTGCGGGCAGTCCTATGGCCAGGGCGCCCATGGCTGAGCCGCGGGTGCTGGTCATCGGTGCGGGCATCGGCGGGCTGGCCGCTGCCCTGCGCCTGGCCGCTGCCGGCGTCGCGGTCACCGTGGTGGAGCGCGCCGCGCAGGCCGGGGGCAAGCTGCACGCCGAAGTGCTGGACGGCCAGCGTGTGGACACCGGGCCCACCGTGTTCACCATGCGCTGGGTGTTCGAGGAGCTGCTGCACAGCGCCGGTGCGGAGCTGTCGCATGAGCTGCAGTTGCAGCCGCTCCCCGTGCTGGCGCGCCACTTCTGGGGCGATGGCAGCGCGCTGGATCTGTATGCCGAGCGCCAGGCCAGCGAGGCTGCCGTGGAGGCCTTTGCAGGCCCAGAGGAAGCCGCGCGCTTTCGCCGCTTTTGCGAGAGCACGCGCGCGCTCTACCAGACGCTCGAAGATCCCTTCATACGCTCGCCGCTCTCGGGCGTGCCGCGCTTCATGGCGCGCCTGGGGCCGCGCGGCCTGGCACTGCTGACCGGGGTGGGCCCCATGCGCACCCTGTGGAGCAGCATGGAGCGCCACTTCAAGGACCCGCGCCTGCAGCAGCTCTTTGGCCGCTATGCCACTTACACCGGCTCCTCGCCCTGGGAGGCACCCGCCACCTTGAGCCTGATCACCCAGGTGGAAATGGATGGGGTGTGGAGCGTGCAGGGCGGCATGACCGCACTGGCCCAATGCCTGCAGCGCCTGTGCGCGCAACGCGGCGTGCAGTTTCTCTTTAACACCCCGTGCGCCGAAATCCTGGTCCACCGGGGGCAGGCCACCGGTGTGCGCCTGGAGCGCGGTGACAGCCTGCGGGCCGATGCAGTGGTTTTCAACGGCGATGCCGCGGCGTTGCAGCAAGGTCTCCTGGGCGGGGCGGCGCGCGCGGCCGTGCCGGCGCGGCGTGGCCAGCGCTCGCTCTCGGCCCTGACCTGGAGCCTGCTGGCGCGCACGCGCGGGCGGGCACTGGAGCGGCACAACCTGTTCTTCGGCACGCCCTATGCGCGCGAGTTCGACGACATCTTTGTGCGCGCTCGCCTGCCGCAGAACCCCACGGTCTATGTGTGTGCCCAGGACCGCGGCCTGGGCAGCGCGCCCGAAGGCCGTGAACGCCTGCTGTGTCTGGTAAACGCGCCGGCCCTGGGCGACAGCGACCCGCAAAGCCTGCACCCGCTGGCGCTGGAGCGCTGCCAGCAGCGCAGCTTTGACTGGCTGCAGCACTGCGGCCTGGAGCTGGACCTGGACAGCGCCCTGTGCGTGCGCACCAGCCCCCAGCAGTTTCACCAACGGTTTCCCGGCACGGGAGGGGCTTTGTATGGACAGGCGACACACGGATGGCTGAGCATCTTTTCACGGCCGGGGGCACTCTGCCCGGTGCCCCAGCTCTATCTGGCCGGGGGCAGCGTGCATCCGGGGCCGGGCGTGCCGATGGCGGCCATGTCGGGACGGCTGGCGGCCGAAGCGGTACTGGAGCGCCTTGCTTCGACCAGACGGTGGCACCGGGTGGCTACCTCTGGTGGTACATCGACGCCACCAGCGATGACGGCGCAATGGGGCTCACCATGATCGCCTTTGTGGGCAGCGTCTTCTCACCGTACTACGCCTGGGCTCGGCGCAGCCCCGCGGTGGACCCCGACAACTTCTGCTGCCTGAATGTGGCGCTCTACAGCCGCCATGCGCGGCGCTGGAGCATGACCGAGCGCGGCCGGCGCCTGTGCCAGCGCGATGCCACGCGCTTTGCCCTGGGCCCCAGCCAGCTGCACTGGGACGGCCAGGCGCTGCTGGTGCAGGTGAACGAGGTCTGCGCACCGCTACCGCAGCGCATCCGCGGCCATATCCGGCTGGAGCCCCAGGCCCTGTTTGACTTCAGCACACCGCTCGATGCGGCCGGGCGCCACCGCTGGGGGCCGCTGGCGCCCTCGGCCCGCATCGAGGTGGCGCTGGACGCACCGGCGCAGCGCTGGAGCGGCCAGGCCTATATGGATTCCAACGAGGGCGACGAGCCGGTGGAGCGCGCCTTTGCGCGCTGGGACTGGTCACGCAGCCGCATGGCCGACGGCAGCACCGCCGTGCTCTACGACATGCAGTACCCCGACCGCAGCCAGCGCCTGCTGGCCCTGCGCTTCCGGCCGGACGGCAGCGTGCTGCCCTTTGATGCGCCTGCGCGCCACGCCCTGCCGGCCACAGCCTGGCGCGTGCAGCGCGGCATGCGCAGCGAGGGGGCGGTGCAGGTGCGCGAGCAGCTGGAGGACACGCCCTTCTACCAACGCGCCTTGCTGGACAGCCAGCTGCTGGGCGGGCGCGTCTGCAGCTTTCATGAGTCGCTGGACATCCCGCGCCTGGTGTCGCCTGTGGTGCGCGCCATGCTGCCATTTCGCATGCCGCGGAGGTCGTGATGCAGCCAACCGAATTAGCGGCCAAGGGGGCCGCCAATACCCACCGTGCGGGTTGTGCACGTAGTTATCGTCTTGCAAGGAGTACACACTATGGCTGACGAAAAAGTGGGGCCTACAGGCCTTACCGTGGCTGAATCGGAAGAGATCCACAGGCATCTCATCCAGGGCACGCAGATATTCGGCATGATTGCCGCATTTGCCCATCTGCTGGCCTATATCTATTCGCCTTGGCTGAAATAAGGGGAGCAGCATGATTTACGGAAAAATCTGGACGGTGGTCAACCCCGCGGTTGGCATTCCGGTGTTCCTGGGCGCGGTGGCAGTGACCTCGTTCGCAGTGCACCTGTCGCTGGTCTCAGAGACCACCTGGATCAAGGCCTACCACAACGGTGGTGCAGGCAAGGCAGCCATGGTTGCCGCCCCTGCGGCACCCGCGGCGGAAGCGCCAAAAAAATAGCCCCCACAAGGGCAAGCAGTGACCAAAGCCGCAAGGCTTCGGTCCTCTTGCCCGGAGTGCTTACCCTATGAATGCAATCAGCAAAAGACTGGTCTATGCCTGGGCCTCGGTAGGTCCGCGCTTCCTGCCGTTTGCCGATGTGGCTACGGCTGAGTTGCCGCTGTCGCGTCTGCTGCGGCTTTCCTTGTTTCAGGTGTCGGTCGGCATGGCCATCGTGCTGCTGGTAGGCACCCTCAACCGGGTCATGATCGTCGAGCTCAAGGTGCCCACGGCCCTGGTCTCGGTAATGGTCGGACTGCCCTTGTTTTTTGCGCCGCTGCGCGCCCTGATCGGCTTCAAGTCCGACCGCCACAGCTCGGCGCTGGGCTGGCGTCGCGTGCCCTATATCTGGATGGGCACCATGCTGCAGTTTGGCGGCTTTGCCATCATGCCCTTCGCCTTGTTGGTGCTCTCGGGCGGCGGCAATGCCGCGCAGGCCCCGGCCTGGATCGGCCACCTGGGTGCCGGTGTGGCCTTTCTGCTGGTAGGTGCGGGCCTGCACACCACGCAGACGGTAGGCCTGGCCCTGGCCACCGACCTGGCCGCCCCCGAATCACGCCCCCAGGTGGTGGGCCTGATGTGCGTGATGCTGCTGCTGGGCATGATTGGCAGCGCCTTCTTCTTTGGTGAGATGCTGGCCGACTACAGCCCGGCGCGCCTGGTGCAGGTGATCCAGGGCGCGGCCCTGATCACCATGGTGCTCAATGTCGTCGCGCTGTGGAAGCAGGAGGCGCGCAGCCGCCCGCGCCCGGGTGCGGTGCAGGCCGATGCCAGCTTTCAGGAATCATGGCAGACCTTCTGCAGCGGTGGCAATGCGCGCCGCCGCCTCCTGGTGCTGGGCCTGGGCACCATGGCCTTTTCTATGGAGGATGTGCTGCTGGAGCCTTTTGGCGGCGAGATATTGCACCTCTCCGTATCCGCCACCACCACGTTGACCGCCACGCTGGCCTTTGGTGGCCTGGCCGGCTTTGCCTGGGCCTCGCGCGTGCTGAGCCGCGGCATGGACCCGTTTCGCATGGCCGGCCTGGGCGTGCTTTGCGGCATACCGGCCTTCGCGGCGGTGATGGCCTCGGCCCCCTATTTGTCGCCCCTGCTGTTTGGCCTGGGCACTTTCCTGATTGGCCTGGGTGCCGGCATGTTCGGCCACGGCACGCTGACGGCCACCATGAACCTGGCGCCCAAAGATCAGGCCGGCCTGGCGCTGGGCGCCTGGGGTGCGGTGCAAGCCACCTGCGCCGGCTTGGCCATGGCCTTTGGCGGCGTGCTGCGCGACAGCGTGGCCCATGTGCGCGATTCGGCCACCGGCTATGCCAGCGTCTACAGCCTGGAGCTGGTGCTGCTGTGCGCCACCCTGGTGCTCATGCTGCCGCTGCTGGGCACGCGCCGTGCGCCTTTGGAGGAGGCCGCGCGCTAGGCCGCGGCTTCAAGTGCTGCAAAAGCCCCATCAGCCGCCCGACTTTTCCAACAGCCCCACACTGCCCTTCACGCCAACGCACCCACGACAACTTCCCAAGGAGCCACCATGAAATCTGCCATGCCTTTCATCCTGTTCTTCGGCCTGCTGGTCTTCTTCAAGATCGCCAACTGGCTGAACCGCCCCTTCAAGGTGGAGGAGAAAAAGAAGCCCTGACATCACGGGCTGGCGCCCGTGAGCCCGCAGCCCGCTGGGTTCAGGCGGGCAGGCCTGGTGCCTTGCGGTCGCGCTTGGCGTTTTCCAGGCGTTCCAGCAGGCCCAGCACCCACTCCACCCGCTGCGGCATGGCGCGGTTGGGGAAGAAGGCCTGGGCGCGGGCGCGCTCATCGGCCACACACCCCTCAATCAGAAAGCGCACGGCCTGCAGCGGCGCGGGCTGCGCACCCCGGGTGGTGATCCAGCCGGCCTGGGCCCAGGCGCTGGCCAGCAGCATCAGCTTGCGCCGGGTGCCCACCACGGTGCGCTGGCTGACTGAATCCAGGCCATCGCGGCGCAGCTGCTGGCCAATCTCTCCGTAGATCATGCTGGCGGCCAGGATGGCGCCACGGCAGTCGGGCGGCAGTTCGGCAATGCCGGCCTGGGCCTGGCTGTACAGGCCGTCGGCCTCTTGCAGCAGGCGCTCGGTCAGGCCGCGGATGGCCTCGCTGCATGTCGGCTGCGCCAGCCAGCGCGCCGGGTCCACGCCGGCATCCATCAGCCAGTCGGTGGGCAGATAGAGTCGGCCGTTGCGGGCGTCTTCGCCTACATCGCGCGCGATGTTGGTGAGCTGCATGGCCACACCGAGTTCGCAGGCACGGGCCAGGGTGCGCTCCTGGTGCGCACCCATGATCCAGCACATCATGGCGCCCACGGTGCCGGCCACGCGAGCGCAGTAGGTGTGCAGGTCCTGCAGGCTCTCGTAGCGCCGCCCGGCAGCGTCCCAGGCAAAACCTTCCAAGAGCGCATCGAGCAGGATGCGCGGCAACTGGTATTGCTGCACCACGATGGCCAGGGCCTGGTCTTCCACGCAGTCCGAAGGCGTGCCCGCATAGATGGCGTCCAGGCGCTGCTTGAGCATCTGCAGGCTGGCCTCGGGCGCGCCGCCTTCGTCCACCAGGTCGTCGGCGACACGGCAGAAGGCGTAGAGCGCAATGGCGGCGGCCCGCACCCGCAGGGGCAGCAGGCGGCTGGCGGCAAAAAAGGTCTTGGAGCCGCCCTGCATCATGGCGATGCAGGCCTGCAGGTCTTGCTGGGCAAATTCAGGCGAAGTAACTGGCATGGGGTACCACCGTTTCCAGCGCTTTGGCTGACATCAACACGCCGGGAACTCCGGCACCGGGGTGGGTGCTGGCGCCCACCATGTACAGGCCGTCCACATCCTCGCTGCGGTTGTGGGGGCGGAACCAGGCGCTTTGCAACAGGCGTGGCTCCAGGCCGAAGCCCGCACCCTGGTAGGACCAGAGGCGGTCCTGAAAATCCTGCGGTGTGGTGCCGCGCGAG
>Ga0228700_1001697_pt1 | contig 13427 bp, 13 predicted proteins | sample McNCre317_Aug_MG_FD_178019 | JGI IMG/M metagenome (GOLD analysis project Ga0228700, IMG submission 178019) | Freshwater microbial communities from McNutts Creek, Athens, Georgia, United States - 3-17_Aug_MG | ecosystem: Environmental > Aquatic > Freshwater > Creek | place: USA: Georgia...
CGACGTTGCGAATGCGCTCTGTCGAGCCCATCGACGTGCCGCCGTATTTATGAACAATCAATGCCATATTTCTTTAAAACTGTTGTGTTATGGGCAAAAAACCTACAGATTGTAGCAACGCAACACCGCACCATCTCGCCGCACAAACCCACGCCCCACCTTGATATCGATGTGGTGGCCTCGCGTGGTGCAAGCCTTGACTTGAACCAGCAGCGCTTGCAGTTGTGCGGCACTGGCTTGTGAGTGTTCTAACGCCAACCAATGACGCAATACATTGGATTGACGCGCCTCACTCAGTTGCTGCAAAGCCTGGATCGCTGGTGGGTTGCCCACCTGTTGCAAATCTTGCTCGGCCACCTCTTGCAGCAACGCTTGCGCTTGTGCAGCATGCGAGGCGCTGCGCGCAAAGGTTTGTCTGAACGCAGGAAAAGCGTGCGCCACCACAGGCAGTAGCTCTGCACGGATGCGGTTACGGGTGTAGCGCATATCCGTATTGGTCGGGTCCTCGACCCATGTTTCGCCTGCAGCCCTCAAGGCATCACGCAATAACGAGCCCGGCACATCGAGCCAAGGTCGGTGATAGATCACGCCTTGACGCTCAACCACAGCAGGCATGCACGCCAGCCCCGGTAACCCTGCACCACGCGAGAGCGCCAGCAACAAGGTCTCCACTTGGTCGTCCGCATGCTGAGCCAAGGCCATGTGTTTGATCTGCCCGCCCCAGTTGTGTTGCAACGCCTCGGCCAGCGCACGGTAGCGGGCTTGACGAGCCGCATCTTCTGGGCTTTCGCCGGCAGCATGGGCAGCGTTCACGCGTTGCACCACCAGTGGCACGTGCAAACGTTCACACAAGGCCGCGCAGTGTGCTTCAAAGCCATCTGCCGCCGATTGCAAGCCGTGGTGCACATGCACCGCATGCACCTGGCCCGGCCAACGGGTGGCACAGGCCATGAGTAAAGCCGTGGAATCAGCCCCGCCGCTGAGCGCAACGGCAAATGGACCTAAATGCTGGAGCGCATCCAGCGAAGGGAAATCAGCGTTCAGCTTTGGTGTCGGTGAAGCGGCCATAGCTTTGCAAACGCTCGTAACGCTTGTCGAGCAGCTCTTTGACCTTCATGTCCGTCACTTGGCGCCAGGCGTCGTTCAAGCCGCGCTTGAGCTGAGCCGCCATTTGCTTGGGGTCGCGGTGTGCGCCACCCACAGGCTCGTTCACGATTTTGTCAACCAAACCCAAGGCTTTCAGGCGATGGGCGGTGATGCCCAGTTGCTCGGCAGCGTCTTCGGCACGGTCCGAGGTTTTCCACAAAATCGAAGCGCAGCCTTCAGGACTGATGACCGAGTACACCGAGTACTGCAACATCAACACTTGGTCGGCCACACTGATGGCCAATGCACCACCTGAGCCACCTTCACCAATGATGGTGGTGATGATCGGCACTTCGAGCTGAGCCATTTCAAAAATATTGCGACCAATCGCTTCGGATTGGCTGCGCTCTTCTGCATCAATGCCGGGGTACGCACCGGGGGTGTCCACAAAGGTGAAGACGGGCAACTTGAACTTCTCGGCGGTTTTCATCAAACGCAAAGCTTTGCGATAGCCCTCAGGACGGCTCATGCCAAAGTTGCGCGCCGCGCGTTCTTTGGTGTCGCGGCCCTTTTGCTGACCCAAGACCATGCACGCATTGCCGTTGAAGCGGGCCAAACCACCCACGATGCTCAAGTCATCGGCAAAGTGGCGGTCACCGTGCATTTCCACGAAGTCGGTGAAGATTTCGTTGATGTAGTCCAGCGTGTAGGGACGCTCGGCGTGACGGGCAATCTTGGTGATTTGCCAAGGCGTGAGGTCGCTGTAAATCTCTTTGGTGAGCTGCATGCTCTTTTTGCTGAGCTGGTCAATCTCGTCTGAAATATCCACCGCAGATTCGCTTTGCACATAGCGCAGCTCGTCGATTTTGCCTTCTAGCTCAGCAATCGGTTGTTCAAAGTCGAGAAAAGTTCGTTTAGCCAAAATTCATTACTCCTTAGCTGCTCAATAAGACACGGGCAGCGGATCTAGCGATCGCCAAATATACCAAGTCGCCACACTGCAGTAGGGGGCCCAAGCCGCAGCCACCTCTCGGGCTTCGCTGCGACTGACCGACTCGCCCGAAAAATAGTTACGGCTGATGCCATTGATCAAACCGACATCGTCCAGCGGCAGCACATTGGGCCGCATGAGATGAAACATCAAAAACATCTCAGCCGTCCAGCGACCAATGCCGCGAATGGCCACCAATTCGTCAATGATGGCGTCATCCGTCATCTCAGACCATTTCTTCACATGCAAAGCGCCGTTGTCAAAGTGCAGCGCCAAGTCGACGATGTACTCCACTTTGCGGGCTGACAAGCCTGCGGCACGCATGTCGTCGACTTTGAGCTTGAGCACATTGGCGGGTGTGATTTTGCGAGGCAACTTGGCAAAACGATCCCAAACCGTTTGGGCCGCCTTGACCGACACCTGTTGGCCCACGATGCTGCGCGCCAGCGTGACAAACGCATCACCGCGCGACTGCAACGAGGCCTCGCCAAACTGAGGGATGAGGCGCTTCATCACCCGATCTTTTTTCATCAGGTGTTTGCAGGCCTCGCCCCAATACTCAGGCGTGGCGATGATGACTTTTTCAGAGGCGGCCATACTCAGCCACGCTCCCATGTGGTGCCCGTGGGCGAGTCTTTGAGCACGATGCCTTCGGCTGCCAAGGCTTGGCGAATGCGGTCGGCCTCAGCAAAGTTTTTGGCAGCTTTGGCGGCTGCACGGGCGGCGATTTGCGCTTGAATGGCGCCTTCGTCTACGCCAGCGCCCGCTTGGGCAAAGGCCTTGGGGTCATCTTGCAACAAACCCAACACGCCCCCTAAGGCTTTGAGCAAACCCGCCGTCTGCGCCGACTGCGTGCGGTTGACTTCGCTGGCGAGTTCAAACAACACAGCCACGGCTTCGGGCGTGCCAAAGTCTTCGTCCATCGCCGCTTTGAAGCGGGCCGCATGCGGCTCGGTCCAGTCAATCGTCACCGCATCGGGGGTCACCGTACCGAGTGCGGTGTAGAGGCGCTTCAAGGCACCACGGGCGTCATTCAAATGCACATCGCTGTAATTGAGCTGACTGCGGTAGTGGCTACGCACCACAAAGAAACGCACGGTTTCAGCATCAAACTCTTTCAACACATCGCGGATGGTGAAAAAGTTGCCCAAGCTCTTGGACATTTTTTCGTTGTCCACATTGATGAAGCCGTTGTGCATCCACACGCTGGCCATCTTTTGGCCGTTCGCGCCTTCGCTTTGGGCAATTTCGTTTTCGTGGTGTGGGAACTGCAAGTCAGCACCACCGCCGTGGATGTCAAAACTTTGGCCCAACATCTCGCAGCTCATGGCCGAGCATTCGATGTGCCAACCGGGGCGGCCTGCACCAAAAGGGCTGGCCCATTTCACTTCATCGGGTTCACTCTCTTTGGCTGATTTCCACAACACAAAGTCCAACGGGTCTTGCTTGCCATCGTCCACGGCCACGCGCTCACCGGCTTGCAACTCATCCAGCGACTTGCCCGACAACTTGCCGTAGCCCTCGAATTTGCGAACCGCGTAATTCACATCGCCATTGCTGGCTTGGTAGGCCAAGCCTTTGTCTTGCAATGTGCCAATCATCGACAGCATCTGCGGCACATAGTCCATCGCGCGAGGCTCATGCGTGGGGCGCTCGATGCCCAACGCGTCGGCGTCTTGATGCAAGGCATCGATCATGCGGTCGGTCAGACCACGCACAGTTTCGCCGTTTTCCAGCGAGCGCTTGATGATCTTGTCGTCAATGTCCGTGATGTTGCGCACATAGGTCACGCGATAACCACTGGCCTTGAGCCAACGCTGCACCACGTCAAACGCCACCATCGAACGGGCATGGCCCAAATGACACAGGTCGTACACGGTCATGCCGCACACGTACATGCGCACATGGCCAGGTTCGAGCGGTGAAAAGTTCTCCAGCGCACGCGTGAGCGTGTTGTGAATGCGAAGCGTCATGAGTGAATCGAGAGAAGACCGCAATCAAGGGTCGGTAATGAGGTGAAAGCCAAAGCGTCGTTGAGACCCTCTGTTTTACAATGCATTAAGTATACAAAGCACATGACAAACCCTCACACCCCCTCCTCACGCACCCAGTTCGCATGGAAACGATGCTTGGCCATCGGGGTTTTCAGTGCGGTGCTGACATGTGCCGCGCAAACACAGCCGTTGGTGGATGTTCAAAACTGGCAACCAGGTCAGCTGACGACACAAGTGGTTCAAAGCGATCCGCACAACGACGTGCGCAAGCTGTTACGTCAAGCCAAATATCCGCAAGCCCTGCTGCTGGTCAACAAAGGCTTGGTCACCAACCCGCGCGACCCGCAAATGCAGTTTTGGCAGGGCTTCATCTTTGAGCAGCTTGGTCAACCTCACATGGCGCTCCAAGTTTATTTGGCGCTCACACAAGAATACCCAGAGCTGCCAGAGCCTCACAACAACTTAGGTGTGCTTTACGCCGCACAAGGTGACTACGCCAAAGCCAAAACATCCCTCGAAGCCGCACTGCGCGCCAACCCAAACTACGCGACGGCGCATGAAAACATGGGGGATGTTTTGCTCAATCTGGCGCGCCAATCTTACGAGCGTGCCGTGTCTATCAATCCCAATCAACGTGATGCGGTCAAGAAAATTGAACGACTCCAACCTGCCTTAACAGCGACACAAACTAAACCATGACACTTTTCTCTTTGACTCGCCGCACCGTCTGTGCACTCGCACTCATTGGTCTTACCCACACGGCCATCGCCCAAGAGGCCCCGCGCGTGAAGTTCGTCACGAATGCGGGTGAGTTCGTGGTGGAGGTCTACCCAGACAAAGCACCCAAAACTGTCGACAACTTTTTGCAATACGTGCGCGACAAACACTACGACGGCACCATTTTTCACCGCGTGATTGGCAACTTCATGGTGCAAGGCGGTGGCTATGACCAACGCTACATTGAGCGCCGCACACGCCCCCCCGTTGAACACGAAGGGCGCGAAGCCTTGGCCAAAGGGGGGCCACGCAACACGGTAGGCACCATCGCCATGGCGCGTACCAATGTGCCTAATTCAGCCACATCTCAGTTCTTCATCAACGTGATGGACAACGCCTTCCTTGACCCAACGCCCCAGCAACCCGGCTACACCGTGTTTGGCAAAGTGGTCTCTGGCATGGAGACCATCACCAAAATCAAAAGCGTCCAAACGGGCTTTGGCGGCCCCTTCCCGTCAGATGTGCCACGTACCCCCATCATCATCCAATCGGCCAGCCTGCTTTAAGCAAGCCTTGGCTTCTTCTTCAATTTAAGGAAACACACCATGAGCAACCCTCAAGTCGAACTGCACATCTTGGACCTCGGCGTCATCACCATCGAACTCGACGCTGAAAAAGCCCCCAAGTGCACCGAAAACTTCCTTCACTACGTGAACAAAGGTCACTACGACAAAACCATTTTTCATCGCGTGATTCCAGGCTTCATGGTGCAAGGTGGTGGCTTTGAGCCAGGCATGACACAAAAAGAATGTGACGAGCCGATTGAGAACGAAGCCAACAACGGCCTCAAAAACAACCACTACACACTGGCCATGGCCCGCACGTCTGACCCACACTCGGCCACGGCCCAGTTCTTCATCAACGTGGCTGACAACGACTTTTTGAACCACAAAGCACCGAGCATGCAAGGCTGGGGTTATGCCGTGTTCGGCAAAGTGGTAGCTGGCCAAGACGTGGTCGACAAAATCGCTGCCGTCAAAACAGGTCGCAAAGGCTTCCATGACGACGTGCCAAAAGAAGACGTGGTCATCGACAAAGCTGTGGCGCTCTAAGCCTCTCTATGTCCACCCCACCCCTGCTGCTCCAGCCTGTGCCGAGCGTACAAGCACCGCAGCATTGGCAGCGCGTGGACTTCATCTCTGACCTGCACCTAGACGCCCATGAGCGTGCCACGTTTGACGCGTGGGCACAGCACATGGCACACACCCCCGCAGACGCCCTTTTCATCTTGGGTGATTTGTTTGAGGTGTGGGTGGGTGACGACAACCCAGACCCCTTCGCTTTGCAGTGCATCGCCGTGCTCCAAGCCACGGCGCAACGCTTGCCCGTGTACTTCATGTGCGGCAACCGCGATTTTTTGGTGGGCGCTGAACTGCTCAAAGCCAGCGGTATGCAAGGTGTGAGCGACCCCACGGTGTTAAACCTTGGCGCCACTGGCAACGCCAAACCCACACGTATCTTGCTCAGCCACGGCGATGCCTTGTGCTTGGACGACCACGACTATTTGGCGTTTCGCGCCCAAGTGCGCCAGCCCGAATGGCAAGCCGCCTTCTTAGCCAAACCTTTGGCCGAACGCCAAGCCTATGCGCGAGACGTGCGCAGCAAAAGCGAAGCTCTCAAACGCAGCCACACCGCCCACCCAGAGTTCACCGGCTATGCCGATGTAGACAGCCAAGCCGCCATCGCGTGGCTCAAAGCAAATGATGCTCAAGTGCTGCTGCACGGCCACACCCACAAGCCGGCCATGCATGACCTAGGCGAGGGTTTGAGCCGTTGGGTGCTGAGCGATTGGCATGCCGACAGCCACCCCCCTCGCCTTGAGGTCGTGAGTTGGCTTCGCCACAACGCACAAAGCCCCACGCGGGGGCTTTGTCGATTGCCACTCAGCGTGGCTTAGTTTTGCCTGAGCGCTTGAGTTAGCGCTTGAGCAACACCTTCAGCGCGGCTTGCAAACGACGCGCCGCCGCTTCGTCATACGCACCACCCAACACCTGAGCCGCGTCAGCAGCCCACGTCATTTGAGGCGATGGGTCATTGCGACGCGTGAGCATTTGCAATTGCAAGGCACGGCGCGCATCCATGTGTGCGGCAGGTGTGGGCAAGTCAGCGGCCACTTCCAACCGCAGCAACGGTGTGACCACCTCGCCTTTGGCCTCGGCTGACAAGGCTTGCGCCCATTGCGTGCGCTGAGCGGGGTTGAGCTTGCTACCAATGGCTTGTGCAGCGGGCACTTGAGCGGCATCGCGCTTTTCCCAAGCGTGCATCAGCTGAGTCAGCACTTCGCCATGGGCTTGCGCAGCCAAGCGACGCAAGGCATCTTGTGCAGACTCCAGCGCGTGACGTTGCGCACGGAAAGCGGCATCCCCCAAACGTGGGCCACGTGGCGCAAAGCCTTCGCGACCACCGTCACGCCCACCATCGCGGCCTGGTTTGCCATCACGGCCAAAGCCTGGCTTGTCGCCAAACTTGCCCCCGGGTTTACCATCGCGACCGCGGCCAGCAGGTGCAGCTTCGGTGCGTTTTTGGCCTGGACGATCGTCGCCACGCACAGCCACGACTGGGCGTGGTGCTGCTTTGGGTTTGGCAGGGGCAACTTCTGCCACGGGCGCTGCAGGCACATCGGAATCTGAAGCCTCTGCGGCGAGTGCTTCGTTTGCACCTTCCGCCGCCACATCAGCAGACTCTGAAGTTGCAGGTGCTTCTTGTGCAGGTGTCGCAACAGGTTCAGCGGCAGCTGGTGCAGCAGCGCTAGCCACCACGTCACCGCGCGCGATTTGCTCCAGTGTTTGCATCGCCGCGCGAATGGCAGCGGCATCACCTTTGGCCGTAGCTGAGTCCAAAGCCTTGGCTGCATCCAGCACGGCTTTGTCGTGCGGCGTGAGCGCGGTTTGCGATTGCTCGCGCACCGATGACTTGCGGGCAAAGGCTTCGTCAATCGGTTGACGGAAGGCATCCCACAGCTTTTGCTCTTGCTTGCGGTCGAGCACCACGGCGTGGGCTTCTTCTTGCCAACGTTGCTGCAAGGCTTTCACCGCATCCACACGCAAGGTCGGCGCAGCGCCCAAAGCTTGGGCTTCTGCAATCAGCGCTTGGCGGCGGGCCAAGCTGGCTTTTTGTGCATGTTCGAGCGGCTCGTGTGCCGCGTGAATGGCGGCTTTCCAAACAGGTTGCAACTCAGCAAACATTTTTTCGCTCAAGTGGCCGCTCTCGCGCCAGCGTTGTGCGAATTGGTGCAACTGGCGAGCCACACCTTTCCAGTCTGGGCCACTGGCGTGTTCAACCGTCCAAGCTTTGACTTCTTCAATCAAGGCCAAGCGCTGGGCTTTGTGAGCGGTGGTTTGTGCGCGGGCTTCTTTGAGCCAGGCATCCACCACCTCGTGGGCGCGGTTGCAAGCGGTGTCAAAGCGCTTCCACAACGCGGGGTTGGGCGCCGCTTCTTTGTCGATTTTTTTCCATTGCTCGCGCAGGCCACGCAAGGTTTCTTGCATCTTGCGTCCGCCCATGGCGGGGATGCGAACCACGTCGTCGGTTTTGGCAGCTGGTTGTTCAGATACTGCCGCCGGCACGATCGCTTCGGGCGTTGGTACGGGCTCGGCAACAACCTCTTTCACGGCCTCAGGCTTCGCGGCAGGCGCTGGCTTGAACAAAGCCTCAGCTTGCATGGCGAGCTCTAAACGTTTTTGGTCCACCACAGCTTTGTCTGCCGTTGGCTTGACTTTGCGCGTCGCATCCACACCCGCAGCAGGCTTGGCCGATTTTTCTGGTGCTGCAGCTTGAGGCAACACTTCGCCACGGGCCACACGAATTTGGTCAGACCATGCGGGCACCGCTGGCAGTGGTGCGGTGGCATCAGCTGCCGCCGCTTCAGTCAAGGTCAAGGCTTCACAGAACGCCGTCCACACGGCTTGCACTTGTTGGGTGCTGGTTTGCAGGGCAGACGCAAACTTGGCATCGACACTCGCCCATTGGGCATCTGCCGCCAAGGTTTGGGCTTGGGCGACCCAACGGTCGAGGTCAGCTTGCAAGGCTTCGCGCTGCGCCAAGGCGTCTTGCCAAGGCTTGGTCGACAGCACTTCAATGCGCTGGGCCAACAGCACGGCAGCTTCGCGCTGCACTTGGGTTTGGTGTTGCAAATCTTCAATGGCTTTCACACGCTCGGCCAAGGCGGTTTTCAAACCGGCCAAAGGTTCACGTGACAAGGGAGCGCCGGCTTTGGCCGCATCGCGCTGCCAGCCCATGGCGTCGGCCAAGTTGATGTGGGACGCATCACGCAGGGCTTCGCCTTTGGCCGCCCACTCCACGATCAAGGCATCTTGGTCTTTGCTGCGACGCAGCTCGTCAAGCTTTTCGCGCAACACTTTGGCCGCACCTTTGTCGCGGTGGCTCATTTCGTCAAAGGCGGCTTGGACCTGCGCCAAGGTGGGCTGGCCAGCCAGCCAGTCGCGCAGACGCGCGGTGCGGTCGGCGGAGGTGGAGACAGTAAAGGCCCCCCCAGTCAATTGGTCTAGGGTGGCAAGGTCGAGGGGTTTGTTAGAAGAATCAGTCACAAGTCGGGCTCACAGTAAATTAGGGGGGATTGTCGCCGAGGCTTTAAAATTTCAGCTACTTCTTATTTAATTAATTTATGTCTATTCCCATGTTTGCCCGATTACAGCTAGGTCTACGCACCTTTGCAGCTGATGTGGCCCAAGGCTTTTTTGCCATCTCCCACAACGGCTTGGCCGTGGTGGGCCTGTCTATCTTTTTCTTTGTCGTGGCGCTGAGTGTGCGCCCCGACCTGCGTGTGGTGACCGAAGCCAAAGTCATCAGCTGGCTGCAAGAGCGCCAATACGACGAACTGGGCATTGCCACCGATGCCGATGCCGTGGACCGTGCCACCGCCACCGACCCCCGCGACCTGCCCAAGCAACAGGCCAACCTCGCCTATTGGCTGAGCAAAAAATACCGCGTGGCTCCCGAACCTTTGAGCGCTTTGGTGTCCGAAGCCTACGACGTGGGGCCCAGCAACCAAATCGAGCCCACCCTCATCTTGGCCGTGATGGCCGTGGAATCGGGCTTTAACCCCTTCGCCCAAAGCAATGTCGGCGCCCAAGGCCTGATGCAAGTGATGACCAAGGTTCACGAACAGAAATACCAAGGTTTTGGCGGTGCTTTAGCCGCATTCGACCCCGTGGCCAACGTGCGCGTGGGCGTGAACGTGCTCAAAGAATGCATCACCCGAGCCGGCAGCCTCGAAGGCGGTCTCAAGTTGTATGTGGGTGCGGGCAATATGAAAGACGACCAAGGCTACGCGGGCAAAGTCATGGCCGAAAACGCCCGCTTGCAACAAGTGGCCAAAGGCGTGAAAGTGCCGATTACACCGCCCCCCTCCACCGCCGCCGAGGCTGCCACTGCACGTTTGGAAAGCCTGTGGGAAAAAGCCCAGCGCTTGACGCCCTTCGGCAAGGACGACGACGACTGAATTGCGAAGTTGAAGCGCGGTAAACTCTGACCCGCGCGCAACTGGCGATAGGCGTATCAGGCTTGCCCGATACCGCTGACGTGGATGTATGACCACTGGGAAGCGCGCAGCCTCTGTTCACAGAGGTGTTTTGCCGTTCGCCTGGGCAGCCACAACTCCACCTTTTTCTAGGACTGCCAGTATGTACAACCGCAACATCACCATCGAACAAACCGATCCTGAACTCTGGGCTGCCATCCAGGCCGAAAACGCCCGTCAAGAGCACCACATTGAGCTGATCGCCAGCGAGAACTACGCCTCGCCCGCCGTCATGCAAGCCCAAGGCTCGCAACTGACCAACAAATACGCCGAAGGCTACCCCGGCAAGCGCTACTACGGGGGCTGCGAAAACGTGGACGTGGCGGAGCAATTGGCCATTGACCGCATCAAAACCATCTTCGGGGCAGACTGCGCCAACGTGCAACCCCATTGCGGCGCATCGGCCAACGAAGCCGTGTTCCTCGCGTTCTTGAAGCCTGGCGACACCATCATGGGCATGAGCTTGGCCGAAGGTGGTCACTTGACCCACGGCATGGCCCTGAACATGTCTGGCAAATGGTTCAACGTGGTGTCTTATGGCTTGGACAGCCAAGAAGCCATCGATTACGAAGCGATGGAAGCAAAAGCCCGCGAACACAAGCCCAAACTCATCGTGGCTGGTGCGTCGGCTTACAGCTTGCACATCGACTGGGCACGCTTTGCGAAAATCGCCAAAGAAGTGGGCGCCATCTTCATGGTCGACATGGCCCACTACGCGGGCTTGATTGCTGCGGGCCAATACCCCAACCCTGTGCCTCACGCCGATGTCGTGACCTCCACCACTCACAAGAGCTTGCGCGGCCCACGCGGCGGCATCATCTTGATGAAGGCCGAGCACGAAAAAGCGATCAACAGCGCCATCTTCCCAGGCCTGCAAGGCGGCCCCTTGATGCACGTCATCGCAGCCAAGGCGGTGGCGTTCAAAGAAGCCATGCAGCCTGAGTTCAAAGAGTACCAAGCCCAAGTGGTGAAAAACGCCAAGATCGTGGCAGAGACATTGACGGCTCGCGGCCTGCGCATTGTCAGCGGTGGCACACAAAGCCACGTGATGTTGGTGGACTTGCGCTCCAAGAAGATCACCGGCAAAGAAGCCGAAGCGGCTTTGGGCGCGGCGCACATGACGATCAACAAGAACGCCATCCCGAACGACCCCGAAAAACCATTCGTCACCAGCGGTGTGCGCATTGGCACGCCGGCCATGACGACCCGTGGGTTCAAAGACGAAGAAGCCCGCATCACCGCCAACTTGATTGCTGACGTGTTGGACAACCCACATGACGAAGCGAACATTGCGGCGGTGCGTGCCAAGGTGCATGCGCTGACTGCTAAGTTCCCTGTTTACAAGTAACTTTTCATCAACCCCCGGCCTGTGTGTCGGGGGTTTTTGTTTGTCTTCGGTGTATTGCTTGTTCGTTCGTTAAGAGTTTTCGTTCGTCAAGGGTTCTCGCCGGAGAGGGCACGGGTTGTGGGTACGGCGGGCTCTTCATGCTGGGGTACCAGAAATCATCGCCCGCCGCACCTACAACCCGTGCTGTTTGAGGTTAGAAGTGGTTCGCTCGTTGCTTTGCAACTTCGACCGAACCACTGGTACGAGTGAAATGCGCGAGCGAAGCAAAGTGCATTGCAGACTGAGGGTGTTTGGTATTGGCCGCTGACGATTTCTGGTACTCCAGCATGAGGAAGCGGCCAATACCAAATGCCCTCAGCGAGCACAGCCCAAAAAGAAGCACACAAAAGCACCGCAATACAAAAAGCAAAAGAGAGCACAAAACATGAAATGTCCCTTCTGCGGCCATCTAGAAACCCAAGTCGTCGAGACCCGCATGTCCGAAGACGGTGACTCCGTTCGCCGCCGCCGCCAATGCGGCGCCTGCGAAAAACGTTACACAACCTACGAACGCCCCGATGTCAGCTTCCCCAACATCGTCAAAAAAGACGGTCGCCGCATCGAATACAAACGCGAAAAACTGATGGAATCCATGGGCCTCGCTCTGCGCAAACGCCCTGTCAGCACCGAACAAGTCGACAACGCCATCGAACGCATCGAAGAAAAACTCATGTCCTTGGGACAGCGTGAAGTTCCCTCCACCCGCATTGGTGAGCTCGTCATGCGTGAACTCAAAAAACTCGACAAAGTGGCCTACATCCGCTTTGCCAGCGTGTACCGCAGCTTCGAAGACATCGACGACTTCAAGAGCTTGGTGGACGAAGTTCGCAAGTAGTTTTCGAGTCTCAGCCATGCGCTGACGCGTCTTCAAAACCTAGCATTTGCGCCATGCAATCGCTAGGTTTTTTAACGCCTCACACACAGTGCTCGCCAGGCATCACAGCAGCAGGCTTCACACTCGTTGAATTGCTGGTCGCTCTAAGCGTGCTCGGTGCCACGGCTTCGTTTGCCATTCCCAGTTGGCAACGCCTGCAAGAACGCAGCCGTGTCGAGGCGGCACGCGATCAGCTGATGAACGATTTGCAAACCGCACGCGTGCGTGCCGTGCAACGTGGTGAACCTTTGCAACTCACACGTGTGAGCGACTGCACATGGGGCACCTCTGCCAATAGCGATTGGAGTTGCGGTTGGCAATTGGTCATCAAAGCCAGCCAAACCGTGTTGCAGATCTCCCCGTTGCAAACACCGTTGCAAGTGACGTTTGCCAAAACAGACCCCTTGGACATCAGCCAGCGCGGCGACCTCGGCACGGTGGGGGATCGGTGGGTCATCCAATCTCGTCAAAGTTCACTCAAGGTGGCGAACGTGCTGTGTCTGAGCAGCGCCAGCCGTGTGCGCTGGCAATCGGGTGAATCATGCAGCAACTGAATCCAACCATCCAGCCGCCGTTTGGCATGGCATTGCTAGAAGCTCTGGTCGCTTTGGTCGTCTTGGCCTTTGGGGTGCTGGGTCTTTTGTGGATGCACCAACAAGCCTTGCTGCAACAACGCCAACAACTCATGCGCGCCACGGCGATCGGCATCGCCGATGACTTGGCCGAACGCATGCGTGTCAACGCATCGCAACGCGCGCTGTACACCAAAGCATGGGGCA
>Ga0228700_1001698_pt1 | contig 13425 bp, 13 predicted proteins | sample McNCre317_Aug_MG_FD_178019 | JGI IMG/M metagenome (GOLD analysis project Ga0228700, IMG submission 178019) | Freshwater microbial communities from McNutts Creek, Athens, Georgia, United States - 3-17_Aug_MG | ecosystem: Environmental > Aquatic > Freshwater > Creek | place: USA: Georgia...
AAAGATCATATTGAAAGCAAAGTAACCGCCCTTTGCCTCGGTGCCTGTAAAATCAAAATCACACGAATCGCACACGGCTCTAACAGCGCACCCAGCATGTCCTGGATAGCTTGGCTGAAGCAGCGACAGACAATATCCAGTGGCATTGTACGGAGATGTCTCGCCACAGTGCGCGTTCCTGTGTCCGTCTTGCACCCTCTCTTCATTATCAGCTTCCAGCCAACCATGTGTGTGAAACTTAGCGCACCACTTGCACCAGAACTTAAACAATCCATTCTTAGAGTCCTTCTTGCGAGTTACCTCTCCAAAAACGGTGGGGGCAAAGTCTTCAAGGGTGACATTTACTCCGGCCTCTGGCTCCTTAAAACAAGTTTCGCAAACTAATACCGCGCCAAACTTCGTCCAAAGGTGTTTGTGTAGTTCCATACTATCTAAGTAAAGTTTCAATTATCTTCTTAGCTTCCTTAAAATCACAATCCTCCATTTTCATTACGAACGAGTATGCGTCGCCGCCGGTGTCGCAGCCACCAAAGCATTTCCATAACCCTTTCTCGGTATCAACCGACAGCGCGGGAGAGTTACCATCGTGCATGGGGCACATCATCTTTACTCCCTTGCGCTGTAGCGCCACCCCGTAGTGCTGTAAGACGGCTTCTATGTTGGGTTTCTCCCCCGTGCTTTCAAACACTTTCCGCTCTGCTGGTTTTTTCTCTGACGGCCTAGCACGCACAAGCGTAATCCGTGGATCGCTCCTAAGTAACTCTGGTGTAAAGCGCTGGTTTGTTCGCGTTAGAAACTCCGTGATGTCTTTGCCGTACTCCGCATCGTGGTGAGCTACCCAGACCTCTTTAGCATAATGTGCGATTGATTCAGCAGCCTTGGGTGCGCCGGCATACCCAGCCGCGTCTGAGTCATACCAGACAACCACCACCTTGCCTGTAAACAGCGGCGACCATGTGTGCTGCCAGCTAGAGGCACCCGTTGTTCCAGAAACGGCGGTGGTGCCATCTGACTTAATTCGCAGGGTATCGAACTCACCTTCTGTGACCACGGCCAGCACAGCGCCGTCTAAATCCTTTTTACAATAGAGCGTAGCTGACAGTCCTTGGTCACAGAAATATTTACTTCGCACTGGTGGCACGCGAGGGTCAGCTCGGTATTTGTGCCTTATTCTACCATCATCCATCTCCACAGGTATCGCAATAGCGTGGCCGTACTGTTCCCACTTAAGCCCAGCCTCTTTGATTACTTCGTCTGTTAGGCCGCGCCCGCGCAGGTAGTCCATTACGAAATCAACCGATTGAGCGTCTTGCATAATCATTTTGGGAATGTTCTGGCTTAATGCGTAACGACCAGAATGCGTAATCGTTCCACGATACTGGCAGGAGTCGGCCGCGCCAGCCGCCGCGATAGCTTTTTTTGACCTCACGGAGTAGGTAAGGCCCATCTGCCAGCTCCACAAATATCGGCAGCTTGCTACTAAGCTCACCTTCAAACTCGGACGGTGGCCTCGGCCAGTCGAACCATGGGCCATCCTGTGACTCGCTAAAGGTATCAAGGTCATCGCCCGCATAAAGCGGGGCTGGCGTAGTGGTGCCGTGCAAAATGCTTAACGCTTTTTGTTTTGTCATATTAGACCACATATTCGTCCTCCTCCTTTTTTGCCAAAGGCTTTATATCTTCACGCTTTCTTTTTTCAGGGAAAGGATTATCAACGTGCGATAACCACTCAACTGACTGGTCTGTTAGGCGGAAGGAGTGAGCAAAGCCTGGTCCTGGTACAAACTTTTCGACTATTTCATGTGCTAGCAGTTCTTCAAGAGTGCGCCTTGCTGTTTTAGTTGAAAGATTGAGCCGTAACCCAATTTCCGTTGTTGATAGCCACTCGTCAGGGTTTTTCAGGAACATCCGCACCATATCCATACGCCAACTTGGAACCGAGTCTAACGCTATCTTTGTAAGAATGTGCCAGTCGGCATTGTTCCACTCACCACCGCGAAGCATCATAAGGCCACCACCAAGCGCAAGCAGCTGCTTATAGGTACGCATTGGATTCTCCGCCTTTCCTACCGAAATTATATCCCTAAAGCTGTAGTCCCAGCGAATTGGACCACGCGCCTTCATGGTGAACTTAACCACCCCACGCAGCGCCTTCATAACATCCATTGGAGGCGACCAATCACCTTTGGTTGCGCCTGTGTTGGCAAACGCGACAATGGATTCTTTAATTGCCTCACGCAGTTCGGTTTCACGTCGGTAATTACCAAGCTGCTTATCCATCGCAAGGTCTAAATCAACATCAGGCAGTTTCCAATACAAGAAGCGGTCGCCGTACTTTGCATTCATCATAATCTCATCCTCAATGGCATAGGTGCAGCCTGAGATGAAGCCAACCTTGCCTTTCCATACGCGGTTGGCACCAGTGCCAAACGATTTAGAGATTTTACCATCGTAAATCTCACGCAGCTGCGACATGATCTCGTTTTTAGAATCAGGGCGCAGGTTGAGTACGGTGGTGAAATCCTTAAGAAGAAAGACTGTGTTTTCTTTTATTCTGTTTAGCAGAGATGGGTCTTTGGATGTCCCATCATCGTTTTTGCCAGCATTAAAACCAGAAAGGAAAGTCTGCGGTGTAAGTGAAGACAGCTCCATCGCCCCATCAAGGTGGGACAGGGCTTGAATAAACTCGGACTTACCGCTGGCAGAGGCACCAATAAGGAACAGCCAGACGGGATCGGTGGAAATACTGTTGGCAAAATAGGCGGCCAGAGCCACGCGGATAGAGGTGGTGTCTGGCATGTAGATGAAGTCACTGAGTGACTTAACTACATCTTCAAGGGAGGTCTGCTTATGCAAGGTGAAATCCGACATATATTCACCTTTAGATATTCAAAAATCGAGCGTCGCCCGTCCCAAATGCGTTATGCGGCACCGACGGGTTGATTACCGTCTCGGACGACACCCGATTGCTAAACACCTTAATAAAACTGTGGCCGGTATATGCTCCTCCGAACATAACTTTTTGGGATATACACACCACTAAGTGGGTGCGATGAAGGGAGTATAGCACAAGGATAGATTGGCTAGTGTGGATAACTAAGTTCCGAGTTTTGTCAAGGGGTGCTGGACCACAAAAAGTTGGTGTAAAAATCTGTCTATTTATTTTGACAAATAGACTTTTGTCAATGGAAACTGACGGAAAAAGCAATTTTGTTATTTTTCTTTGACAGATGATTTTTCAACTTTCAAAGTTATCCACATACCCCTGCTGTGATTTGCAGGGGGTATACCCCCCCCTAGCAAAAATGCTTAACACAGCAAAGACGCACCCCCCACCCATGTAAGTACAAACTAAAAGTAAGTAAAAAAAATCTTTATAGAGGGGGGTGCCTCTGGTATTGGGAGTGGGGGTACCCATTGGGGGGTGCATTTCACAGCAGGGGTTGGTGTCGGGAGCTTTACACTTTTTTAGGATACGAAAAACCACCCCGACTTGGAGTGGTTTTGGATGGTGCCGCCAGCTATGCTGACCGCCTACTAAACCGCAGCAGATTGGCGACGCTTTTATACGATAGTCCACTGCGTAGCAACCCTGCCGCGAGCGCATGGCGATCAGCGCCAGGGAGTTTGGCGAGGTGGAGTAGGAGGTCGAGGCGGGTGAGCCTGTTCCTTGTGGTCTGGGAGGCCACAGAATGCCCTAGGATGCTCGCGGCATAGGCTCCCGCGATATTGTGATACCGCTGGGCTAGGGTGATGCCAGGCGCGCTCATAGGGACTGCCGGCGGGAGAATATGGGTGGGCATAGTTGGGCTGTTATGATTATGCCGTTATTGTAGCGCCATAAAAGAGGATGGTCAACGGTGGGTTGGGGATAACCCAGCAGTTATTGTGTAAGGAGACTTGACAATGCTATGGAAGTATGGGCGCGGATATGGTATGGTGGTTATGGATTTGGGAGAGAGGACAATCTTCATAACGGCAGCCTCGTATGCCATGCAACGATAAGGCCGTAGAGCTTTCCCCATTTCGTATATGCTGTTACACTACAGCACGAACCCCACTACGCTGCCCGCGGGGAAAGCTCGCGGAGTAAGTAACGCGGCAGCGCGGTGCGGGATACTACTTTTTTGCAGATATTAGATTCTTAGATTTCGTCTTTTATGGCCAGGACCAGAAAGGATGGTCAAATGGATCGCAGAGCTTTTAGCTCAGTAGTCAATGCACAGCTCGCTGGCCGCCCGATGTTAATGGCATCAAAATTACGCGCGGCCCTTATTCGTGTAGCCGAAGAAAACGCAGAGCCTTTGGCAAAGGTTCTGGTGGATAAAGCACTTGGTGGCGACCTCCCCGCGATAAAAGAAATGCTTGATCGTGGTGTCGGTAAGGCGATGCAACAGGTTGACGTAACCACGAACGGAAAAGATTTACCGGTGCCGATTCTCCTAGCATCAACATCGGATGAGGTATCAAGCGACAACAGCGACTAAGAAAGTGCTTGCGCTCACAAAGCGCATCCGTGCTATTAGCGGTGGCACATCTGCAAGCAAGACAATTAGCATCTTGCTTGTTTTGATTGACCGAGCGCAGCGCGATACAACACCAACGCTCACTTCGATAGTCAGCGAAAGTTTCCCCCACCTCAAACGAGGCGTGATGCGCGACTTCTTAAACATCATGGAAGGCCATGGCTACTTCAAAGAAGAAGCATGGAACCGGAGTGATTTTGTGTACACATTTGAAACGGGGAGTCGCATTGAGTTCTTCAGTGCAGACCAACCAAGCAAAGTGCGTGGTCCACGGCGCGAGCGGTTATTTATCAACGAGGCCAACAATATTCCGTATGAGGCGTTTGACCAACTGGAAGTGCGAACGAAAGAGTTTATTTTTATCGACCACAATCCCGTCAGTGAGTATTGGTTTTACACCGAAGTAAACGGGCGGCGCGATGATGTTGATTTCATCACGCTTACATACAAAGACAACGAAGGATTATCACCGGAGATTGTCGCTGCGATTGAGAAAAGAAAAAACAATAAATCGTGGTGGACCGTTTACGGTGAAGGACAGCTCGGACAAGTTGAAGGACGCATTTACAAAGACTGGCAAATCATTGACGCGATTCCACACGAAGCAAGGCTGGAGCGACGTGGGTTAGATTTCGGATACACCAACGACCCAACTGCGTGCGTTGATGTTTACAGATACAACGGCGGATTTATTCTCGATGAAATTATTTATCAGACAGGACTCACCAACCGCGAGATTGCAGACACATTAAAAAATCTCACGCCAGTTCTCACTGTTGCAGACAGCGCGGAGCCGAAGTCCATCGACGAACTGCGCGAGCGCGGCATCAACATCATTGGCGCAGTGAAAGGTCCAGGGTCAATCAACCAAGGGATTCAATACATGCAGGATCAGCGCATCAGCGTTACCAAGCGCAGCGTGAATCTCATCCGCGAATACCGGAACTATCTCTGGATGACCGACCGCGACGGCAAGATTATCAACACACCGGACGGTGGCGATGACCACGCGCTCGATGCTGCACGCTACGGCTTCAACGGCAGGCTCGATGACAAGTCAATCCTCGACAAGATTCACGCCGAAGCCCGCGCCCAAGTCCAAGTGCTTCAGCCGTCAGTGGGGTTTCCGTCAATATCTTGACAAAACGCGCGTGACTTTTCGCCGCGAATATGCTATGGTGTAAAGCGACTTAACCTTTTCGCATGGGTATCTCAATATCGCAACTGAGCCAGGAGCTTGAAGCTGGGCGCTTGGCTAAGCAACCTCGCGTTACAGGTTTTTGGGAAAAGAACGATGCCGCGTATAACGGCTCCGTTCCAGTGTATTCCAAGCTACCGTACAATTTTTTCCTTCCAATTTACGCTGGCTGGGAAGATACATTGGTAAGCAAGCTTGATGACTCCCCTATCATCAAGTTCGGTGGCTCTCAGGCTGGCGAGGCCAGGATTGGCCGGCAGATGGACTCGCTCTGGAAGGACCAAAGCGTTAAGCCTGATGGGGACTACGCCATGGCTGACCTCATGGGAAAGCGCCATGCCGCACGCTATGGCCGCGCATTTCTCAAGATAGTGGGTCGCAAGAAGCCTTTTTGCATAGATATTCTCGCTGTTGATCCTTACGACATGGTGACCGACCCCAACGGCGGTGGCGACTTAGAAGACCACCGGTTTGTCATCCAAGACGGCATTTTCCGCACCAAGAAGCAGCTCCTAGATGGCGTAAAGTCAGGGATGTATGACAAAGAGGCGGTGGACAGGATTATCGCTGGACCTACCTCGTCAATGGATACCTTCAAAACTGAATCAGTATCCACAGGCCGCTGGTCATCGCTTGCGCAGGCTGGCTATGGGTACACCACAGCAGGCACGATACTCTATCGCATTTGCGAGCATGTAAGCTATGACGAAGAAGGTGTGCGCCACCTGGTTCATTGGTCGCCGGAGTCTAAGCAGGTTCTCAAAGATGGCACCCTGGAGGAACGCTATGGCGTAGACCTGCTCCCGTGGGTGTCCTGGGCACCATTTGAAGACAACAAGGTGTTCTGGTCTAAAGCGCCTGGCGATGACATTAGGCAGGCCGCTGAAGCCCTCCGCGTTACGGCGATGGAGATGATGACGAACATTCAAAAGAAAAACTGGGGCACGAAGGTCTTTGACCCAGAGCGCATCAGCGCGGCTGATATGGCTATCAGCGCACCAAACGGCCTTGTGGTAGCAAAGCCTGGTGCCGCAGGTATGCCTGGCGGACTCGATGCGGCCTTCAAGGTCATTGAAACCCCAGATGTGAACATGGCGATGAACGTCATCAGCTTCATGGACGGGTTCATTGGCCAGAAGACTGGCGTGACCCCTGACACGCAAGGAACCAGCCAAGAGGACACGCTGGGGATTTATCAGGGAAACTTGGCGCAGGTGGCGGATCGCATGGGCCTCACCAGCCGCTACTACCGCAACGCTTGGCGCAGAGCAGCAGTACGCTTCATCTGGCAGGTCAAGCGAAACCTCACTGGTAAGGTTGCGGTGGAGTCGGTTGGCGCAAAGGGTAATGAGATGACTTACCTCTTGGCCCGTAACATCGACCCAACACTGGGTATCAGTATCACGGGTGGCAGCGCAGAGGCCGCAGTATCAGAAGCCAAACGCAAAGAGCGCGGCGCGGCCCTCGATGCGGTTCTCGCCAACCCAACTACCGGCGCAGCGTTCAACCAGAATCAGGCGGTCAGCGAACGTCTAAAAGCCGCTGGCTGGGAAGAAGAAGAAATCAGACTCTTGCTCAACAAGGACGCTGGCAGCGAATACCGTGATCAGCAACTCAGGGCACAAGAAGCGGTTGAGAAACTGCTGGAAGGCGATAAGCCGCCGATGTACTACGGAGCAACTACAGTGTTCGTTCAAACCATTCTCGATGCCGCACAGCAGTTTACTGACGGCGCTGGCCCCGAGCATGAACGCCTTATCGCTTACGCCAACGCTCACCTGCCTGTAGCTGCCAAGAACGTAGCAAACCAAGCGTATGAGGATGCGGCGGTCAAAGGTATCAACCCCTCTGCTGAGCCTACTGGACCAGAAGAACAAGCAGCACCCGCGCAGGAGCAGATGCCGAATGAAGCGATGGGCGAGCAACCAATGCCACAAATGTTAAATAACCAACCATTAGCATGAGCCAATTCGACAGCTTCAAACTGCGCCTCAAGGAGTTCCGCGAAAAAGCCGAAGCGTATGAAGATAAGGATGAGCTGAACAAGTCCCTTGATACCGTAGAGAAAGCATGGGAGTCCGCAGCGAAAGCCGCCAAGCTCGCGGAATGCGAGCAGGTATCTGCGGCCATCGGAGCCACGCAACGCTCCGCTGACATCTTGGCCTTTAACATCTTGTTCTGCGACACGAGCAAGGTAACGCCGGAGCAGCTCCTGTTCTCCATCGTGAAGTTCCAGGCGCTCGAACAAGTGCGTGGCGCGTTCTCACCGGTCGCCGCACAGTCGCTAGAAGAATCTGTCGCTGCCGCGTTCGTGGCGAAGGAGATTGAAGAATAAATATGAAGTGCGAACAGTGCGATAAAGAGTTTAAGAGTGAAGCGTGGCTGAAAAATCACATGGCGAAGTTCCACGCGGAACAGCCTGTGGAGCCAGCCGCTGAAGAAGTCGTTAAGGAGGCTCCTAAGGTAGTCCACGAACCGGAGCATTACACTGAAGAAGTTATCGTGGTCATCAAAGGCTGGAAGATAATCAAGGAAGGCAACTTCAAGATGGTCAACCGCGAAGGTCAGGTGGTCGGACACTACGCTGATAAGACCGAAGCAATTAGACAGCTTGAAAACATGACTCGACACGTTCGTTAGTCTTACCCTCTCCCGCTGCATCTACTGGGTGCAGCGATGAGTGGGTAACACTCGCCTGGGACTTCGGTTACTAGGCCCGCGCTACATCCTGGTGCGCTTAAACTAGGACGACTAGTCCCCGAATAGACTATGGCCAATGAGCCAACAGCGGACGACGCACGCGCTATTAGCGAAGCCGTCGCAAAAGAGCTGGAAGCCACGCAGGAGGCACCAGCAGCCGAGGTGAAGCCCGAAGCTGAAAAGCCTAAGGCGGAACAGGAAGCAAAGCCTGAAGTGAAAGCTGAAGATCATCGTGAACCCCCTAAGGAGGAAGTTCAGGATGAGCCGAAGCCGGAGCGTTCCGAAAGGAAGTCCAAGTATATTCCGGTCCAAAAAGCCAACGCATGGCGACACGAAGCCCAAGAAGCAAAAGCCAAAGCTGCTGAGCTTGAGCAGAAACTTGCAGCACTGCAAGCCTCCCAGGAACAGGCCAAGGCCAATGATATTGAGGCTGTTGCCAAAGAGGTTGCTGGTGAAGATGCCTCGCCAGAAGTGGTGAAGCGTATCCTCGAAGCAACTAAGCGCATGACTAAAACTGAAGTGCCGGACGAATATAAATCCGTCCTTGCTCTCAAGCAACAGCTTGAAGCGCAGGCGGAGGAAGCTGGCTTCCAGAAGGAATTGTCCCAGACCCTCGCAAAGTTTCCTGAATTGAAAGGCCATGAGAATGACCTGAAGGAAACTGCCTACGCCGAAGGAAACGAAAAAGTACCGCTCGAACTTCTGGCCTACAAACTCCGCGATGAATTGAATCTTGCTTCCGCCCCGCCAAGTGCAGAGGGTAAGGCTGCCAAGGCACAAGTCGCCGCAGAACCTGACTACTCGAATATGTCTGATAGCAAGCTCAAGGATATGACTCCTGAGCAGATTGACGCATATATCGACTGGCAGGCGAAAGGTCTAAAGGCTCGTTCTGGTGTACGAATCTAACGGTGTGGTGGGAGGGTCCGTTTAATAACGGATTTTACTGCCCAATATGGCCAACAGCCTTACAGCTTACTCTCCCCTAATGTGGTCCAAAGTGGTCAGCCGCCTGCTCCAGAAGCAGACTGTTTTCCGCTCGGTCGCATCTTTCTCCGAATCCGACTCCCTGAAGTATGGTGTTTCCGTTGATCGCCCATACCGCACGGAATTGGTCGCTGAAAACTACTCCAAGCTCACTGCGCTCACCGCACAGGACTTGGCCTCTACTTCCGACAAGTTGACCATCAACAAGCAGAAGGCAATTTATTTTGCCATCGACGCTATTGATGAAACGCAGAACCTGCACGACTCGCTCGCCATCTACTCGAAGGATGCCGCCAAGACCTTGGCTATTGCCCAGGATGCGGAGTTCTTGTACGAGGCTTTCAGCGCGTCGAACACTGTTGACGCTTCTGACCTCGGTGGCACGGCTGGCACTGGTGTTACCCTCTCCACCTCCAACGTGGACTCGGTTTTCTCCGCTGCTAACCGCAAGCTCGATGTGGCGAACGCTGAGCGCGAAGGTCGCTTCGCTGCTATCTCCCCGCAGTTCCTTCAGGTGCTCTGGGAGCGCGTTGCTGGCAAGGCTTCTGTTCTTGGCGATAAGACTGCCGAGTTTGCCTCTCAGGGTTCGTACGCAGGTTTTGACCTGTACATGACGAACAACCTGACTGGTTCCGCTCGCTGGACTCCAGCCAACAACCCATCGAACAACGATACCGTTACCATTAACGGCATCACCTTCACCTTCGTCACCTCCATCGGTACGACCGCTGGTAACGTCCTTATCGCCGGCACGACCGCTGGAACGCTCACCAACCTCGTTACCCTCATCAACGCTCCTGACACCACCACGGCGAACGGTGTGGCGCTTTCCGCTGCCAACATCCGCACCGCCCAGAAGTGGGTTGCAGTGGACGGCACCACCTACATCGAAGCTCGCGCTAAGGGTGCTTCCTACATGACCGTTTCCGGCTCTGACGCTTCCGACGTGTGGTCTGTGCCGACTCAGCACAACCTGTTCGGTGTTAAGGGTTCCGTGGATATGGTTATCCAGAAGGAAATCACCGCTGACACCGACAAGCTCATCAGCGGCGGTAAGTTCGGCATGGGTGTTGGTCTTCTGACCGTCTTCGGTATTAAGACCTTCAACCGTGGCGCTTCTGAGAACGTCGATGTGAAGCTCGACACCACCTCCTTCTAACCCATAAATGCTGCTGCGGTGGGAGCTTAAAAACCTCCCACCAACGGCACTAAACTTAAACCTATGGGTGCTCCAACCAACTTCGGCTCGCCGGAAGTAACCGACAAAGTTTTCCGTGGCGCAATCCACTCGCAAAACTCTGCCGTCAATTCCGGCAAGCCACTCAAGGTGATTGAGCGTGGTCGGGTTCTTCCCTACTCGCTCGTTACTACTGACTCCACCGCGTCTGCATTGACCTATACCGCAGCACAGATGCTCGGTGGTCTGATGCTCCGCGATCCGAACGGCGCGGGTCGCTCGGATGTTACCCCTACTGCCGCCCTCCTTGTCGCCGCCATCGGCCAAGGCTGCGGTGTAGGTACTTCCTTCCGCTTCGTCCTTCGCAACACCGCCGATGCCGCTGAAACCATTACGGTGACGGCCGGCACTGGCGCAACGCTCTCGGGCACTATGACTGTCGCCCAGAACAACTCCAAAGAGTTCTTGGTCGTGGTCACGAACGCCACGAGCGGCTCCGAAGCGTACACCGTCTACTCGATGGGTACTGCTGTCCACTAGTCCTTTCTGACGCACCCTCGGCGGCGACTTAACGCCGCCGTCGGGCTGTGCGCCGGATATAATCATCAAAACTATGCTCGCCAACTATAAGTATGTGAGTGTCCGCACGGCGGCTATTCTCACCGGCTCCTACGTCGCCGGCACTGTCATCGGACTTGACGGCGCTCTTATCTCGAACCAGAACCAGCTCATCGTGTACGCTGACTTCACTATCGGCTCGTTGACTGACTGCCAGATTAAGGTGGAGTTTTCACCAGATAACTCGACCTATTATCAGGAAACTTTCTCGGCCATCTCTGGTGGAACCTCCACTGAGTCCTTGGGTGTTCACAAGCTCGCTGCAACCGGCAAGTATCGCATCGCTATTCCTATCAAGGACAAGTTCGTGAAAATCTCCGCTATCGGTACCGGCACCGTTACCAGCTCATCTCTTGCTATCAACGCTGTTGTCGGTGAGGTCTAAATCCAGCGCCTATGTCATTTGGAAACTCCAGCGGTTACATCGTGCCGCTAAAAGATGAAGAACGCCGTGACTTGGCCCGCGCCGAGCTTTCGGCGTATGAGGATCAGAAGAAGGAGGTTGAGGCCGCCTTCAAAGATTCTGTCAAGGCATTGAACAAAATCAACGCGGAACTTAACGAACTGATTGAAGCCAAAGAAAAGGCTGCCGCCGAAGCTGACAAGGCTAAGGAGCGCGTGGCCGCTGCCAAGGCTTTGGAGGCCAAGATTGCTGAACTAGACGGGAAGGCCAATGAAGCCGCGTCAAAAAAGGATGAGGCGGAGAAAGACCTTGCGGATTATCTTGAAAAGGTTGATAAGGCCAAAGCTCGCGCCTCTGAAGCCCTTGGTGAGATTGAATCTGCCGTTGTCGCTGCTGAAAAAGCTCGCGTGGAGGCCGCTCAGTCTGCCGAAAAAGCCAAAGCTGACCACTCTGCTGCGCTTCTTGCCGTATCCGCCAGCCAGAAACAGCTGGAAGCATTGTCCGATGAAGCGGCTAAGGCTAAGGAAGCCGCTGGCGACGCTACTATTAAGGTGAAACAGGCTGAAGAAGCCTTGAAAACTAAAGCAAAAGAGATTGCGATGCTTGAAAAGGAGGCTAAAGAGGCCGACCAAGTGCGATATAAGGAGCTTCTGGCGCGTGAGGCTGCTGTTAAAGCCGCCGAGGATGGTTCTGGTGCAAAGGCGGCTGACTTAGAAGCCAAAGAAGCTGACCTTGCCTCCCGAGAATTGTCCTGTGCCAAGCGCGAAAAGTGGAACGAGGAGGTGCGTGCCAAGCTCATCGCCTATAAAGCTGAATTGGAAGTTTATTATAAGCGCGAGTTCAAGGATCTGATTATCTAAGAGCGTTCAGCGTATGTCTTTCAACAATGCAACGGAACAAGGCCAGCCTGTAGCCATCAAAGACGAGGGTATCACCCTGGTTTCGCGTGTTTCGAGCATTGACTTTGCTGGCTCTGCGGTCACAGGAACGGCACTTGGGAATGATGTCACCGAAACAATCACGGGTGGCGGCGGCACTCCTGGCGGCGCTGACACCCAAGTCCAGTTCAATGACGGTGGTGCTTTTGGTGGCGTATCCGACCTCACCTTCAACAAGACGAACATCACCTTATCCGTCGGTGGCTCGGACTCAATGACGGTCAATGGTTCGGCCATTATCTCGCGCCTTGCCCTTCACCCTGCTGATTCCGCTACGGTGGCCGCCACCGAGTGGCACATGCACTCTGCTACAGCTGGGCGTGGGCCAGTTGCGTATTTTGCTCGCTCTCGCGGCACAGCAGGAACCCCTACCGTTGTTAGCTCTGGCGACTCACTGGGCCAGCTTGTTGCTGTCGGTCACGATGGTACTGACTACGCCACATCATCTTCTATTGAGTTTGAAGTTGACGGCACCCCAGGCGCGAACGACATGCCTGGTCGCATTGTCTTTAAGACTTCGGCTGATGGGGCGCAGACCTTAACCGAGCGGATGAGAATCGAGCAGAACGGATACGTTGGCATTGGTGTAGCTGGTGCCGCTTCCGCCCCGCTCCACGTCGTCGGCGCGTCTGGTCTTGGTCAGTTGATTGCTGCGGGGACAGCTACCGCAGATGTACAAGCACTTTCCATCACCCAGACTTGGAACAACGCTGGTGTTACTTTCACCGGTGTTAAAATCGACATTACTAACACCGCGTCGGGCGGCAACTCACAGTTTTTTAGGGTAACAAATGGTGCTGACACCCAGTTTTCTGTTCAGAAATCTGGTTCAGATACCTATTGGTTTTCTGGCAACAACGGGTCGCTTGTAATTGGCA
>Ga0228700_1001699_pt1 | contig 13412 bp, 25 predicted proteins | sample McNCre317_Aug_MG_FD_178019 | JGI IMG/M metagenome (GOLD analysis project Ga0228700, IMG submission 178019) | Freshwater microbial communities from McNutts Creek, Athens, Georgia, United States - 3-17_Aug_MG | ecosystem: Environmental > Aquatic > Freshwater > Creek | place: USA: Georgia...
TGCGCGACGAACTGACGGCCAAGCTCGACGCGCTCGGCCGGCTGCTCTCCGGGCAGGCTGCCCACATCGCCACGCTCGAGGACGAGCTGGCGCAGGCGCGGGCGGCAGCGCCGATTGCCAACGACATGCACCCCGACGGGTGCCACACCACCACAACGACGGCGTTCCGTGACTGCTCCGGCGACGGGCATCACGAGTGCCGGACCTGTACACGGTTCGACGAGGCCGAGCGTGCCAAGAGAATTGGAGAGTTCTGACCATGCTGACCGTTGTTCTGATCGTCGTGTCGATCATCGGCTATGGCCTCGGTGCCGGCGCCGCCACCCAGGAGCCCACGCCATGAGCCTCGTGTCCGAACTTGAGGCAGCCGCCGAGCGAAACCCGCATCACTGGATGGCGCGCGTCGTGCGCAACCGCCCGTCGATGACATGGCGCGTGATGCTGGCCGAGCTTCTTGAGTCGCGTCGATCCATCGCGCGGTGGGATGACGACGGCGGATCGGCCGCCCCGACCGGCACCAACCCACACACGCGCGGCCCGATCGGGGAGGATGGTCGATGAGTCGACTTGCAGTTGATATCGATGGGCTCGTCAAGCGCAGAAGCATTGAGGCTGCGGCGAAGTGGGTGGCGCGGCACAACCGCAGACACCCCGATCGTAGGGTCTACCCGCGTGGCTTCACCAGCGCCTGCCTCACAACCAGCCACTCCGTCTGGCCTAAGGAGTGTGTGATCGTCATCAACGACCACGATACAGGAGACGAAGATGCGCACCAGGAGATGCAAAGCTACCACCCAGAAGCAGTCACGAAGTTCTTTGATGACTCCACCGGAACATGGCGAGAGCGTCGATGGGTGAGGTCACCATGACCAAGAATCGCGAACGACCAGAGCTGGTCGAAGAGATCGGCCCATGCTTCTGCGGCAAGCCCCTCGAGCTCCTCCGCCTGCCTCATCCCTACACTGGTGTGCCGACCCTGGCGCTCTCGCACGTCGAGCCGATGTGCGACCGGTTCGTGGAGGATCTCCCTCTGGATGTCTTCTTGGCGTCCTTGCGCAAGCACAGGCAGATGAACTGAGGAGATAAGCCTAGTGGACCAAGAAAGGATTCTCTTTGAGCCACCACAAGCTGATCGGCAAGTTGAAGACCGTCGTGCTCACGCGCGCTGACCTCTCCGAGGCAACCGGAGAGGGCGCACACATCGTGCGCGGAATGTTCCTCCCTACGGATGACCCAGACATCCGCATCCGCGTACCTGTCGTGCCCAACCTCGAGATGAAGATCCTCCGCGCCGTCGAGAGGGAGCAGGAGCTCAAGAAGCTCGGGATCCGCAAGAGCAAGATTCGAGGCAAGCTGGATATGGGTAGCTGGCACGGGGATCTCGGCGACGCGTGCGGCACCGTGCATTGCCGACTCGGCTGGGCGGAGTTCCTCGGAGGTGCGGCGGCAACGAGGCTGCGAAATCGCTTCTACCCGGGTGTCATAGGGGCGCTCGTGTATCTGGTCTCCACGGGCCATGTTCCCGACTTCTCGGCGGTCCTCAAGCCCGCCGTCGTCTTGAAGGACATCCGCAGGCGGGCCCTGGCAGAGAAGCGCCGCAAGAAAGCCTTCACCTACAAGCACATCCCCAAGAAACAGCCTTCCTGAAATGGTGTAGGCTGCCGGGATGGAAGACATCAACTACGACGAGCTCGATCCTGGCATCCGCAAGCTGGTGCGCCTGTTGAGGGACAACGGCTTTGACACCACCGACAGCGGTGATGGGGCCTTCAAGTTCGAGGACATCCCTGATGAGGAGATCGAGGTAGATGGGCCCACACCTGTGGGCTTCCGGATGGCCTGCGCTGAGCCGGTGGCCAATGTGTACATGCAGTGCGCGCGAGACACCCTCCTGGCTGAGTCCGAGCGCCTGGTGAGCTTCCTGAAGGGTATCGTGCGAGAAGGGCTGCTGACCGAGATGTTCGAGGACCCTGCGTTGGGTCAGATGGTACCTCGGGTGGCCATCGAGGCCATCTTTTTGCCTATCGAGGGCGTGGCGATGCTCTTTCTTCACGGCATCTCGGATGTTGACCTGATCGACCGAACCGGGCCGTCTCGAGGGATAAGAAGCTAGAGCAGCGTTTCTCTGTTTCTTCATCCCTGGAGCGAAACGACATGATCACGTTCGACGTCGACCCGAACCTCAAGAAGTTCGATCACTACCGGCACTACCCATTCACCGAGAAGGAGCTTGCGCAGTACCTCAAGCAGGGTCTCGGACGCGCCAACATCAGGGGCGAGGGCGTAGAGGCCTACGCCTTCAACAGCACGAACTACCGTCTCCTGGACCCGGCCAAGAACGGGTTCATGGAGACGGTGTACAACGCCTTCAACGGCCACCAGCCGTTGACGCTGGGACCCGACGAGGTCTGGCTCGTGGTGTGCCAGGCCGCGGCCAAGCACGTCGAGCTGTTCCCCGAAGAGTCCCGGCGTGCGCTGGTCGCCTTCGAGGGCAAGCAGCTCTTGACCGTGCATGCCAACCACCTCGTGCGCGGTAGCGGCTCGGAGCAGTGGTTGAGCGTCTTCGCGGGATTCAGCGACAAGATCGCCGAGTTCCTGGGCAAGAAGCGCGACCTCTTCGACCCGACATTCTCGACCACGACCTGGATCGAGAAGGTTGCTATCCGGGTCCAGATGATGGCGGCTCTGGCTCCCTATTTCGACTACAAGACCATGACGCTGTGCGGAATCCCCAGGGTGACGCTGCTTGGCACCGTGGAGGATTGGCTGGGGATCCACACGCGTGCCATGGCGTTCGCCGAGTTCATGCCCAAGTGGGCAGTGGACGGGCTGACCTACGCCACGCAACAGCTCGTTATGGCAGCTTCAGGAGACCCCGATCTGGAGTTCTGGCAGAACTTCTTCAAGACGCGTGGGGGCTCTGGTGGCACACCTGTTGGAGGCTTCGTCAACGCCTTCTTCCCGTACATGGACAACGGCGTCCCGAACAAGGTGCTCAAGGACGGAGACATCCGCTCGGCGGTGCTCACCAAGGGCAAAGACCACTGGGACGGTCATCTGGGCATCTCAAACCAGCTCGGTGACTTCGGGGGCTCGGTCTCGAACGTGCCGATGCTCTGGGACTACTACGGCGAGGAGCTGCGTATGCGCCTCGCTACCGGTGTGTTCGGCATCGCGTACTCGGAGGAGGGCGGCTTCCGTCCGGTCACTGGATGGGTGATTGGGCAAGACAAGACGCCGGCCTAGCGGGGATAAGACTGTATGACCATGAATACCGAGAAGAAGCGTGCGATGATCATCGAGATCAACAAGGTGCAGAAGGTCGACGAGACCATGCGACGAGCGTTCTTGGCGATGGGCAAGACCCTCGTCCCCATGCTCTACAGGGAGAGTGACAAGGCGTTCCAGGCTCTCGAGCTCTACACGGAGATTCTCGACAAGCGAATCCCGAACCTCATGAAGTCCATCACCGACCACCGCATGGAGCTCTACACCGACGAGGAGGTCCAGGTGATGTGGGACTTCTTCCTGGGCCCAACGGGCCAGGCCCTCAGGGAGAAGGAGGATATGGATCGGGAGAAGAGCGAAGAGCTCGGGAAGGCGTGGTCCGCGGGCATGATGGAAGAGTTCCAAGCGAGTCTCGAGAAGGTCGAAAAGGGTAGTTGAGCGGTGCGCCGGCTCGAGCACATGAAGCTCGAGGTCGCCCTTCGGCCTTCCCCTCGTCGGCATACCTTACGAGACCCGTGCTTCTGTCCTATCGGCTGCGGCTTCTTGATGGCCGATGACTGGGATGGCCATTTCTTAGCCTGCCTCGTGCGACGTAGCGCAGAGATCTGGTTCTCGGAGATAAGCACAGATGGAAGATGAAGACCCTAAGCTCCTTCGAGCCCAGAAATACGCCCTCCTCACCGGCTTCGCCAAGATGGAGGAGATCCTAGCCTTCTTCGAGTCAAGGCCGCCGGATGCGGCCTTGGAGTGCGACCGTCTCCCGCCGATCGAGGCTCTCGACGCTATGGATCGCATCCTCGAGCGTCTCTGCGAAGGTCTGCCTCCCGACGAGTTCGCGCCCCTGAACGAAAGGGCCGTGAACGTCTTCGAGCGCATGGCGGTGGTGGCCAAGAACCACATCATCATGAAGCACGGAGGGTTGCAAAACCCTTGCTGACTCTCGCAAGAAGAGTACTCTCTCGACATGAAGAACATCGACCGCTTGAGGTGTGACTGACACGACCGAGAAGAAGGAGACCTACGCGAAGTTCAGGGTCTCCGTCGACAACGGTTTCCGGAACGAGTTCTCCTACATCGACTACCGCAGATGGGGGATCATCGAGCTGTGGGAGGCTGGGAGAATCACGGGGTCTGCCCCCAAGAGGCAGCGCCCTGACGACGTCATCGAGGTCTGGTTCAACTGGGAGCTGGTGGGCAAATACACCAGCTACAAGGCCGCCAAGAAGAAGCTCGTCGAGCTTCTGAGCTTGGCGCCCGTGGACCTCTCTGACGTCCTTTCTTACCTGGAGATTGAACACACATGACCGAGCACGCATACCAACGGCTCACGTTGGATGAGCTGAGGCACTATGTTCCACGAGACTTCGCTGGAATCTTTGAGATCGAACACATACCTCTCGATGAGGATGGGTACGAAGACTGTTGCCCGGGGCGCTACTACGGTGTCGGCATCCCTGTGTTCGTGGTCTGGTGGGAACACGGAGATCGGACCTACAATCGGGGGGTGCGGGCTGAGAGCCATGAGACCCTGCTAGAAGGGCTCAAGCTCCGATGGCCTAGCGCCACTACCACCAGGATCTAGAACATGACCGTCGACAGCAGAGAGCCCAGGTTCCAAGGGCCTGAGCTCCTAAAGCGAGACAAGTTCCGAGAGGGCGTCTTCATTCGAGATGGCGGCCTCTGCGTAGTGCCCGACTGTGGCTGGAAGGCCGAGGACGCCCACCACATTCTCGAGAGGAAGCTGTGGCCTGATGGTGGCTACTATCTCGACAACGGGGTGAGCGTCTGCGCCAAGCACCATCTCATGGCCGAGAGCACCGAGCTCTCTACGGAACACCTCCGTCAATTCGCCGGCATCACGCAGGTGTTGCTGCCGCCTCACTTGTACCGGGACGGCGTCTACGACAAGTGGGGCAACCCTATCCTGCCGAACGGTCAACGCCTTCGTGGTGAGCTGTTCGACGATGAGTCCGTACGGAAAGTACTAGCCCCGGTGCTGCACCTGTTCACGAACCGGGTGAAGTACCCTAGGACCTACCATCTGCCGTGGAGCCCAGGGGTGCGGGAGGACGATCGCGTCCTGGCCACGACCAAGAGGTTCGAGGGCAAGGAAGTGGTCGTCACCGTCAAGATGGACGGGGAGAACACCACGATGTACAGCGACTACCTCCACGCGAGGTCGCTCGACTACCAGCCACACGCCTCGAGGACGTGGGTCAAGACGCTCCATGGTCGATCGGCCTACAACATCCCCGAGGGTTGGCGTGTGTGTGGTGAGAACCTCTACGCCAAGCACGCCATCCATTACCAGTGCCTCCCAGACTACTTCCTGGTCTTCTCGGTGTGGAACGAGAAGAACCGGTGCCTGAGCTGGGATGATACGCTCGAGTGGGCCGAGCTCCTTGGCTTCCAGACCGTGCCCGTGCTCTATCGAGGGCCCTGGGACGAGAAGCTCGTGAAGAAGCTCTACGCACCCATGCACCAAGGCGACGAGTGTGAAGGACACGTCGTCCGCCTGGCCTCGGAGTTCGCCTACCGAGACTTCAAGAACGCGGTGGCCAAGTACGTTCGACCGGGACACGTCGACATGCACACCAAGCATTGGCGTCACTCGGCCATCACACCAAACCACGTCGTGACCTGAGATAAGAGACTATGGACCAAGACAAGAACGTAACCCCCGAGATCCCGGCTTCTCTAGAAGAGGCCGCCACCAAAACCTCCCTCGAGCTCGTCCTCGAGGGTCTCCGGCTCTACGCGGCCACCATCCTCGGGATCGACGCCGACGAGATCGTGATGGAGGCGGTATGCAGCGTGGGCGTGGGCAGCGAGATTGTGGTGAGGGCGCGCCACAAGAGGGTTCTCGCTGGTGGGCACGACTGGTTGGCCATTGTCCCCATCACCACCCTCTGGAAGTCGGAGACCCACGAGAGGATGGAGTTCTCCGATCCCTCGGAGATGTTCCCGAAGTACCTCAAGCTCGTCGAGCAAGCAGTAGACCTGGACATGTTCGACAAGAAGCTCGAGCTGTTGGTCAAGAGGAAGCGCGTGAAGACCTTCGCCCTGGCTACCTGACGATAAACGTGAGAGGCCCTGCGCCTCTTCTTAGCTATGCGGTAGTTTGGTGTCATGAAGAACCCCTTAGGACTACTCCGGTCATGGCTCAGGTGGCCGAATATCTTCAAGCGCAAGATCGCTGCTCCAGCAGACAATCCCCCGGTCGTGCGGTACGCGTGGTTGAAGAAGCGGCTGCTGAGAGAGCTCGAGCACGGGCCCAAGAGTATTTTCTCCTTGGAGAAGCGAATGCGAGAGGATGGCTTTCGTACGGGAAAGCACGTCTGCAAGGCTCTCCAAGACCTAGTCGACACTGGGGAAGTGAGGATCAGGTCCCACCAGAACGGTAAGGCTTGGATTTACGAGAAGAGCGGGGGTACGCTAACGCCATGACTACGCTCTTGGGTTGCAAGTTGATCACAGACTGGAAACCGCTCGAGGATCTGCTGGAGGTCATCCGCGTCGACCCTGCTGCCGAGAAGCACTTTGAGGAGAAGTTTCCGGGGATGCTCGGTGCGGTGTTCAACGGCTGCCGCTATCTTGACCAGAAGCGGCTCAAGGCTGATCGTGTCGTCTACTGGAACTTCCGGGTTCAGGTATGGCCACAAGAGGGCTTCGACGCAGATCCCTCGACGCCTGTCAGGGTTCTGCCTGCTGGTCTCAGCACCGATCCCTCCTGGGAGCTATCGCTGAACCCCCAGTTCACGAGATGACTCTAGAAGACGTTTTCGTTTGTAAGCTCAAGGACGATCCCAAGCACGTGCTCGAGGTCGCCAGAGACTTCCTCGAGCGCGGTCTCGGGAACGAGGGCTACGTGCGTGACCTCATCGACAGGCTTGTGCTGTCGTGGCTGGAAGAGTGTGAGGACCATGAAGAGCTCGGCCGAAGTGTTCTCGGCCTAGAGCTCATGAACATGCTGCGCCCGGTCTGAGACGGCGCTGCAAGACCCGTCCTCGTGGTTGTTATAAGCACTAGGGAAGCAATGGTTTGCTCCCCAACCACGAAAACGTCTACGGCCTGTGGTCATAGACAGAAGGATGTGTCGTGCATAGCCAGATCGATATCAGCCAGTTCCCTGCCCTCCGCAACATCAGCGTTCGTGGCCGCGGCTACCTCGAGGCCTTTGCCAAGATCCTCGAGGGGCAACGCCTCATCGATGCTGGAACTCTCGAGCTACGCCAGCTCGATGGCTCGGGGGGTAAGAGCCTCAGCGGAGAGGGCGGCGTGGATGTCACGGATACCGTCATGCGTCTCTCCAAGCCCATCGACGTCGGCGCCCTGAAGGACTACCTAAAGGACGGGCCGCTTGCTTCGGGAGAGTTGGCCGCTCGTATCGGATGCAACCCTGATACGGTTCGGAGAGCGCTCCTAGAAGACGGCGAGGTTCAGCGCATCGGGGTGGGTAGCCAATCAAAGTGGGAGCTCCGAGAAGGATCTGCTACGAAGAGGGTCCCCCCCAAGACGATCGCCCCCAAAGTGGTGCGACGTCCGAAGAAGGATCCCAACTTTGGTGTGGAAGCCCCTCGCTGCAAGTTGGTGCTCGAGGCGGTCCAGAAGGACCCCTGGTTCACCACGCACCGCCTCACCAAGGAGATCCTGAGAAACCACAAAACTGTCGTGAGGGTTTGCGACCTTCTCCAGAAGGCCGGCATGCTGTGGAAGGTCGAGAAGACCCACAACCCGGCTCATACGGGCATGGCGCACGTCAGGTCCCAGTTCTACTGGACCGCCGATCCCGACGCGAAGATCGACGTCGTCAACATGCATGTGCCTAGGGCGCAGGTGCGGAACCCAGAGGATTTCTTCCCTGCCGTTGAGGAGGCCATCAAGGCGGGGAATGGGTGGGCGGGAAAGAAGTTCATCGAGAAGTACACGGGTCTCTCCTTCGGGCCTCTCCGGCGCGTGCTTGAGGCCATGGAAAGGGACAAGCTCGTCAAGACCGTAGAGAAGAAGAACAACCCAAACCACCGTGAGCCTAAGAACTTCAACAGGATGAACACGTACTGGGAGCTTCGGGTCTGATGAGCGGTAAAGGACATCCTGGGGAATCAGATACCAAAGCCGCCGCCAGACTGTATGTCTACCGCCTTGCCTCCCGAGCCCCGCAAGCAGGGCACGCAGTAGCTCTCGCAGGCCCAACACCAGATGCGGAGGTTGGTCTCATGAAAGACTACCTGCGCTGGCCGGGCAAGAGAGTTCACTTCGTAGATTGGGCCAGAGACGCCATCTCCAAAGACAGGATCCTGGAAGCTCTTCACAGGATTAAGAAAAAGTGGCCAGAAGCAAACACAATCCACGCTGACATCAACACCGTCGTGGACATGCTACCGACCATAGGCTTCGCCAACCTCGACTTCATGGGGTTCTCGAGAGACAGCGTGATGCCTTGTGTGAAACGCGTCTTGCGAAAGCTCGTTCCGGGAGGCGTCATGGCGCTCACTTGGTTTCGAGGCCGAGAGGTAGATTCTCCAGAGAGATCTGCCTGGGATATCTTCGAGGCTGCGAGAGACCTCAAAACCATCAACGATCGGCGTTGGGCTGGTATTCTTCGTCTAGTCGAGCGCTGGGGACGTGAGCGAGGTACCAACCTCAATCTTCTCGGCGCGATCGAGTACCTGCACTTTCCGAAGGCCCACACATACAACGGCGCGATGAGCGTCGCAGTCTGGCAGAGGTGCGGAGATGTCTAGAGGGCCCAAATACAAGATCCACGAGGACAAAGAGGGCAAGACCGTAGAGCTCAACCTGCGTGTTGCGGTCATCGACAACGGCTACGTCATCAAGGCAGGAGGACCACCGTTCTTCTGTAGCGATAACGAAGACCTCGTGGGTGCCATCAACGATATGCTCGGTCGGTTCTTGAAGGAAACAAGCACCAAGAACCGAGACAAGTCATGAACAAGTCAGCACGCGAACAACTGGCTGAGGTCATCGTGTTCCTGCGGAAAGACCGTAGGTTCGAGATGACACGTGCGGCGAACATGGTGGGGGTGCCTGCGGTAGTCTTCGTGGCGTGGGAGAACGGCAGAGAGGTCCCCGATGAGCGAGCATGGGAGCGTCTCAAGACCGTGATCCATCATGGGTTCAGGGCTCACGAGAGCCTCTGGCGCCAAGCGCGCATCGAGCAAGGGCTCGACCGAAGGCAGGAGGGAAGCCAACCCACCAAGCTCACCCAACGACCCTTCGAGCGACTCCTTGCCGCGAAGAAGATCGAGGTCGAGCCTCCCAAGCCACCAGAACCGAAGATGGCTCCGGTTCAACAACCAGTCGAGCCCGTCAAGCCGACTACGACAGACATCCCCGAAACGCTGCTCGGGGAAGGCTACGATCTACAGGCCGCCTACGTGGCCATAAACCAGCTTCCGCCTGGGTGGGGAACTCGCCTAGCAGCTCAAGACAGAGCGGCGTATGCGAAGGAGCTCATCCAGCAAGGGCTCAAGACGCAAGAGGTCATCGACAAGGTCAGAGAGAAGTTCAAGGTGGGCATCTCCAGCAGCACCGTAACCGCCATCCGGGAAGAGTTGAAGAAGGAGGGCAAGGTCTACAAGGCCGAGCCATCTGCACCAACCCCTCCAGAACCCCCTACCCCCGCTCCTAACGAGGTCCTCAACGAGCCTCCGAAAGCGCCTGCCAAGGCTCCTTCGCCCCAGGAAGACGTGAACGAGGGGGATCTCCGCACGGCGGTGGAGATGCTGCGCTCCGTCGTGCCGAACCTGAAGACGTTCTCGATCTCGGTGGATGACAACGGAGAGCTCGAAGTGAGCTATTCCCGTCGAGAGAAGCGTGTGGTGGAGACGATCGTAGAGACTAGCGGGTCCTTCAAGGTCCGCTAGGACAGGGGACGCCCTCGGGCGACCTTGTCTTAGCTCTGTGCGAGAACGGCGGGTCTAGAGAGATAAGAAACAGGAAGACAGGCTTTCCCTGTCCCAAGGAGACACTAATGGCCACTCTCGAGACCCTGAAGCCGTTCGACAACGCGGACCCCGACTTCATCACTCAGATCCGGCACCCCGAGATCCTCTCCCCGGAGGTGAAGTTCTTCACCCTGCTCAGCACGGGAGCGATCATCGTCCACACCCTGGGCAAGCCGGAGACCTTCTCCACCGACAACATCCTCGGCATCCTCCTCGACGGGAAGAGCGACGTCAAGGAGCGCATGGACCGCGACATCCTCCGCGGGATCTGCTACCTCGCGCACAAGGCCGGCCTTCCGCAGCCGACCGAGGACAACTTCTTCTACGAGAAGCTGAGCGAGCTGGACGTGGAGAAGGTGATGTGGGGTGTCCGTCTCTTCGCGGCCATCATCAACGACGAGATCGCGAACCAGGTCGCGGTGCTCGATCGGAGGCTGGTTGCCGAGGCGGCGCGCATGGATGCCACGTTCCGCGGTCGGTACGATCACCGCATCGCGCACGCCAAGGACGGCGACGTCGGCGGCAGCACGTGCATGAAGGAGCTGGACCTCGCCATCTACGAGGCACCGCGGGCCCGCTTCGACCACAAGCTGATGAGCCTCGTGCGCGATCGGCTGTGGGACATGTACTGGGCGCGTGGCCGGGCCGTGCCCGACTTGCAGCGGGCCGTGGGGATGGTGTGGGACGAGGTCCTCAAGGAGCACACCAACGAGAACGAGGCCATCCGGGCCGAGGAGAAAACGTACGTCGAGAACAGGCTCCGGGACGACCTGACGCACCAGCTCCTGAACATGATGAAGGAGCACGGCCTCGACAAGAAGAAGGTCCTGTAAGAGCACAGATCGTCGTCGAGACGCAGGCACTGTCGTAGACTCTAGCCGTGAACGGCCTGCACCTTGTCCTCGCCAACGTCGTGAGCTTCTCGCTCTCTCAGGATAGTTACATGGAGGGCTACTGGAGAGCGGAGCTGAAGGTGAACAAGGGGGTTACCGTCGTCGTCATCGCAGCAAGTCGAAGAGGCCCGCTACGGGCCCTTCTGGCGATGCTCGATGACCTGCGCGACGAGTTCCAGTTCTAGGGTCTCTTCTTAGCCCTGAACTGCAAGGCCACGCCTAGCTGGGTGATAAGGGAGTAGAAGCCCATTGCGGGAAACTCTTTTCAAAGGCAGCACCATGCTGATGCTCCGCTACTTCCTCTTGCTTCTATTCTACCAGTTCCTCTCGTTCTTCCAGATGTGGCCGTGGACCTACGTCTGGGGGTTCGTCACCTGGCCAGCATACCTCTACCTCGCGATGACCATCGACGACGAGGGTAAGAAGACGTGCGTGGCCGCGGGTGCGACCTCTGTTCTCACCATGGAAGGGGCCGGGCTCCCCAAGATGCCCAAGTTCCTACGTCGACGCTTCGAGCTCATTCGCCAGGAGGCCGTTTCGTGAGCACCATCCCCAAGGAGATTCGTGATCAGTTCGACAGGTTGTGGAAGAGAGGTGAGTGGTCGCTTCTCGAGGAGCCGGTGCGAGACGGCGATATCCCGGTCTTCAGGAAGGGCTGTAATCTGTTCACCTTCTTCGTGTGCCGTCACGAGGCCTTCCCGGAGAGCTACGTGCTCTCCATCGAGGACGCCACGGCGACGGGGCTCTACACGCAGAACATCGAGGTTCTCGAGCAGGGCGAGAACGGTGACCGGCGTGCACTGGAGAGGGCCGACGAGTTCATCCAGGAATTCATGAAGGCCGGGATCCAGGCCTGGATGGGGTTCGAGCTCACGCCTACTCGCCCGGCCAACGAGATCCGCATCAAGCAGACCTCCGTCAACGAGGGCGGCATCGTCGGCGTCGGGGATGACGATAGGGTCTACGCCTTCGCCAAGTCTGGGTGGCTTCCGCTGCCGATGAAGAAGCTCACAGAAGAAGAGGCGGAGAAAGAGCTTACCGAGATCGGCGGCATCTTCACGAAGTAGGTACGCCGTAGGGAGGCGTCGGAACATCATCGGTGTTCCTTAGCCCTGCGTTCATGAAGACGTGGAAGTGGTTCCCGCTCGTGATGATGTGGAACGCCACCACATACAGGTTTCTGCGGTAGTCGAGCACGACGAGGGCGTAGAAGCAGCTCCTACACACTGGCCTGCGCCTTGGCGTTCTTGCGCCGGCGAGGTCGGGTGAGCTTCTCGATCTGGATTTGAGGAACTTCATCGAGCCTAGTTCCGCAGAACGGACAGTACTCGATGTCCACCTCGACGTCATCACTCTGGGATTCGGTGGGGCGGAGGATGAGGACGAAGCCCTCCAGCGATCCGAAGATGTAGTTGCCCAGGGCCTCCATCAGGGGCCCACACGGGGATCGATCGCAGAACTTTGCCATCTCACAAACCCATTCTGGCCCTTCGGCCGGCTAGGTAGGCCAAGATCTGCTCATCGCTGTAGGAACCTTGCAGGAGCGCCGAAACAGCGTCCTCTTCCTCGGTTGCGTCGAGCAAGACCTCTTCGTATGGAGCTAGCTCCACGTTGCCTTCCTGGTTGAAGTAGATGGCTACGGGCTTCCCTTCTTGAAGAGCACGCACGATCGCCATCCCCAGACTAAAGACGGCCTCGGCCGTCTGGAGATTATTTCGAGACAGGATCTCATCAGCCACGTACGAAGAGTAGAGGGGTCACCAAGAAGGCGCAAGGGGTTCGGGGAACCCACAAACCGCAAGACGGCTACCAAACCAGGGATAAGGATAGTAGAAGCCCTTGGTGGGCTCAACTTCTTCGTCTCAAGGAGAGCTACGTATGTGGGCCATTTTCATCTTGCCGATCGCCTTGTTCGGAGCCGTGAGTGCGCTCTTCGGGGCGGCCAATGGCGGCACGCTCGTTGTCGTCACTCTCGCTACGGACCAGTGGCAACGTCGTCGCGGCCACAAGCCTGGCGAGGGTGCGCTCACCGACCGTGAGGGTGGGCACGTGTTCGGTCTCGAGGTCTCGCGGGACGGTACCGACCTAGGCCAGTTCCTGGCACGCATGGTGGAAGCATTCCCAGATCTCTTCTCGGAGTTCCGAAACAAGAGCTTCGACCTCACCGTCTCAGAGGGCGTGTTCCTGCGCTCGATGGTTATGGCAGCACAGGGCCAGCTTGAAGAGCATCGGGAAATCGTCGAGCATATGAACGAAGACCCGGACAATGGTGACTTGGTGATGGTCCTCCAGTACCGTCAGGAGCAGCTCAGGGCTTCGCTGG
>Ga0228700_1001701_pt1 | contig 13403 bp, 14 predicted proteins | sample McNCre317_Aug_MG_FD_178019 | JGI IMG/M metagenome (GOLD analysis project Ga0228700, IMG submission 178019) | Freshwater microbial communities from McNutts Creek, Athens, Georgia, United States - 3-17_Aug_MG | ecosystem: Environmental > Aquatic > Freshwater > Creek | place: USA: Georgia...
AAGCCCGCTGCAAAACGTGGTGGCAGATAATGGGGGATAAGGATTTGACAACTCAGGTCGGCAGCCCCCGCACCATGACCCCAGACGAGATACTTGCCGCGCGCAAAACGCTGTCCCTCACGCAGGGGCAGCTAGCGCCGCTGCTGGGGTATGCACTCAAAGACCGCGTGTCAGAACTTGAGCGCGGCGTCCGCAAGCCCGGCGCCGCCGTTGCGCTGCTGCTGCGGGCGTATCTAGCAGGGTATCGCCCGCAGGATTGGCCATCAGGCGAGTGACGGCACAACCTGTTGCATTTGCCGCAACCTATGGTAGGTTAGCCCTAGATGCCCATTGCAGGCCGCATGCGCCGCTTGGTGCCGCAGGGACGAGACAGCCATACAGGCGCGGTCTCGCTCGCTGCGTAAGCTATTCCGCCATACCATCCCACTCGTGAAGCGCGGCCCTTGCGGCTGCCCGGAGGAAGGCAATGGACGAGCCTAAAAAAGCCGGTCCGCCATTTTTCCCGTGGACACAGGAAATCGAAGACGAGATTTTCGATAGGCTCGCCAAAGGCGAAGCAATCCGCAACATCTGCAAGGATGATTGGCTGCCATCATGGCAAACATTCAGCAGGCGTCTTGCTGGCGACGAGGCATTGCGGATACGATATGCCCGCGCGCGCGAAGAACAAGCCGACAAGCTGTTCGACGAATGCCTTGAAATTGCTGACCAATACGACCAGTCGGCGGAAAAAACCGAGGGCGGAACTGATCATATTGCCCGCGCTAAACTGCGGATCGACACGCGCAAGTGGATGGCCGGAAAGCTGCGGCCAAGGGTCTACGGCGACAAGATGGATCTGAGCGGCAATGTTGGATTCACCGTTACCATCGCAGGCGACGACGCCGAACTTTGAACTGACGGCCCGACAAAAGGAAGTGCGCGCAGTCTTTGCGACTGCGGCAAAATACTTCCTGATCTACGGCGGCTCGCGGTCGGGGAAAACGTTCCTGACGATCTACGTGATCATCATGCGGATGATCAAGGCGCCAGGGTCGCGCCATGTGGTGTTTCGGAATGACGGCATCGACGCAAAACAGTCGGTTGGTAACGAAACCATCCCGTCTGTTCTGAAGCTGGCCTATCCCGGCTTGACGCTGAAATGGCACGATCAGGATGGATATTACGAGGCGCCGAACGGTTCGCAACTGTGGCTGGCGGGGCTGAAGGACAAGGCCCGGCTAGATAAGGTTCTCGGCAAGGAATTTGCCACCATCTACCTCAATGAGGCCTCGCAGATCACGTTGGAGGCGTTCAGCGTGGTCCAGACCCGTTTGGCGCAAACTGTCATGCAGGCCAATGGCAAGCGCCTGCCCCTGCGGCTATACGTTGATCTCAACCCGACTGTCGCGGCGCACTGGACCTATCAGATTTGGGTGAACGGCACCCATCCGGCGGACAATCGGCCCGTGCCGCACCATGCCGAGCAATACCGGTATATGACAATAAACCCGGCTGACAATGCCAGCAATTTGCCGGAGGACTACCTTCAAGCCCTTGCCGCGCTGCCAGAGCGGATGCGGCGCCGGTTCTATGACGGGGCATTCACGGCGGACGATGACAACGCTCTGTGGCGCCGGGCTTGGATCAAGCGCGATAGCCTGCCGGAATACGGGCGCATCGTCATTGCACTGGACCCTGCCGTTACGAACAACCCCGGATCGGACGAAACGGGCATCATCGTTGCGGCGGCAGGGGCCGACAAGCGCGGCTATGTGCTGGCGGACGAAAGCGGGAAGTTTCGGCCCGAGCAATGGGCGCGGCGTGCTATCAGCCTGTTTGATACCTACGGCGCTGATTGCATTGTGGCCGAGACAAACCAAGGCGGCGACATTGTTGAGGCGCTGATCAAGGCCGAGGCACGGGGGCGGACGATCCCGGTCAAACAAGTGACCGCGACACGCGCCAAGCACGTCAGGGCCGAGCCTGTGGCCGCGCTTTACGAGCAGGGCAAGGTCAGGCACGCCGAAGAGTTTGCCACGCTGGAGGATCAAATGTGCGCCTTCACCGTGGACTTTGACCGCAAATCGCAGGGCTACAGCCCGGACCGCGTGGACGCCCTTGTGTGGGCCTTCACGGAACTCTTCCCAGGAATGACTTCGCGGCTGGTTAACCCCGCGAACTTCGCAATACCGCGCCAGCGCGGTGGATGGATGCGCGGATGAAAGATCAACCCGATGACATTCTGGAGGCCGCGCGTGAGCGGATGGATCGGGCAATCAATGCCGATTTGGACAACCGCAGCGAGGCGCTGGACGATCTGCGCATTCTGTCGGGCCTTGAGCAATGGCCGGAGCAGACGCGGCTTGAGCGCGAGGCTGGTGGGCGCCCGTGCCTGACGATCAACCAACTGCCGCAATTCCTGCGCAAGGTCACGGGCGATCTGCGGCAGATGAACCCGGCGATCAAGGTCAGCCCTGCGGATAGAGCGGCATCACCGGACGTTGCGGATATCATCGAGGGCATCGTGCGGCACATCGAATACCGCAGTGACGGACCTTCGGTCTACGAGCGCGCCGGGGAAAGCGCGGCGTCATGCGGTATGGGATTCTTCCGCGTCCTGACCGAGTATGAGGCCGAGGACAGCTTCAACCAAGACCTGCGGCTTGAAAGCATCGCCAACCCTTTTTCGGTCTATGTTGACCCGGATGCGGTGCTGCCAACCCGCGCCGATGCGGAATGGTGGTTCATCACGCAGCCGATGGACTGCGAGGAGTTTGAGCGCCAATACCCGGACGCCGCTGAATCGGACGTGGTCCGCGACGGCACGACAGACAACCTGTCGCACTGGCGCAACGGCGATTCCGTCATCATCGCGGAGTATTTCTGGAAGGAGCGCAAGTCCGCCAATCTGGTGCAGTTTGCCGATGGCCGGGTGGAGATTGACCCGAAAGACAAGACCGGCGCGGTGCAGGAACGCGACACAACGCGGGTCGTGATCAACTGGGCCAAGATCAGCGGTAGCGCGGTGCTTGAGGGGCCGACCGTCCTGCCGGGGCGGCATATCCCGCTCGTCGCGGTCATGGGCGAGGAACTTTACACCGGCGACCGCGTGTATCGATCCAGCGTCATTCGCCACGCCAAAGACCCGCAGCGGCTCTACAATTACTGGTGGTCAGCGCAAACCGAAGTGATGGCGCTGCAACCGAAAGCGCCGTTCATGATCACGGCCACGCAGGTTGCCGGGTTTGAGGAGTTCTGGAACGATCCCCAGGGGAACCGCCCGTATCTGCCCTACAACCCCGATCCGGCGGCTACTGGTGCGCCGCAGCGGGCAGCCCCGCCGCTGGCATCTACCGGCATGGCGCAGATGATTGCGATGGCCGCCAACGATCTGCGCAGCACTACGGGCATTTATGACGCCAGCCTGGGCCAGCGCAGCAATGAAAACAGCGGCGTGGCGATCAGGCAGCGCCAGCAAGAGGCGGACGTATCCACGTCGATCTATGCCGACAACGTGACAAAGGCGGTGCAGCAAGCCGGGCTGATCATGCTGGACCTGATCCCGGTGGCTTACGACACGGCCCGCGTTGTGCGGATTATCGGCAAGGACAAGGCCGTGTCGATGGCGCAGGTCAATCAGCCGGTCATCGATAACGGCATTGAGGCGGTCATCAACGACCTGTCGCGCGGGCGCTATGACGTGATGGTGTCCAGCGGCCCGAGCTTCACCAGCCGCCGCGAAGAGGCCGTTGCGGGCATGATGGAGTTTGTTCGGGTGATGCCGCAGGCCGCGCCGTTGCTGGCCGACCTGATGGCGAAGAGCATGGATTGGCCCGACGCTGACACCATCAGCGAACGGCTGCAGGCGTTGCTGCCCCCTGGTGCGGCGCAGGCAGGACAGCCGCCAAACCAGCAACAGCAGCAGCAGATGGCGCGGCAAATGCAGGCACAGCAGCGGCAAATGGAAGCCGCCAACATCATGCAGGAAATCGAACTGCGGACAAAACTCGCGGAGGCCAAGAAGGCTGAAGCGCAGGCCGCAGAAGCCGAGGCCGACGCAATGAAAGCGCGGCTTGAGGCTATGCAGGCGCAACTGCCTGCCCCGCAACTGGGCTACCAGCCCATGCCGCAGCCGGGCGCACCGGCCTAACCAACCCCCAGAGGAAAACATGAGCGAACAGGATTTGGCAGCCCTTGGGGCAGCCGATGAAGTCGTTACCCCTGCGCCGGAAGCGGCGGAAATCACTGAAGGGCAGGATCAAACCCCGCCCGCCCCGGAAGAAACCGAGGCTGAGAAAACCGAGACGCAGAAGCGGCGTGAGCGCCGGGCTGCGCATGAACAACGGCTGAAGGACCAAGCGGCGGACGCAGAGCGGCGGGCGGCAGAGGCGGAAACCCGCCTGAACCGCATCAAGGCCAGCGCCACCGGAGCGGAGCCGAAAGAGGCCGATTTCGCTGATTTCACGGAATACATGGCTGCCAAGGCCGCGTTTGCGGCGACAAAGGCAATCACTGGGTTCCAAGCGGCGGAAATCGAAGCTGAGGCCGGTCAGGCCAAGCAGGATTTGCAACAAATCGAGGCTGCCCGGTTTCAGGCGCGGCAAGAGGAGTTGGCGCAGTCATTGCCAGAGGCCCGCGCTGTCTATGCGGACTTTGACGCAGCGATTGCGGTGGCAAAACGGGCCGACATCGTGTCGCCTGAACTGTCGATGATGATCCTGGCATCTGATCAGCCCGCCGATCTGGCCTACCACCTCGGGAAAAACCCCGATCTGGCCCGCGCCCTGTCCAACATGCCCCCGATCGAAGCTGCGATGCAACTGGGCCGGATTTCAGCCGGTTTGCAGCGCCCACAACCCAAAACTGTCAGCACTGCACCCGCGCCGATCAACCCCGTGAAACCGGGCGGAACGGCGGCGAAACGCGTCGATGATATGAATTACGACGAATACGCCGCAGCGCGACGGGCTGGCAAAGTCAAGTAAGGACTGGACCGATGGCAAACACTGTCGTTACCCCGAGCATGATTGCGAAAGAGGCGCTTTTCCAACTGGAAAACAACCTCGTTTTCGGCAATCTGTCCTACCGCGCCTATGAAAAGGAATTCAGCGGCGGCCAAGGTTCCACCGTGTCGATTCGCAAGCCGGTGAAGTTCTACACCGCAGACGGCGCGACCCGCGTGAACCAAGACGTCGAAGAAAAGACCACCAACGTGGTCGTTGATCAGCGCAAGCATGTGTCTTGGAAGTTCGCAACGCAGGATCTTACCCTGTCGATTGAGAGCTATTCCGAGCGCTACATCAAGCCCGCGATGGTCACGCTGGCGAACACCATCGACAAGGCGGGCGCCACGCTCTATCGCAGCGTCTGGAACTCGGTGGGCACCCCCGGCACGACCCCGGCGACCTTTGCGGCTGTGGCGAGTGCTGCGCAGCGTCTGGACGAAATGGCTGTCCCTACTGACATGCGGCGCATGGCGGTGAACCCGGCGGCTCGCTATGCCATCGCTGGCAACCAGACCACGCTGAACGCGGTTGGCGACAAGTCGAAGACCGCCTACCAGCGCGCCGAAGTGGGCGAAGTGGCGATGTTCGAAATGTTCTCGACGCAGAACATCGTGAACCACACCGTGGGCGTGGCAACCGGCACTCCGCTGATCAACGGCGCGGCCCAAAACGTGACCTATGCCGCCGCCACCGGATCCAACTGGTCGCAATCGCTGATCACGGACGGCTGGACCAACTCGACCACCGGCATTGTCAAAGCGGGGGACGTGTTCACCATTGCGGGCGTCTATGCCGTCAACCCGGTTCCGGGCGAAGGCACGACCGGCAAGACCGTTCTGCCGTATCTGCAGCAGTTCACGGTGCTTGCGGATGCCAACTCGGGCGCGACGACCGGACCCGCAACGCTGACCATCAGCCCGCCGATCATCACCAGCGGCCCGTTCCAGACCGTTTCGGCGGCGCCTGCGGATAATGCGGCTATGACGGTCTTGGGCACGGGCGGCACTTCCTACCCGCAGAACATCGGGTTCCAGCAGAACGCATTCGCGCTGGTCACGGTTCCGCTGGAAATGCCTGACGGTGCGGCTTTCAAGGCCCGCGAAAGCGCCAATGGCCTCTCGGTGCGCGTGGTCAAGGACTACGACATCGCCAACGACGAGGACATCATCCGTATCGACGTTCTCTACGGCTGGAAAGCGATTTACCCCGATTTGGCCGTGCGCCTCTGGGGCTGATCAACCTTGGCGGGGCTATGACGGCCCCGCCTTTTCTCGCATTCAATGGAGGCTGAAATGTCAGCAGGACCAGCTTGGTTTTACCGCAAGGGCAAGGACGGCGCGGTGGAATCGAAAATCTTCGAAGATGGCAAGTGCCCGCGCGGTTGGAAAGATACGCCCGCTGATCTCATGGCGTCGGATGAGATGCCGGAACCCGATGAGCCGCCGAAGCAAGACCCGGTCGAGTGACGGCAATGACCACTGTCCGCGACATTGCCACCCGTGCGCTGCGTAAGATTGGCGTGACCGATCCCAATGCCGACGAGGCGGCGGCGGCGGTAGATGCGTTCAACGACATGATGCACGGCTGGCGTGCGCGCGGCGTTGATGTGTGGGGCGTGGGCGATGCGACGCGGGGCGGCCTGCCGAATATCTCCGTGAACCTCTCGGATTGGGGCGCTTCAGCCCCTTTCCCTCTGCCAGAAGCCTGCCGTGAGGCCGCGATTTACTGCCTCGCAGAGCGGATTGCGCCGGAATACGGGGCGCAAGTCACCTGGGACACGGGCGCGATGTTCCGCAGCGTTCAGGCGCATTACATGACCATCCCGAAGGTAAAGATCGACACGGCGCTGCGTTTTCCGTCGCCTCGCCTTGGCAGCGTGACACACAATGCCTGAGATCTTCGGCCCATCGCAGTTCGACCCGGTGAACAAGACCGCAAACACCCAGCGGTTATTCAACCTGTTTCGTGAGCCGATCGGGCAACGCAAGTTGCTGCGGTCCTGTGTCGGGCTGACGCAGCGGGCAACGACTGGGCAGTTTTTCTGCCGCGATTTGTTCGATCTGGACGGCAAGTTGTTTGGCGTTTTCGGGCGCAATCTTTACCGGATCAGCGGCGCGACGGTTACGCTGATCGGGGACGTTGGCACCGGTCATGTGCAGTTTTCGCGCAATGCGGAGCGGCTGACGGTGACGGCTGGCGGGCGCTATTTCGTCTGGGACGGGGAGGCGCTGACCGAACCCGCAACCGGCGCGTTTTCGGCGTTTGGCTCGGTGGATTATCTGGCGGGCCGCACCATCCTGACCGAGTTGAATGGAAGTCGGCTCCAATGGTCGGGCATAGACGATCCGTCAACACTGGACGGCCTGAATTTTGCCGCAGCGGAAAGCCGTCCGGATAAGGTGCTGCGCGTGATTGTGTCCGGATCGGCGATGATGCTGTTTGGCGAGCAAAGCACCGAGATTTGGGGCGCGACGGGGCAAGGCGGGGCCAATGCTTTCGCGTTGCTGCCCGGTGCTGTTGTTGACACGGGCCTTTTCGCCTTTGGCACCGCGACACGGATCGACGGCGGCGTGTTTTTGGTGGGCGATGATGGCATTGCCTACATTGCAGCCGGAACAACCTGGCAGCCGGTATCGACACCCGCCGTCAACGCCGCCATTGCCACGCATGGACCGACCCGGTGCAAATACTGGGAGGACAGCGGGCACAAATTCTGCGCCATTGGCTTCGCGGATCGGCCCGACTGGGTTTACGACATCACGACGCAGGAATGGCACGAGCGCGGGGAGGGCGTGGACGGCGCATGGCGGGCAACCGCTGCGGTCCGGTCTGGCGGGGCGTGGTATTTCGGGGCCGATGATGGCGCGCTCTATTCCGGGGCGCGGGATGGCATGGACGCCGGGGCGCCGCTGATCCGGCAAGCGACAAGCGGCGTTATTGAGCGCGGCGGCGATTACTTCGGGCTGTCACAGGTGCTTTTCGGGGCCAGCTATGGCGAGCAGGTCATGGACCGGGCCGCGTCTCTGGTGCTGGAAGTCAGCCGCGATGGCGCTACTTGGGGCGAACCGCGCGCCTGCGATGTGGGCTTTAACGGCGATTTCAGCAAGCGCGCCGTGTTCCGCGCGCTGGGCCGGTCGCGCCGGTTTGCGCTGCGCCTGACATTTTCCGACCCGTGCGATTTTTCGCTTTGGGCCGATGCGGAGGTGAAGCTGGTATGAGCAACAATATCCAGTCGCTTTTCGGTACCGAAGTCATCACGCGGGAATCGCACCCGGTTTGCGTCCGCGTTCTGCGCGAGGCGCTGGCAAAGGCGGAAGCCGGTGAGATTGTCGGCGCTGTCATTTGCATGATCCACCATGACCAATGCACCAGCTTCTCCATTGGCGGGCTGATTGGCGGATACGGCATCATCGGCGCTATGGAACATGCCAAGGCCGACATCATCAAGGCGGATGACTGATGGCCGCCCCCATCGTTTCCCCGCTCCTTCGCTACATCGACAAAGACGGGCGCTTGACGCGCGAGGGGCTGGAGCTTTTCGCGGCCCTGTTGCGCCAAACCGCAGAACTTGAAGCGCGGGTTTCCGCGTTGGAGGCTTAATCATGCTTGGAGCAATCATTGGCGCGGCTGGCAGCCTGTTGGGCGGCGCCTTGGGTATCAATGCTGCCGATCGTGCCGCAAACCAGCAGATGCGGGCGATAAACCATCAGCTGAATTTCGCCAAGCAGGTTTACCGCGACCAGAACGCGCTGTTTCAGCCATGGCGCGAAATGGGCATGCAGGGCCAGCAGGCATACATGTCCGAACTTGGCCTTGGCAATGCCCCGGCGGGGTATAAGGGCTACAGCGCAACACCCGGCTATGACTGGCAACTGAACCAAGGGCTTGACGCGGCGCAATCGGCGGCGGCGGCTCGTGGCGGCATGATGAGCGGTGCCACCCTGCAAGCCATGCAGACCTATGGAAACGGCTTGGCAAATCAGGACTACAACACCTATCTGAACCGCCTACAGGGCGTTGGCGCGCAGGGGCAGGCAGCGGCGGGCAACCAAGCGACGGCGGCGCAGAACTATGGCCAGAACGCAATCAACGCGGCGGGGTCTTATGGTGACGCGCAGGCATCCGGCACAATCGGCGGCTATAATGCTTTGTCCGGTGGCATCAACAACGCTATTTCCACCTATGGGTATCTGAGCAATCAGCAGCCCCAGAACGGCGGATCGAATTGGCTCGGCGGGTGGTGATGGACGTTCGCACCGGCATTATTTCGACGGCGCAGGCCCTCGGGATGGACCCGGTGGACCTCGCAACCATCATCAGTTATGAGACGGGCGGCACGTTTGATCCATCGCAGCCCGGCCCCGTCACCCAATGGGGAAAACACAGGGGCCTGATCCAGTTTGGCGAGCCGCAGGCCAAAGAATACGGCGTCAACTGGCAAGACCCTGCCGGATCACAGCTTGGCCCCGATGGGGCCGTGGCGCGCTATTTCAAGGCCAATGGGTGGCAGCCGGGCATGAGCCTGCTGGACGCCTACAGCATCGTCAATGCGGGCGGGCCGGGCCGCTACGGCGCATCAGACGCTAACAACGGCGGGGCGCCTGGCACCGTGGCCGACAAGGTTGCGGGCATGGACGCGCACCGGGCAAAGGCGATTGCCCTTCTCGGCGGGGATAACGCCCTGTCGGCCCAACAGCCGCAGCAGCAGAACACGCTTTCCGGCGCGCCGCAGCAACAGCAGCGCCAGCAGCAGAACGCGTTGGCGCTGACGCCGGTGCAGATCGATCCGCGCATGTTTCAATCGCGGAAATACAACGCGCTCTATGCGCCTTTCACGACAGGGGCCGCCTGATGGATACCCGCATTCCCCTGATGGGCCAGCCGATTGACTTCGTGGGGTCGATGGCGCGCGGCGTTGGTGCCGCGCAGATGCAGAACCAAGCCAGCCGCGAGAACGCACTTGCCGCGCTTTACCAGCAGCAGGGGCCGCAGATTGCGGCGGGCGATCAAGGCGCGCTGAATGCATTGGCGGCGCTTGACCCGAACGCCGCGCTTGGGGTGCAACAGACCCGTCAGGGCATGGCTGGCGATGCGGAACGGCTGCGGCTGGCCCGTGAGGCCGGGCAGCGCGAAGCGCAGCGTATGGCGGCGCAGGCGACGGCAGAGCAAGTGGCGGCAGAGGCCGAAAAGGGCCGCAACCTGATCCTGCAGGGCACGGCGATGTATGAGGCCTGGACGGCTGGCGATCAAGGAGCCGGGCTGGCGCTGAACGCGATGCTGCAACAGCATGGCATTCAAGGCAATGCGCAGTCGTTCCCGCAGATCATAGCCGTGACGGCTGGCGCGCTGGATACGCTTTCGGCGCTGCAGAGGATGAGGCCGAAGGGTCCGACGATCCGCGCCGCGACCCCGCAAGAGGCCGCACAGTATGGCGCGGCAGGCGGGCAGATCGATGAGGCGACCGGGCGGTTTACCCCGATCAACCTGCCGTCAGGGATGAGCGTCACCACGGCGGATGGCACGGTCATTCGGCAAGGGCCGGGGGCATCGTCTGGCCCCGCTCTTGGCGGCTACAAGCCCACCGATGTATCAAACGTGGTTTCTTCCATCGACGCCATTCTTGCCGATCCGAACCTGAACCGGGTTGTCGGCCCTGTAGAGGGTGGGGGTGGAAACAACGTCGACGATCTGTCAACCTTGCAGCGCATGTATTACGGCGGTGAAGGCCTATCGCTGATTCAGAAGATCGGGCAACTGCAAAGCACGACATGGCTGGCTGCCCGCGATATGCTCAAGGGAGGCGGTGCGATTACCGACTACGAAAGCCGCAAGGCCGAGGCCGCAATGGCGCGCCTGAGCCGCGCGACAAGCGAGAAAGAGTTTAGGGCGGCACTGGCGGAATTGCGTGATGCGGTGACGCAGGGGCAGGAGAAACTTGCCGCAGTGGCTACTCAGCCCGCGATGCCGCCGCAGTCCAATGGGGCTTCGGCCCAACCGGCTGCGGATCAGGCGCCCCCGGAAGGTTGGCTGCCTGATGTTTGGGCGGGCCTATCACCAGCGGCTCGCGCATATGTTCTGCAATTCGACGCTGCCAAATAGTCCAACTGACTTTCAGCGCGATAACAACCCACAGCAAATCGAGCTTGAACGCTTCGGCGGCATCGCTAAGCGCATACCAGTAAAACCCGAAGAATAGCAGGGCAACGCCCCATGGAATGCATAGCCATTTCATGGGGCGAAAGCCTACGCTTGGAAGGCTCATATGGCAACCGTTGAAGAACTCATCCAATCGGCGCAGCGGGCATCTGCGGCGGGGAAACCTGAAATTGCGCGCGAGTTGATTGCTGCGGCCAAGAAAATGCAGGCCGCATCTGCGCCTCAGGCCGCTTCCGGTCCCGATGTAGCAATGCCGCCGCGCGCCTATGGCCCGAACGGTCGCGCCGCGCAGCCAACGGCTGAAAACTACCAGTTCGGAGATACCGTCGCAGCGGCTACAGAAGGCCCGCGCCAAGCGTTTTCCGCATTTTCTGCGGGAATGGGAAACCCTGCGCAAAGTCCCACCTACAACGCCCTGCCAGAGAGCATGGGGCCATTGCAGCGCGCAGCGGTCGGCTACCTGGGCGATGCGGCCATGACTGGCGTCTCGGCCCTTGGCGTTGGCATTGCGGGGCTTGCAGGCGCGGCGGGCGAAGTCATCGGCCAAACGCCCACCAGCAAAGGGCAACTGGCTCGGGATTTGCTGATGGCGTCTCAGGTGGCGGTGCCGGAGCTTGCGGGTGTGTCGTCAACTACCCGCATCGCCGGGGCTGCGTCAAAGGTGCCGACCGAACTGACACCGGCTCAAGCCGCAGCGCGCGCGGCAATCGAAACTGGCGTAACGCCAAGCTTGGGCATGACCGGGAAAACCGGCGCCATGATCGCCGCAGGGCTTGAGAAGATCCCGCTTGCCGGTGATCTGATCGCCAAGGACGCGGCACGCGTGGTTGGGGAATTGCAGGGCGCGCTGGAAAAGGCAAAGGCCACGCTCGGCCCGGCATTTTCGGCGGTTGAAGCTGGGGCCAAACTGCGCGGCGGGCTGAATGCCTATGTCACGCGCTTCAATGCGAAATCAGGCGAATATTACGACAAGGTGGCGGAACTTCTGCCGCCCGACACAATGGTTGCGCCAACTGCCACGCTCGACGCCATTGCAAAAAGCAAGGCGGCGTTTGCCAATAACCCGGCGCTTGCATCCAAGCTCGGACTGAACGGCTGGGACGCGGTGGCGGCAGAAGCCAGCACCAACGGGATGCCTTGGCTTGCGGTGCGCAAGTTCAGAAGCAGCATCGGGGAGGCCATTGGGCGTCAGTCCGATGTTCTGGGGTCTGATGATCTGGCAACGCTGAAATCGCTCTACGGCGCCCTGTCCGATGACATGGCAGCGGCGGCAAAGGCAGCAGGCCCGAAGGCATATGCGGCATGGGATTGGGCAAACCGCTACTACGCCAACGGCGCGCGGCGGATCGAAGAGGCCGTCAAGCCGTCGCTGTCCGCAAAAAGCCCGGAAGCCGCTTTTGAGGCTTTCAGCGCAATGGCGAAGGCTGATCGGGCGTCTGCTGATGTCGGGCGAATGCTGAAAGTAAAAGCCTCCATGAAGCCGAGTGAATGGAACGCGGTTTCGTCTTCGATCATTGACCGGCTCGGCAAGGCGCCAAACGGGCAGCAGTCCGCAGCGGGTGACACGTTCTCCCCCGGCGTCTTTCTGACGCAATGGAACGGTATGTCCGCAGAAGCAAAGCGCATTTTGCTACCCGAGGACGTGCGGATCGAACTCGACAAGCTGGCGACGGTTTCGGAAGGCGTGAAGCGTGCAAACCTTGAGCGGAACAACTCCAACACCGGCACGGCAAACAACTTGTCGCGCATCGCCATTGGCCTGACTGTCGCCCCCACCACCACCGTAAGCGCCTTGGCCGGGGCAACTGTCAGCGCCCGCGCAATGACCTCCCTCCCGTTTCTTCGCGCCCTGAACCGGGCAAAAGCCGGTGATGCAAAGCCGCTGATGGCAATGGCAAGCGGGAACGGAGCCTTCACCGCAGATGCACGGGAAGTGCTGCGCCTGATGGGCGCCGATGCTGCGACGGCGTCTCCTGCAAATTCCGAACAAGCGCCGCTTCGCGCGGTTCGCTGAACAAACCCCACACATCGCGAGGCATCGTCACAGATGGCTGATCAAATTATCCTTGCCCCGTCGCGGGCACTCGACGCCAATGCTGATCCGGTGGTTGCGGCGCGGGCATATTTTTACCTGACCGGCACCATGACAGCCGCAACGGTAACGAGCGCCACCGGGACGACGCTGCCCTGGCCGCTTGAAGCCGACCTCAACGGGGTATTCCCGCAGGCATTCTACGCAGGGGCGTCGGCGCTCAAGGT
>Ga0228700_1001702_pt1 | contig 13401 bp, 9 predicted proteins | sample McNCre317_Aug_MG_FD_178019 | JGI IMG/M metagenome (GOLD analysis project Ga0228700, IMG submission 178019) | Freshwater microbial communities from McNutts Creek, Athens, Georgia, United States - 3-17_Aug_MG | ecosystem: Environmental > Aquatic > Freshwater > Creek | place: USA: Georgia...
CGCCCGGCACGGTGACTGCCGAGACCCTTGGTGGCGTAGCCCCGGTCATTGGCGATCGCTATTTCTTGGCGCACCCCAAGGTCTCCACCTTGGTCGTCACCGATTCTGCAGCGACTCCGGCGACCCTGACCTTAGGTACGAATTACACGGCTGAGACGGACTTCGGCGCGATTCAATTTCTGGATGTGACAGGGTTCACGGCTCCATTCAAGGCGAGCTATGGTTTTGGTGTGGCCACCGAGATTGGAATCTTCACGCAGCCGCTGCCTGAGCGCTATTTGCGTCTGGAAGGACTCAACACTGCGCAGGGCAATGCCAAGGTGCTGGTGGAGTTGTACCGGGTGGCCTTTGATCCCCTGAAGGAAATCTCCTTTATCTCGGACGACTACAACAAGTTCGAGATGGAAGGCTCCCTGTTGGCCGATTCCACCAAGCCGTTCGACGCGGTGCTGGGCCAATTCGGCCGCATCGTCCAGTTGTAGAGGGGCGATCCATGTCTGATTTGGAACAACTCATTCCGCAGGCCACGGATCTGGCCATTAATGGCGAGACACTGGCCATCAAACCGCTCAAGGTGGGCCAAATGCCTGCCTTTTTGCGCGCCATCACGCCGGTCATGAACCACTTGAACCGCAGTGAGATCGACTGGATTGCGTTATTTGGCGAACGCGGGGACGATTTGCTCTCGGCGATTGCCATAGCGGTGGGCAAACCCCGAAGTTGGGTCGACGATCTGGCAGCAGACGAGGCCATTGTGCTGGCGGCCAAGGTGATCGAGGTGAATGCTGATTTTTTTACCCGCACGGTGATGCCCAAGCTGGACGGGCTGTTCACCCAAGCCAAAAACATCCATCCGAGCACGCCTGGTTCGACGCAACCCAGCGTCTGATCAATCACGGTCACCTGTTTGCAGACATTCAGGACTACACCCTGACGCAGATGCGCGGCTTTCTGGACGCGTCTATGCGCCTGGACGCCACGACTGATGCCCGGCTGTTGTCCCTGATTGCCGTTGGCAGCCGGGGTGACGCCAAAAACCTGGATCAGACCCTGGACCGTCTTACCGATCAAGCCCATGGCCAGTAATCCCCCATGAAAATTTCTATTCGCATTGACAGTGCCGCAGTACAGGCACAACTGCGCCGTTGGGGTGGTGAGTACCAGGACAAGGTCAAAAAGGCGGTGGCCAGGGCCATACGGAGTGAGGCCACAGAGATCAAGCAGGAGGTGCGCGAGCAAGTGGCCTCCCAGATGGCGGTGGTCAAGAACGCGTTTCTCAAAGGCTTCAACGCCAAGGTGCTCGATCAGGATCCGAACCGTTTGCCCGCACTCTATGTGGGCTCGCGCATTCCCTGGTCCGGCATTCATGAGCGCGGTGGATCCATCAACGCCAAGATGTTGATCCCATTGCATGGTCGCGTGGGGCGCAAGAAATTCAAGGCGCAGATTGCTGAGTTGATGCGCGGTGGCAATGCCTACTTTGTGAAGAACGCCAAGGGAAACATCGTGCTGATGGCGGAAAACATCAAGGAGCACGACCGCCCCCTGGCTGGCTTCAAGCGCAGGTACCGCAAGGCCGATGGAGTCAAACGTCTCAAACGCGGTGCCGACATCCCGATCGCGGTGCTGGTACCCCGGGTCATGCTTAAGAAGCGGCTCGACATCGAAAGACTGGTAGCTGGTCGGATTCCCCGGCTGGCCGCCCAGATCGAAAAGCAGATTCAAACCCTGGACTGATTGCTTGTCCGGGTCCCATTGAGGTTTCCCTGATTCATGGCTACCAATCGCATTGCCGTCCTTGTCGCCCTCGAAGGCTCCGATGACGGGCTCAAGCGCGCCCTCAATTCCGCACAACAAAGTCTGGGTGAGTTGTCAGCGAATGCCAAGACTGCAGGAGAAAAGGCCGCTGCTGGTCTGGCGGAAGTCAAGGCCGGGATGTCTGCATTTGGCGATCAGATCAACTCTGCCAAGACCCAGCTGCTGGCCTTCCTGACCATCAACTGGGCGGCTGGCAAGGTCCAGGAGATCGTGCAGATTGCAGATGCGTGGAACATGATGGCCGCGCGCCTCAAACTGGCCACCATCGGTCAGACCGAGTACGCAGCAGCCCAGAAAGAACTGTTCGACATAGCGCAGCGCATTGGTGTACCCATCCAGGAGACGGCCACGCTGTACGGCAAACTGCAGCAGGCCGTACGCATGCTCGGTGGCGAGCAGAAGGACGCGCTCACCATCACCGAGAGCATTTCGCAGGCCCTGCGCATCTCCGGTGCGTCGGCCACAGAAGCCCAATCGTCCTTGCTGCAGTTCGGACAGGCTCTTGCCTCCGGGGTGCTGCGTGGCGAGGAATTCAACTCCGTCGTGGAAAACAGTCCTCGTCTGGCGCAGGCTCTGGCCGATGGCCTGAATGTGCCCATAGGTCGTTTGCGCAAACTTGCGGAAGAGGGACGCCTGACTGCCGATGTGGTGGTCAATGCGCTGCTGAGCCAAAAGGACAGATTAGCGGCCGAGTACACCCAGTTGCCCCAAACCGTCAGTCAGGCCTTCCAGCGCTTGCAAAACGCGTTCGGTCAGTGGGTCAGTCAGGTGGATGCATCCACTGGCATCACCAAAAAACTCGCCGACGCTCTGACATGGCTTGCCACCAATCTGGAGAAAGTCATGTCCTGGCTGAAGGTGATTGCCGAGGTGGGGCTGTCGGTCCTGATCTATCGACTCATCCCAGCCCTGATTACCGCGTGGCAGACCGCAGGTGCTGCGGCCATCACGGCAGCCACCGCCACGTCCGCAGCCTGGGCCACTGCCAATCTGTCGGTCACGGCAGCCGCACAGAGCATTGGACTGCTCAAAACCGCCTTCTCTGTGCTCGGCGCCTTTGTGGTCGGCTGGGAAATCGGCACCTGGCTGTCAGAGAAATTCGAGATCGTGCGCAAGGCGGGCATTCTCATGGTCGAAATCCTGGTCAAGGGCATCGAGCAGTTGCAGTACCGCTGGGAAGCGTTTGCGGCCATCTTCTCGTCGGACACCATTGATGCTGCCACCAAGCGCCATGAGGCACGCCTGGCAGAGATGAATCAGATCTTTGCTGCCATGTATGCCGACGCCACCAAAGGGTCCGATGCGGCCAAAGGTGCCATGACCACAGTGGCCAACACGGCCGAAGAAATTGCCAAGCGTCTGGAAACCGTGCGCCAAGGCACCCAGGAAGCAGTCGGCCGTGGATTGGAAGCCGTGCACGCTGCTGTCGAAAAGCTCAAATCACGCTTGGGTGAGGTGGAACAGGCCGTGTCCAAGGCCAATGCGGTGGTGACGGACGCCACCGCCAAGATGGCTGAAGCCTATAAAGGGTTCACTGCCATTGTTGAGGCCAATCTGCAGCGGCAGATCGATGCAGTCAAGGCCCGCTACCAGCAGGAGCAGTCTGCACTGGACTTGTCGAAGGCCTCAGAGGCTGACAAGCTCACCAAATCCACTCAACTGCTGCTGGAAACGCTGACCCAGCAGACAACGCTGCGCCGTCAGGCTTTGGCAGACACCCTGAAGCTCATCGATGACGAGTCCAAGGCCCGCATTGCGGAGGCTGCTCGGCAAGGCCAGACGGAAGCCGAGCGCAGTGCCAATGTCACTCGGGTCGAAAACGAGATTCTGGCCACCAAACGCCAATCCATGGCGCAGGCTGCCGCTGAATACAAAGCCCATATCGACGCGCTCAATGCCGAGGCCAACCGGCATCTGGCAGAAATCCAGCGCATCGAGGAGGCCAAACGCCAACTGACCCTGTCCACGGAAGACCGTATTCGTGAGATCCGTCGTCAGGGCATGACGGAATTTGAAGCTACTGAGGATCGCAAGCGCCAGGTCGTGGAGTTGCAGACCAAGGCGCGCGATGCACTGGCTGCAGGTGAGTTTGAACAGGCACGCCAGTTCGCGCAGAAGGCCATGGATCTGGCCGCACAGGTGGCCAGCACCCAGACTTCTGAGGCCAAGAAGGCGGAAGAAGCACGCAAGCAGTCCGAGCAGGCTTTGTCGGAGGTGACAAAGTTGGAGTCTCAGTCGCGTGAGGCCTATCGCAAGCAGGAATACGCCACCGCGCAGGACCTGATGCGCCAGGCTGACCAGCTGCGTGCTGAACTGGCCCAAAAGACCAAAGAATCGGACGCGGCCGTCACTAAGGGCAAGGAAGGCGTCAATCAGGCCATCCAGAACATTCGGGAGTCCGAAGACATCCTGAACAAGACTCTGGATGCGGAAAGCCAGGCTCACCAGAATGCGGCCAAATCAGCCCTTGCAGCACGCGACCAGATCAAGCAGACCCTCACAGAGACTGAGACCCAGATCGACCAGATCACGACCAAGCTCAAAGAGGGTTTGAAGGTCACGCTGGATGCGGATACCTCGCGCTTTGACAAAGCCATTGCTGATTTGGACAAGGCCTTGGCAGAAAAAGAGCGACTGCTGCCCATCAAAGCAGATCTGGAGCAAGCGCAAAAGAAGCTGCAGGAATATGAGCAGCTGCTCAAAGAGGGCAAAACCCTGCCGGTGGATGCCGACGTGAGTCAGGCCAAGGCGGCGCTTGACAAACTGACCGCTTATGCCAAGGAAAGCTCGCAACTGGAATTGCGCATTTCCTCGGAAAAAGCCCAGGCGTCCATCACCAATGTCGAGGGCATGATCCGCGCGCTGGACCGCATCAAGACCGAGTCCCAGCACCAGATCAACAGCAACGCGGACGCCGCCAAAGGCGAGGTACTGAGCCTCAACGGTATGAACACGTCCAGCACCCACACCATCTACGTGACAAAGGTGGAAACCAATGCCACCGGTGGCCTGGTCGGCAGTGGCGTGCCCCATTTCGCCGAAGGTGGACCGGTGGCATCCGCGTTCACGCGCATGAACGGTGGGTCGGTGCCAGGCTCAGGTGACCAGGACACAGTTCCGCGCACTCTGGATGCAGGTGCCTTTGTGCTGCGCAAAGCGGCGGTGCGCAAATACGGCGGTGCAGCGCTGTCCCGTCTTGCTAATAGGGCAGTGAGGGGTGCTGCAAGCGCCGTGACAGGTGTTGCCAAATTTGCCACGGGCGGCCAAGTCAACTCAAACGCCAACACCGTCAAGCGCAACAAGGATGCTGTCGAGGCCCAGCAGATGGTCGAGTTGGGAATGCAGTCCATGCGGGAGTACACCAGTTGGATGCGCGGTCACTATGGTGCATCGCTGAGCATCGGGTTTGAGTGGGACACGCTCAAATCCTATGGTGAGCAGGCCTATCGGGATCGCGGCGTCCTCGAATCTCTGGTGAATCGCAAGCAACTGACTGCCAACGAACGTCAGAAGCTCGATGCCATCAAACAGACATGGCGGCAGGCCATGGCACAGCCCCTCCTGTGGGGCAAAGATGTCGAGCGCGATCTCATGGACTACATGGAGCAGCACCAGGGTGAGTTCTACCGGGGCGGTGGAATGGCGAAATCTGACACGGTGCCTGCCATGCTGACCCCTGGCGAATACGTGGTGAATCGGGATGCTGTCAGCCGGTTTGGCTCTGGCTTTTTTGAGTCCCTGAACAACCTGACTGTTCCCGCCCAGGCGCTGGCGCAGCGGGTGCAAGGTTTCGCAACCGGTGGACTGGTTGGGGCTCCACTGGCTACCACTGTGCAGCGTCCGAATATTGAAGGCGCATCAAGCCCGGTGCGCACTGTCCGCGTGGAACTGGCTGCCAACGGTCGTCAGGTGAGTGCTCAGATTGATGAGCGTGACGAGGGTCGGCTTTTGCAACTGCTGCAAAGCGCACAGATGAGGGCAGCCTGATCATGCTTCTGACCAATCTCACAGACTCAGTTGCTTTGTCCTTGCCAGACGATTTGCTGTGGAGCGATGAACATAGCTGGAGCCCGGCAGTGGCCTCGGTCTCGTACCTGATCACTGGCGCGCTGCTGGTTCAGTCCGCTGTGCGCCAAGGCGGACGTCCCATCACCCTGGTGGGTGCAGCGGATATGGCTTGGGTGACGCGCGCCACGGTGGAGCAGTTGCGCAACTGGGCCAGCGTTCCCTTGGGTGCCAGCGATGGACGATTTACTTTGACGTTCTCCGATGGTCGCGTTTTCACGGTGGCATTTCGGCACGCCGAAGTGGCCATTGAGTCCGAGCCGGTGAAGGGCATTCCTGCGCGGCTCGATACGGACTTTTATCGCATCACCTTGCGGCTCATGCAAGTGTGAGTCGGCTTCTCATTTATTGAATTTCTGGAGGTCTGAATGGCCATTCTCACGGGCGACATCAAGTTGGTCGCCTCCCAAGTCATGCTCGACGTTCCTGAAGGCGGTGGTGCACCCACCTCCACCGTGATTCAGGACGCCACCAGCAATGCAATTTTTCCGGATATATCGGAATTGGACCGATCCGGGGGACGGGTCAACCTGCGCAAAGTGCATGTCAGCGTGCAGACCCCGGACACCGACACCTATCTGGGCTGCAACGTGATCGTGGCCGATCCACCCGCAGATCCCAACGTCAGCGTCACGCTGTTCAGTACCAAGGAAATCTTTGATCGGCGCGACTCGGCGAAGAAACGGGTGGAAGCCTATCTGGCACCCGGGCCTGCATGGGCCGGATTCCTGTTCGAGAACCACATCATCGGCCAGCGCTCCATTCAGCTCTTTCAGATGCCCAGCAGCACCGCACCCGAGGTGGGGCACACGCTGCTCATCGTGCAAAACGAGGGCCTGACCACCGAGAAACTGCAGTACGTGCGTGTGACGCGAACCGCTTCCATCCTGCGCACCTTTATCAAGGACAACGGGCAGGAGTACAAGGCACTCATCGTCACGGCCGATCTCAGTGATGCACTGCGCTTTGATTTCATGGGCTCGCCACCCAGTGAGTTTTTTCGCAAAGCCGCTGTTGCAGCCCTGGTTCGTGACACTACGGTGGCGGACGCCGCTCAGTATTTCGGCGTTGTCCCTCTCACGGAAGCCGTGACCATGGGAAGCCTCAGTGCCAAAGCAAAGTCCATCTTCACCCAGCTGGTGCCCAGTGCACAGACCGAGATTCCCGTCATCGATGCCAATGCGGCCGGGGAATACGACACGGTGGTGGATGCCTCCAACGGCAATGTGTCACTCACTACGTCCATTGGCTTCAACCCCAACGTGGCGCTGTACTTTGGCAACCCGGTGTACCCTGGCACGCTCAACATCGCCTATTCCGGTGGTGCGCTGACCGACTCGTCCGGGGATTTGCTGCAGGGCACGACCGTTATTGGCACCGTGGACTATGCCCGGGGCACCGCGACGCTTTCACCCTCTGCACCATCCATAGGTGGGTCAAAGACCATTACCTACAAGGCTGCCGGTGCGCCCCTTCAACTCGCCGACACGGCTGGCATCTATGTTTCGCAGGAGACGCGCGCCTACAACTACATCCAGACCATCAGCCCACCACCAGCACCAGCCACGACCCGGGTGAGCTACCGCTCCAACGGTAAGTGGTACGACCTGCGCGACAACGGTGGCGGAAAACTGGTGGGATCGGACGTGGCCTATGGCGCTGGCACCGTGAGCTATACGACCGGCACCGTTGCTGTCACGCTGGGAGCCTTACCCGATGTGGGAAGTCAGATCATTCTGAATTGGGGCTCCCGCGTCAATTACACCAACCGGTCATCGGTGGCTCTGCCGCCCCTCACTGTCCCATTGCAGCTGGCTCAGACCGGCATCACACCTGGCTCGGTCGTCATCAGATGGAACGACGGCACGGCGCGAACGGCCGCTGATGATGGCAAGGGAAACATTACTGGAAGTGCAACTGGCACAGTCCGATACCAGACCGGACTCATTAGTCTGGCTCCAACGGTGCTTCCTGCCGGTGGCCAGATCTACACGGTGGACTACACCTATGGTCCGCCCGATGTGCAGGACTTTCCTGCGCCACTGCGTGACGTCAATGGCAATGTCCCTTTGACGCTGTCCAAGTCCAACCTGCGTCCCAACACGGTCGAGGTAACCTGGAACCTGCTCTACAACCCCTACGACCCGGTCACGATGACGGTGTTCCCATCCCGGGACCCATACATGACGGTGCGCGACGATGGTCTTGGCATCTTGCGTGACACCTTGGGGGCAGATCACGGAACGGTCGATTACGTCACCGGGATCATCAGCCTCAAGACGGAAACGACGGTGGGAATGCCCAAGGCCAAATATGCCTGGGTCACCTTGGGTGTGGTCGCTGGTGGTGGCACGGTGCGTCGGTACCTGTTTCAGGGCTGGGAATACTTCCCCGTCGGGGCAAACATGCCCAATGACGAGACGGCACATGTCACGGTGAAATACCGAGCAATGGCCTCGGACTCGGCTGTGACGACGCCAATTGCAACCACTGCGCTGAAGTTCGATCTGACAAACCAGTACTCCGAGAACATTGTTCCGGGCAGCGTGAATTTCACACTTGGTGGGCGTACGTACTTTGATCGCGCCGGAAATCTGTACTACGGGCTTGATGTCGCCTCTGGCAGCGCCATCAAGGCGGGCACCCTGAACTACCAGTCCGGTGAAGTGACCCTGGATTCCTGGGTTGCTGCGGGCTCTAGTGCAGTGTCCGTCAAATCTCTGCTGACCTCCATGGATGGCCATCCGGTGGACGAGGTAACGTTTCGCGCCCCTGTGGCACCACTACGTACTGGATCAGTTCAGGTGCTGGCGACCTGGCTTGCCGGAGGCCTGCTCAATGTGTCGGCCAATACGGCTGGGGACTTCATTGGCACCGATGTGTCTGGCCATGTGGATTACGACACTGGGGTGGTGCGCTTGCGCTTTGGGTCGTACGTCACGGCGGCAGGCAATGAAACAGCGGTCTGGTACTCGGCAGCCAATGTCGGCGCTGATGGCAAGATTTTCAAACCGGCCCCCGTCATTGCGAACACCATCCGCTTCAATGCCGTGGGGTTCACCTATCTGCCTTTGGATGCCGACATCCTTGGACTGGATCCGGTGCGCTTGCCACAGGACGGCAAGGTGTCGATATTCCGGCCCGGTGGCTTTGCCGTGCTGGGGCATACCGGATCGATTTCGGCGACGGTCTCAAACGGACAGGTCATCAATTGCGCGCGGGTACGTCTGAGCCGTGTGCGGGTGATCGGTGCCGATGGTCGCGTGATCAACACCGGCTACACCGCAGACCTGGAAGCTGGAACGATCACTTTCACCTCGGTGAGTGGCTACGCCCAGCCGGTCGTAGTGGAGCACCGTATTGAGGACATGGTGCAGGTGTCCGATGTGCAGATCAATGGCCAGTTGGCCTTTACCCGGCAGGTCACCCATGCGTATCCGTTTCCCGGCAGCTTTATTTCCAGCGCGTTAGTAGCGCAAGACCTCAAAGCGCGTGTCTCTGTCCTGTTCGATCAAGCCACCTGGGACTCGGTGACCTACGCCGATGCGGTGACCGGGTCGGTGGCACCAGGAACCTACAACGACATTCTTGCGCCGCTGGTGGTCACCAACAACGGGGCGGTGACCGAGAAGTGGGCGCTGCGATTTACCAACACCACGACGTTTGATGTGATTGGTGAGCACGTGGGCACTATTTCCAGCGGAAGTATTGCCACCGACACCTCACCCATCAATCCTGCCACCGGCAGTCCGTATTTCACGATCAAAGGGATCGGTTGGGGCAGCGGGTGGTCCGTGGGCAATGTGCTGCGCTTCAACACCGTGGGGGCACTGTTTCCGGTCTGGATCGTTCGCACGATTCAGCAAGGCCCTGAGAGCGTCATCAATGACAAGTTCACCGTGCTCGTGCGTGGTGACGTGGACCGACCCTAGTTTCAACGCTTCAACTCAAGGAATCAGACATGGCAACCATTCCTGTCAAACATTACAACTCCGGCATGCAGGGCGCGCCCCAACTGGCCAACGCGTGGGGCGACATGACCGCATTGCTTGATGCCGTGTTGGTGGACGGCTTTAATCTGCGCACCATCGACACACTGACCTTTGCCGATGGAATTGCCACCGCCAGGGTGAATGCCGGACATCTTTACTTGGTCGATCAGGTGGTGAGCATTCAAGGGGCGAATCAGGCCGAGTACAACGGGGAATTCCGGGTACTGAGCACGACGGCCCTGGAATTCACCTATGCGGTAACTGGTACCCCGGTCACACCTGCCACCGGCACGCTTTCCGTCAAGGTCGCACCACTGAACTTTGAGCGCGCGTTCACCGCAACCAACAAGCGCTGCTACCGCAGCAAGAACATCCTGAGCAATCGTCCGTTCCTGCGGGTGGATAACTCGCTCGATCCATCCTACACAACCACCTACGCAAAGAAGGCTAAGGTGTTGATTGCCGAGAATATGTCGGATATCGATACCGTGGTGGGTGCGCAGGCTCCTTTTGATCCAACCAAGCCCCAGCAAAACACAGTCGGAAGCGGCTCGGGTGCTGGTGTTGTGGATGGTTGGTACAAGTGGTACTACTCCAGATCCGATCAGGCTGGAGGCAATGACACTGGCGGTGGAACCGGGGGCAACAAGAACTGGGTGTTGGTGGGCGATGACCGGGGTTTTTATCTGTTTACCGAGTGGCAGGTTGCGGTGTACGGTCGTGCTGGATATTTCTTCACGGATTTTGAGAGCTTCCGTCAGGGCGACGCCTACAACACACTGCTGACGGCCACGGATTGGTATGCAGCAGCTAACAACACGCCTTACTACAACGGCGTTGATTTCAACAGCAATTGCAATAGGTCACTCGATTTCACCGGCAAGGTACTGATGCGCGACCACCTGCAGGTTGGCAATTACATTAGGGCCGGATTCCTGGCCCTCAACACCAACAATGCCCAGCAGATCACTGGTTACAGCACATCCATTCCGTGGCCCAACGGGCCGGACTATGGCTTGATCCTGCATCCGGTGTACCTGCGCCATGAGTCTCCTGGTCACTTGCGCGGAAAGATGCCTGGCATCTTCTGGGTGCACAACGATAGCCCCATGGCCGACCTGAACGTGGTCAGTGGCGTGGTCGGCTACCCAGGACGAAAGTTCCTGATCGTCTGCAATGGCTACAGCACCGCAGGCAACGCTGCCCGCTATGCCTTTGACATCACCGGTCCATGGTGGTGAGCCATGTCCTGGTGGAATTCGATTTCGACGCTGACAGCACTGGCGGCGTGGGACGCCATTGATACGGAGTCCAGCGGCTACGCAACCGACCTGTCGGGTAATGGGCATCATGCCAATTTCAGTGGCGCTCCCCGCATGGCAGTGGTCAACGGTGCACAGGTCAGTCAGTACATCAAGTGCCCCGGTGGCAATACGGGCTTTAGCCACTCGGTGGTCAACATCCCCTCAACGGGAGTTCTCTTTGCGCTGGTGACTGATGTTCGAGCAACCATCATGCTGTTCTCGAATTACGCGTCCAACAGCGTTCACGGCTGTCTGCTCGATACCAGTGATGCCTCTGGCGCGCCCTATGGGGTGATACGCAATGCAGGCAGTGTGGGCCAGGCCGTTTTGCCAACGCAAGTTTCCAGCCCAACTCTGTTTGGTGTTGTGTTCACGCCAACGCAGTTCCAGTTTTTCTACAAAGGTGCGTGGCTTGGTAGCGTGCAGTCGGCTAATTTCTCGACCATCTTGCCGACCACCATGGGTTCAACCTGGCCTTCTACCTGGGGCCCCAACTGTTCGGTGGGTGGCATCGGGATCTTTGCTGGAGCGGCCACGCTGGCAGAGATCAATGCCATGGATTCCCAGCTTCGTGACAAGCTCTATCTCGGCACTCCATCGTTTCGTGGTCTGCAGCCCAGCGAGCAAAGGATTTCCCTGCCTGTGCCAGAAGCTGTTGCCTCAGGTTTGCCGGGGGCACGCTCTCTCACAGGCTTTGGTAGGCTGGACTCCAGCATCCCACAGGCACAAGGACCTGGTGGAACCGTTGGACGATATGTGGGTCAGCAGATCGCTTATCGCAACACCTATCAGGGTGGCAATGGCCGCATCGTTGGAACGGTAGGAATCAAGGGTTCGCCCAACACCCCAGTGCAGCGGCGGGTACGTCTTATCGATGAGAAAACCGGACTGATGGTGCGCGAGGTTTTCAGTGATCCCGTCACAGGTGCCTATGAGTTTCTATACGTCGCCATGGACCACAAGTACACCGTGATGACCTACGACTATGAAAACAACTACCGGGCGGTGGTGGCTGACAACATCACTGCGGAGTTTGCGCCATGACCATCTCCGTGTCCTTTGATCTGAAAAACGCCCGACTCATCGCAGTCGTGGCCTTTCTGGACACTGGGGCGGGCGTGGCCCGGGTGCGCATTTATCCCGGCGTGCGGGTGCTGGTCGGCGCTGCACCCAATTCCGGATTTCTGGCAGAACTGCCACTGCAAAAGCCCAGTGGTTCTGTCCTAGATGGACTTTTGACCCTGGCGGCGGGTGACCCGGTTCTCAATGCCAACAGTGGTGTGGCCACCTGGGCGCGGGTGGTCAACGGAAACGGCGAGACAGCCTTTGACTGCGATGTGTCTGACATGACCGGGACCGGCGAGATCAAGATTCAGAACACGGTGCTCTTTGAAGGGGGTGAGACACGCATGGTCAGCGGCGTCCTGGGGGGATAGACCATGCCAGCAGTTGAGTTGCTTTTTGATCGTACGGCGGCGTCCGGGCCACCCTGGGCGCTGCTGTTTGGCGATCTATTGGGGCAGGCACCTGCGAGGACCCTGGGGTTCTCTGCCCAGTTTGATGAACTCAGATTTGCCGGTCGCGCCAGTTCGATCATTCCCTGCACAGTGTCGGTGGTCTTCCCGGAAATGACTTTTGCGTCGACCGTCCTGTACCAGAGCAAAACCCAGCGGCCCACGGTGGCGAGGGTGGTGTCGCCCTGGTCCACGGGAGCGGGAACAAGGGAAATCGGCGTATCTGCTGCTCACACCCTGGCCAACCGTGCACCGCTGGGTTCTCAGAGCCTTTGGAGCACTGGGCTGGCATCCAGAGTGGGTGCATCAGCGCCGCAGTATTCGGCCATCCGACATGACTCCTACGTCCTGACAGGGTTTGACAGTGCCTTGCACCGCCGCATGGAGCCCAGTGGACTGCTGTTTCAGAGTGCGGACCATGCGGTACGCCTGCGCATTGCCAACGCGTTTCAAGTGGCAGATCGGTTGGGTGCGTCGCGGGTGCGCGATTTTTTCAATGTAGGGCTCAGGCGTTCATCACCGTTTACTGCTCTATGGAATCGTGGTGCTGCACACCGTTTGCGGGCATCAAGCAGTGCGGGAGGGGCTTGGCAGAGCAATCGAGGATGGCAGCAGAGGTTTCAGAACGCATGGGTGCCAAGGGCCGGTAGCACTTCTGTTGCGGGTCCAGTAATTCCTCCGGCGAGGGACCCTTGTTATCTGCCAGAC
>Ga0228700_1001703_pt1 | contig 13381 bp, 14 predicted proteins | sample McNCre317_Aug_MG_FD_178019 | JGI IMG/M metagenome (GOLD analysis project Ga0228700, IMG submission 178019) | Freshwater microbial communities from McNutts Creek, Athens, Georgia, United States - 3-17_Aug_MG | ecosystem: Environmental > Aquatic > Freshwater > Creek | place: USA: Georgia...
CAGGCCGAGCGCGCCGAGCAGGCCGAGCGCGACAGCCGGCACCGTCCAGGCCGCCGGCAGCCACAGCCCGCACAGCACCGGCCCGGGCACGCTCAGCAGCGCGAAGCCGAGAAAGACGCGGATCGCCAGATCGATCTCGCCGTTGCGCAGCTGGCCCAGGCCGGGCAGCGCCAGCGACATCAGCGCGGGCAGCCAGCGCGGCGCGGGGCGAGGCGGGGGGGTGAAGGCGTCGGGGGTCATGGGGACAGGCTCCGGGGGCGGTCAGAGAAATCGCGGTGGGGGTGGATTCCCGCTTTCGCGGGAATGCCGGGAAGGTGGGGCGGCGGGCGGGTCAGCCCGCCTGCGTGCCGGACCAGACGCCGAGCAGGAAGGCCAGCACCTGCGCCAGGCCGAGCAGGCCGCCGGCGGCCAGCGCCAGCGCGCGCAGCCTCGGCCAGCGGCTCGGCGGCAGCTCGGCGGTGCGGACGGATGCCTGCAGCGCGGCGGCGTCGGCGGCCTGCTGCAGCGCCGGGGGCCGCTCGGGCAGCGCGGCGAGCACGCGCGCGGTGAAGTCGGCGGGCAGCTCGGGCGCGGCATCGAGCAGCCAGCGGTCCAGCGGGTCGGAACGTTCAGGCGTCATGGTCATCCTCCAGATCGGGACCGAGCATCTCGCGCAGGCGCTGGCGGGCCCGCCACAGCCGGGTTCGCACCGCCGCGGCCGAGCAGTCCTCGATGCGGGCAATGTCGGCCAGCGACAGCTCCTGCACATAGGCCAGCGCCAGCACGCTGCGGTCCTCGGGGGCCAGCCGGCGCAGGGCCGACTGCAGCAGCGCCTGGCGGCGCCGGCGCGCGAGCTGACCCGGCGGGCCGGGCTCGGGACAGGCGGCATCGAGGCCGGGCGCGTCCGGATCGGCGCCGGCCGGCGCGGCCTGCTCGTGGCGGTGTGCGGCACGGTCGAGCTCGTTGAGCGCGAGCCGGCGTGCGATGGTGTAGAGCCAGGTCGAGAAGCGGGCCTGCGCCGGGCGGTACTGGCCGATGTTCAGCCAGACCCGCACGAAGCTGTCCTGCACCAGCTCCTCGACGCGCGCCGGCGGCAGGCCCATCCGGCCGAGAAAGCCCGCCAGCGGCCGCTGCCAGGTGTCGACCACGGCGGCGAAGGCCGCGCGGTCGCCGGCAGCCAGCCGCGCCAGCAGCTCGGGGGTCGGGAAGGTGTCGTCGGGCATCGTCATCGTCGGCTCCGGTGTCTTCTACCGGGCCGGCGCGACGATGTCACCGCACCGCGCTCATCCGATGCGCATCTGCCCGGTCGTCGAGGCCGAGGCGGTCGGGAAGATCAGGTGCGAGCGCATCTCGCGGTAGGCCTCCCAGTCGAAGCCGTCGAGGAACTCGATCGCCTTGCGAGCCCCCTCGCGGAACAGGCCGGCGCGCGTCGCCTCGTCCATGCCGAAGTCCAGCCAGTTCACCCCGCGGCACGGGATGTACTGCACCAGCCGGCGGTAGTCGTGGTTGTTCGACAGGAAGTCGTAGTCCAGGCCATGTCGGGCCGAGTCGAAGACGGCGCCGAGCAGGCCCAGGGGACCGTCGATGCGGCGTCGGCGCTCGTCGTTCTGCAGCTTGACGCCGAAGGTGGGCCGCGACGGAATGCGGCTGTAGTTGTGGAACAGGTTGATGGGGAAGTTCGACACCACGCCGCCATCGACGAAGAGGCCATGCGCGGGCAGCCCCCCCTCCTGCTCGGCGTCGTAGCCGACCCATTCCAGCCAGCGTGCGGCCGCATCCGCCTCCTGCGGCACCGCCAGGCGCAGCGGTTCGAAGAAGAACGGGATCGACATCGACGCGCGCACGAACAGCGACGGATCGGCCTGCATCGGATCGGAGAAGTAAAGCGGCGCATGGTCCGGAAAGACCACCTTGCTCTCGGAGGCCACGTCGGCGGCGACGATCGCCAGCCGCCCGCATGCCTCCTGCGGCTCGAGCAGCCGGTTCTGGCGCCGGTTCCACAGCCCCGGCGGCGGCTCGGCCAGGCGCGCCTGCAGCGCCGCCAGCGTCGTCAGGCCTTCACGGGCCAGCACGCTGCGGATCCAGTCGTGGAAGACCGCGCCCGGATTCAGGCCCAGCCGGGATTTCAGGGTATCGAACACCTGCCAGCCACGCCAGCCCAGGCGCCAGAGGCCCGGATCGGCCTCCAGGGCCGCGTCGATCAGCGCACGGCTGTCGTCGTCCCCATCGACAAAGTGCCGGAAATCCAGCGAGGCCAGTTCCTGCAGCAGCCGATCGCCCTTGGCCTGCGCCGGGGGCCCCAGCGCCGCCAGCAGCAATGCATTGATCGAACCGGCCGAGGCGCCACCCAGCCCCAGGAAGCGCAGCCCGGCCTGCTCCAGCGCCCAGCTGTAGCCCACCAGCGCAATGCCGAGCATGCCGCCGCCCTCCATCACCAGGTCGACATACTGGTGGCCCTCCTGGTCGACCAGATCGCTGAAGCGCTTGCTGCGCAGCAGCTGGAGGGGCTCCAGCAGCGCCGGATCCCGGATCAGTGCCTCGATGTCCATGGCGGATCTCCCTCGGTGATCAAACGGATCTGTACCCTGGAGTATCGCGTTGCGGGCCCCGGGACTCACTGCAGCACCGGCACCGAGGCCAGCTTCACCGCCTTCTGCTGCTGGCTGTAGTAGATGCGCACCGATTCGGCCGACTCGTGATCGTCCACGCCCTTGAGCTGAACAGCCGACTCGATGTCCTTCGGGCCGCTGTAGGCCTTGCTGCCCTCTTCCAGACACTCCTTCAGCACCGCAGCCAGCTTCTTGTAGGGGGGTTTCTGCTTCTGGAAGTCCACCCGCACGACCGGTGTGCCGCCGCGCATCACCAGCACCGCCGTGGAGGGATAGGCCTGCGGATCGCCGCAGTTCACCGGCACTGGCGCATCGGCCGCCCGGGCCACGCCCAGCCCCACCAGCCACAGCAGCGCACATGCGGCGCCCATCCTCGTTCTTGTTCTCATGAGTGCGTTCTCGGATCTCGTTGATTTGAATGAATAGCGAAAACCTATTCCCTTCAAATTGTAGATTTTTCATCCAAAGTGCAACGAGGCCGCGGCTCCATGGGAAATGCACGCCGTGAGAAAGCACCCGCCCCGTGATGCAGGGCGGCGACAGCCCCCCCGGTATCCGGGGGAACGGGAAGACAGGGGGCAGGCCGTCAGTCGACCCGCTCGGCGTCGCCGCGCTTGGCCACCAGCGTCAGGATGTCGTAGCTGGCCACCAGCTCGCCGTGCTGGTTGCTGACCTCGACATCCCAGGCCACCACGCCCTGGCCGACGCCGCTGGGATCGACCCGGTTGCGGTCGATCCTGCGCTTGCAGGTCAGCCGCGCGCGGATGGTGTCGCCGATGGCCACCGGCTTGACGAAGCGCAGCGTGTCCAGCCCGTAGTTGGCCAGCACCGGCCCCGGCGCCGGCGACACGAACAGGCCCGCGGCCGCCGACAGCACGAAGTAGCCATGCGCAATGCGCTGGCCGAACTGCGTCTCGCGGGCGGCGACCTCGTCGAAGTGCATGTAGAAGAAGTCGCCCGAGATGCCGCCGAAGGCGACGATGTCGGCCTCGGTCACGGTGCGCCGGTGCGTGAGCAGCGACTCGCCGACCTGCAGATCCTCGAAGTGGCGCCGGAACGGGTGCACCTCGGTCTCGATGAGGTCGGCGCCGCGCACATGCTCGCCGGTGACGGCCGCCAGCATCGTCGGCGAGCCCTGCACCGCCGCGCGCTGCAGCAGGTGCCGGACGGCACGCAGGCCGCCCAGCTCCTCGCCGCCGCCGGCGCGCCCCGGCCCGCCATGCTTGAGCGACGGCAGCGGCGAGCCGTGGCCGGTCGACTCCCTGGCCGAGACGCGGTCGAGCACATGCAGCCGTCCGTGCAGCGCCGCCATCGCCGGCACCACCTGCGCGGCCACCTTGGGCGAGCGCGTCACCAGCGAGGCCACCAGCGAGCCGCGCCCGCGCGCAGCCAGCTCGACCGCCTCGTCCATCGAGTCGAAGGGCATCAGCGTGCTGACCGGGCCGAAGGCCTCGACATCGTGCACCGACGCATCGCGCCACGGGTCGCGGCTGAGCAGCAGCGTCGGCGCGAAGAAGGCGCCGTGCTCGGTGCCCGCCCCCACCGGCATGACGTCGGTGCCGCCGCCGCAGACCAGCTCGGCGTGCTCGCGCAGCCGCGCCACCCGCTCGGCCACGTCGGCCTGCTGCGCGTGCGAGGCCAGCGGCCCCATCTTCACACCCTCCAGCGCCGGGTCGCCCACGACGATGCGGCCCAGGCGCGCCCGGAGCCGCTCGGCCACCGCGTCGAGGTGGCGCCGCGGCACCAGCGCGCGGCGGATCGCGGTGCATTTCTGCCCGGCCTTGACCGTCATCTCGCGGGCGACCTCGCGCACGAAGAGATCGAACTCCTCGTCGTCCGGCGTCACGTCGTCGGCCAGCACCGCGCCGTTGAGCGAGTCGGCCTCGGCGTTGAAGGGCACCGACTGGCGCACCAGGTTGGGATGCACCCGCAGCCGCGCGGCGGTGTCGGCCGAGCCGGTGAAGGTGACCATGTCGCGGCCGTCGAGCCGGTCGAGCAGGTCGCCGGTGGCGCCGATCACCAGCTGCAGGCTGCCCGCCGGCAGCAGGCCGCTGGCGTCGATCAGCCGCACCAGCGCCTCGGTCAGGTAGCTGGTGGCGGTCGCCGGCTTGCCGATGCACGGCAGCCCGGCCAGGAAGCTGGGCGCGAACTTCTCCAGCAGCCCCCAGACGGGGAAGTTGAAGGCGTTGATGTGCACCGCCAGGCCCCGGCGCGGCACCAGGATGTGCGTGCCGGCAAAGCCGCCGCCCTTGCCCAGCGCCATCGCCGGGCCCTCGTGCAGCACATTGCCCGAGGGCAGCTCGCCCGCGCCCAGGCTGGCGTACGCGAACAGCGTGCCGATGCCGCCCTCGATGTCGATCCAGGCGTCGCCCCGGGTGGCCCCGGTGGGCACGGAGGCGGCGTAGAGCGCCTCCTTGTGCTCGAGCAGGTATTTCGCCAGCGCCTTGAGCCGCTGCGCGCGCTGCTGGAAGTCCAGCGCCAGCAGCCCGCGCAGGCCGGCGACGCGGGCGAAGTCGACCGCCTCGGCGAAGTCGAGCGCCTCGGCGTGGGTGTGGGCGACGACGCGGCCGTCGACCGCGCTGCGCAGCGCCGCGGCCGGCTCGGCGCCGATCCAGCGCCCGGCGATGAAGCTCTGCAGGTTCATGGGGGTGCTCATGGTCGGCTCCGGCTCACGGTGCGTACTTCCAGGTGCCCTGGTCGATCCGGACCATCACGCGCGCGCGCTGATCCAGGCCCAGGTGATCGGCCGCCGACAGGCTGAAGATGCCGTGCGCGCCGGGCAGCTCGCGCACCTGCTCGATCGCGTCGCGCAGCGCGGCGCGGAATTCCGGCGTGCCGGGCTTGGCCTTCTTCAGCGCCACCGGGGCGGCGGCGCTCATCAGCAGGCCGGCATCCCAGGCGTGGCCGCCGAAGGTCGAGACGCTGCCCTTGCCGTGGGCGCCCTCGTAGGCCGCGACATAGGCCAGCGCCGACTTGCGCACCGGATGGCTGGCGGGCAGCTGATCGGCCACCAGCACCGGACCGGCCGGCAGGAAGGTGCCCTCGACATCCTTGCCGCCCACCCGCAGGAAGTCGGCGTTGGCCACGCCGTGGGTCTGGTAGAGCTTGCCCGCGTAGCCGCGCTCCTTCAGGGTGCGCTGCGGCAGCACCGCCGGCGTGCCCGAGCCGGCGATCAGGATCGCGTCGGGCTGCGCCGACACCAGCTTCAGCACCTGGCCGGTGACCGAGGTGTCGTTGCGCGCGTAGCGCTCGCTGGCCACCACACGCAGCTTCTTCAGCTCGGCCGCCTTGGTGAACTCCTGGAACCAGCCCTCGCCATAGGCGTCGGCAAAGCCGATGAAGCCCACCGTGCGCACGCCGGCGGCGGCCATGTGCTCGGCGATCGCCAGCGACATCTGGATGTCGTTCTGCGGCGTCTTGAAGACCCAGCGCTTCTTGGCGTCCTGCGGCTCGACGATGCGGGCGGAGGCCGCCATCGAGATCATCGGCACCTGCGCCTCGGCCACCGCGTCGATCATCGCCAGCGAGTTGGGCGTGGTGGTCGAGCCGATGATGATGTCGACCTTGTGCTCGGTCAGGAGCTTGCGGGTGTTGGCCACCGCGGTGGTGGTGTCGGAGGCATCGTCGAGCACGATGTAGTTCACCTTCTCGCCGCCGATCGTCCGGGGCATCAGCGCGATGGTGTTCTTCTCGGGAATGCCCAGCGAGGCGGCCGGGCCGGTGGCCGAGACGGTCACGCCGACCTGGATGTCGGCCAGCGCGGCCGAGCTGGCCAGCGCGGCCGCCAGCGCCAGCAGGGTGGGCGCCGGACTCATGCGCGAGGGGGTCTTCTTCACGGTGTGTCTCCTCTGGGGGGGGGAGCGGGCACGCTCACATGCGGCAGCCCGCCAAGAAAGAGATCGGCGACGATCGGGGCCATCGCCTCGTGATCGAGCGAGCCGTCGGGCCGCAGCCAGGTGAACATCCAGTTGATCATGCCGAACAGCAGCATCGACACCGGCAGCGCCAGCCGCGCCGCGTCCAGGTCCGGGCGCAGCTCGCCCAGCGCGCGCGCGAAGCCGTCGACCACCCGGCGCTCGGCGACCCGGATGCGCTCGCGGTCGAGGTCCTCGAGAAAGCGCACATCCTCGGTCAGCACCCGGTGCGCGTTCTGCGCGCCGGCATATTCCTGCACGAAGCGGATGATCAGCCGGTGCAGGCGCGGCCGCGCCGGCAGGCCCTCGGCCTCGATCTCGGCCACCAGCTCGGCCAGCCGCGCGACATGGCCCTCCGTGATCTGCACCAGCAGCGCGTACTTGTCGCGGTAGTAGTGGTAGAGCGTCGGCTTGGACAGACCGCAGGCCTCGGCCAGCTGGTTCATCGAGGTGGCGGGATAGCCGCGCCGCGCGAACAGCTCCGCGGCATGGGCGAGGATCATCTCGCGCTGGTCGTCATAGGCGGGGGAACGGGTACGGGCCACGGGATCAGGAGGCAATCGGGGGTCGGGCAGCGGTCGGGGCGCAGGCGCGTCGCGGCGGGGCTCGCTCAGCGCTCGTCGAAGGACAGCACGACCCGGGGGGTCAGCGGATGCGACTGGCAGGTCAGCACGAAGCCGGCAGCCACCTCGTGGGCCTCGAGCGAGAAGTTGCGATCCATGCGCACCTGCCCCTCGAGCACGCGGGCCCGGCAGGTGCAGCATACCCCGGACTGGCAGGAGTACGGCAGGTCCATCCCGGCGCGCGCGGCCGCCTCCAGCACGCTGGCGTCGCCGGCGCGGAAGGCGATCTCGCGGCGCCGGCCGTCGCGCACGATGCTCACCGTCGCCTGCGGCGCATCGCCCGGCTGCACCGGATGCTGCTGCGCCGGCGACTGGCCACGCGCCGCATCGGGCACGCCGAAGCGCTCGACATGCAGGCGCTCAGGGGCGATGCCGGCCGCCTTCAGCCCGGCCTCGACCGTGTCGTTGAAGCCATGCGGGCCGCAGACGAAGGCCTGGTCGATCCGGTCCGCCGGCACCACGGTGCGCAGCAGCAGCGCCAGCTTGGCCTCGTCCAGCCGGCCGGCGTTGAGCGGCGTGTCCACCGGCTCGGCCGAGAAGATGGGGTGCAGCGCCAGCCGGGTCAGGAAGCGGTCCTTCAGGTCCTGCAGCGCCTCGCGGAACATCGTCGAGCGCAGCGAGCGGTTGGCATAGACCAGCGTGAAGCGGCTGGCCGGCTCGGTCTCCAGCACCGTCTTCAGGATGGACAGGATCGGCGTGATGCCGCTGCCGGCCGCAAAGCCGACGACATGGCGCGCCGCGCCCGCGGCGGCCGGCACCGGCAGCGTGAAGTGGCCCTGCGGCGGAAAGACCTGCAGCGTGTCGCCGGCCTTCAGCCGCGAGCCGATCCAGTTCGAGAAGCGCCCGCCGGGCACCCGGCGCACGCCCACCCGCAGCACGCCGTCCTGCGGCGCGGCGCAGATCGAGTAGGAGCGGCGCAGGTCCTCGCCGCCCACCTCGGCGCGCAGCGTCAGGTACTGGCCGGCCTGGAAGCGGAAGGTCTCGGCCAGCGTCTCGGGCAGCGCGAAGCTCAGCAGCACCGCCTCGTCGGTGTCGGGGCGGACCTCGCGGACGGTGAGTTCGTGGAAATGCAGGCTCATGATTTCAGATCGGCTTGAAGTGCTCGAAGGGCTCGCGGCAGGCCAGGCAGCGCCACAGCGACTTGCAGGCGGTCGAGCCGAAGGCCGACAGCCTCTCCGTGCGCGGGCTGTCGCAGCGCGGGCAGGACGGATCGGCCGACGCCGCCGGCGCAACCGGTGCCGCCGCGCGGCGATGCAGCCGCACCGGCACGCCCTCGCCGGCCGCCACCGGCCCCGGCGGCGCGATGCCGTACTCGCGCAGGCGCTGGCGGCCCTGTTCGCTGATCCAGTCGGTGGTCCAGGCCGGCGCGCGGCGCAGCGTGACCGCGAAGGGCGCCAGGCCCGCGGCCTCCAGCGCCTCGGCGACGCTGGCCGAGATCACCTCGGTGGCCGGGCAGCCGCTGTAGGTGGGCGTGAGCACCACCTCCAGCGCGCCCTCCTCGTCCAGCCGCACCTCGCGAACGATGCCGAGATCGCGCAGCGTCAGCACCGGAATCTCCGGATCGGGCACCGGGTCGATCGCCTGCCACGCCGCCTCGATGCGGCCGAGCACCTGCGCGCCGCACATCACCAGGCTCCGCCCGGATAGGCGCGCTGCAGATGCTGCATCTCGGCCAGCAGCCGGCCCATGTGCTCGCTGTGCACGCCGCGCCGGCCGGTGGTGACATGACTGCCCGTGGCCGGCGCACGCACGCCGGCCTCGTCCAGCAGCGCCTGCATCGCCGCATGCCAGTCCTCGCGCAGATCGGCCCAGCGCGGGCCCAGGCCGCTGGCCGCCGCCGCCTCGTCGACCGCATCGGCCTCGAACAGCTCAAGGGTATAGCGCCAGAGCCGGTCGAGCGCGTCCTGCAGCCGGCGGTGCGACTCGGGCGTGCCGTCGCCCAGGCGCACCACCCAGTCGGCCGCGTGCTGCTCGTGGTAGCGCGACTCCTTCAGCGCCTTGGCGGCGATCGCGGCCAGCTCGGCGTCGCGGGAAGCCTGCAGCCGCGTCCACATCAGCCGCATCCAGGTGGCGACCGCCGCATTGCGCAGCACGGTGAAGGCGAAGTCGCCGCGCGGCAGCTCCACCAGCGTCGGGTTCAGGTAGTCGCGCTCCTCGCGCAGGAAGGCGAGCTGGTCCTCGTCGAAGGCGGCCGGTGCGCCGCGCTCGTGGCCGACCTGGCCGGCGCGGGTCAGCAGCGCACGCGCCTGGCCGATCAGGTCGAGCGCGAGGTTGGTCAGCGCGATGTCTTCTTCCAGGATGGGCGCGTGGCCGCACCACTCGCCCAGGCGCTGCGCATGGATCAGGCAGAAGTCGCCCAGGCGCAGCAGGTACTGCACCGCCGGATCGCGGCCGGGCTGGATGGATGGCGTGCTCATCGGTCGGTCGCTCCGCTCACATGTGGTTCACGGACTCGGGCAGCGCGTAGAAGGTCGGGTGGCGGTACACCTTGTCCTCCATCGGATCGAAGTAGATGTCGCGGTCGCCGGGATCGCTGGCGGTGATCTGGCTGGAGGGCACCACCCAGAGGCTGGTGCCTTCCTGGCGGCGGGCGTAGACCTCGCGAGCGAGCTGCAGCGCCATCGCGGCGTCCGGCGCATGCAGGCTGCCGCAGTGCTTGTGCTCCAGGCCCGCCTTCGGGCGGACGAAGACCTCCCACAGCGGCCATTCGTTGCGGGCGGCGTCGTGGCCGGTCGGTGCGGTCGGGGTGCTCATGCGGAGACCTGCTTCGGTTCGGTGTGATCGGTGTGCTTGCGGGCGTGGGCGAGTGCGGCCTCCCGCACCCAGGCACCCTCTTCCCAGGCGTCGACGCGCCTCTGCAGCCGCTCGCGGTTGCAGGGCCCGTCGCCGCCGACGACGCGCCAGAACTCCGCCCAGTCGATCGGGCCGAAGTCCCAATGCTGGCGCGCCTCGTTCCACGCCAGGTCCGGGTCGGGCAGCGTGACGCCGAGCTCGGCCGCCTGCGGCACGGTGGCGTCGACGAACTTCTGGCGCAGGTCGTCGTTGGAGATGCGCTTGATGCCCCAGCGCATCGACTGCGCCGAGTTCGGGCTCTGGTCGTCGGTCGGGCCGAACATCATCAGGCAGGGCCACCACCAGCGGTCCACCGCGTCCTGCACCATCGCGCGCTGCGCCTCGGTGCCCTGCTTCATCATCACCAGCAGGCTGTCGTAGCCCTGGCGCTGGTGAAAGCTCTCCTCGCGGCAGATGCGCACCATCGCCCGCGCATAGGGCGCGTACGAGCAGCGGCAGATCGGCACCTGGTTCATGATCGCCGCGCCGTCGACCAGCCAGCCGATCACGCCGATGTCGGCCCAGGTCAGCGTGGGGTAGTTGAAGATCGAGCTGTACTTGGCACGGCCCGAGTGCAGCGCGCCCAGCATCTCGTCGCGGCTGGAGCCCAGCGTCTCGGCCGCGGCATAGAGGTAGAGGCCGTGGCCGCCCTCGTCCTGCACCTTGGCCATCAGGATGGCCTTGCGCTTGAGCGTGGGCGCGCGGGTGATCCAGTTGCCCTCGGGCAGCATGCCGACGATCTCCGAGTGCGCGTGCTGGCTGATCTGGCGCAGCAGCGTGCGGCGGTAGTTCTCGGGCATCCAGTCCTTGGCCTCGATGAAGCCGCCGTCGTCGATGCGCGCGTCGAAGCGCTCCTGCAGATGGCGCTCGCGCTGCATCTCCTCGACGCTGCGCACCGGGCGTGCGGCGCCCTCGCCGGGGCCGTCGCGGCCCATCGTGTCCATGGCTTGCGTGTACATGCTTGGCTCCTGAATCCGGAGGACCGCCTCAGCGCGGCCGGCGGTCGAACACCCGCCGGGCCTTGCCCACCAGCGTGCGCTCGAGCGAATCGCTGGGCAGCACCTCGACCGCGGTCGAGATGCCCACCAGCGTCTTGATGCGCTGCGCCACCCGCTCGCCCAGCGCCTGCCGCTCGGAGGGCGGCAGCAGCAGCCCCGGCTGGCTCTCGCAGCACACCCGCACCTCGTCGAGGTGGCCGTCGCGACCGACATGGATCTGGTACTGGCCGGAGAGCTGCGCATGCGCCAGCACAATCTCCTCGATCTGGGTCGGGAAGACATTGACGCCGCGGATGATCAGCATGTCGTCGCTGCGGCCGACGATCTTGCCGATGCGCCGGAAGGCGCGCGAGGTCGGCGGCAGCAGCCGGGTGAGGTCGCGGGTGCGGTAGCGGATCACCGGCAGCGCCTCCTTGGTCAGCGTGGTGAAGACCAGCTCGCCCTCCTGGCCGTCGGGCAGCACCTCGCCGGTCTCCGGGTCGATGATCTCGGGATAGAAGTGGTCCTCCCAGATCACCGGGCCGTCCTTGCTCTCGACGCATTCGCTGGCCACGCCCGGGCCCATCACCTCCGACAGGCCGTAGATGTCGACCGCGTCGATCGCGGCCTTGGCCTCGATCTCGCGGCGCATCGCCTCGGTCCAGGGCTCGGCGCCGAAGATGCCGACCTTCACCGACATCTCGCGCGGGTCCAGCCCCTGGCGCGCGAACTCCTCGACGATCACCTGCATGTAGCTCGGCGTGACCATGATGAGGTCGGGCTGGAAGTCGCGGATCAGCTGCACCTGCTTCTCGGTCTGGCCGCCCGACATCGGGATCACGGTGCAGCCCAGGCGCTCGGCGCCGTAGTGGGCCCCGAGGCCGCCGGTGAACAGGCCGTAGCCGTAGGCGATGTGCACGAGGTCGCCGGCACGGCCGCCGGCGGCGCGGATCGAGCGCGCCACCAGATCGGCCCAGCGGTCGATGTCGCCCGAGGTGTAGCCGACCACGGTGGGCTTGCCGGTGGTGCCCGACGAGGCATGGATGCGCGCCACCTGCTCGCGCGGCACCGCGAACAGCCCGAAGGGATAGTGGTCGCGCAGGTCCTTCTTGGTGGTGAACGGAAACTTCGCCAGGTCGGCGAGCGTCTTCAGGTCGTCCGGATGCACGCCGCGCGCGTCGAACGCCTGGCGGTAGTGCGGCACGTTGTCGTAGGCATGGCGCAGCGTCTGGCGCAGGCGCTGGAGCTGCAGCGCGGCGATCTCGTCGCGGCTGGCGGTCTCGATCGGCTCCAGGTCGCCGGGGGCGGGTTGGCGCACGGGCATGGGGCGAAATCTCCTCACTCAGACGGCGGGCGGCACGGTCGGCCGGCCCTTCATGCGGTGGGAGCGCCCGCGGAAGACCGCGATGCGCTCGCCGCGCTGGTTGGTGACGGTCACGTCGTACACGCCGGTGCGCCCGGCCAGCGAGACCTCCTCGGCCGCGGCGGTGAGCCGGTCGCCCTCGCGGCCCGGCGCCAGGAAGTCCACCGACAGGCCGGAGGCCACCGTCAGCGCGTTGTACGCGTTGCAGGCATAGGCGAAGGCCGAGTCCGCCAGCGTGGCGATCAGCCCGCCGTGGCAGAGGCCGAAGCCGTTGAGCATGTCGGGGCGCACCGTCATCGTCATCACCGCGCGGCCCGGCGCGATCGACGCCACCGCGATGCCCAGCGCCTGGCAGGCGCGGTCCTCGCGCATCATCATCTCGGCCACATGCTCGGCGGTGGCCTGGGGGCTCAGGTCGTGTCCGTTCATGGCGCTCGCTCAGCGGTCGGAGAAACTCGGCGCGCGCCGGGCCATGAAGGCGGCGACGCCCTCCTGATAGTCGTGCGCGAAGCCCAGCTCGCGCTGCAGCGCCTGCTCGTGGTCGAGCGCGCCGGCAAGATCAGTCTGCTGCGCGGCATCCAGCGCGCGGCGGGTCTCGACCAGCGCACGCGTGGGCATCGCGGCCAGCCGCGCGGCCAGCGCGCCGACCTCATCCACCAGCTCGGCGTCATCCACGCAGCGCCAGATCAGGCCGATGCGCTCGGCCTCCACGGCGGGCAGGCGATCGCCCAGCATCGCCAGGCCCAGCGCCCGCGCCCGGCCGACCGCACGCGGCAGCAGCCAGGTGCCGCCGCAGTCCGGCACCAGGCCGATCTTCGAGAAGGCCTGGATGAAGCTGGCCGAGCGCGCCGCCACCACCAGATCGCAGGCCAGCGCCAGATTGGCGCCCGCGCCGGCGGCCACGCCGTTGACCGCCGCGATCACCGGCACCGGCATCGCGCGCAGCCGCAGCAGCATCGGCCGGTAGAACTGCGCCAGCAGATGGCCGATGTCGCTCTGCGGCGCCACCGCCGGATCGGCCAGATCCTGACCGGCGCAGAAGGCCCGGCCCGCGCCGGTCAGCACCACGCAGCGCACGCGGCTG
>Ga0228700_1001709_pt1 | contig 13323 bp, 15 predicted proteins | sample McNCre317_Aug_MG_FD_178019 | JGI IMG/M metagenome (GOLD analysis project Ga0228700, IMG submission 178019) | Freshwater microbial communities from McNutts Creek, Athens, Georgia, United States - 3-17_Aug_MG | ecosystem: Environmental > Aquatic > Freshwater > Creek | place: USA: Georgia...
GCAGCGTTCGCCGCACAACAAGTGCGTTCGGAAACTGGCTACGGCGCTTCTGGCGCATCGGGTCACTAAGACCTCTATGTCTGCTGAGCTCTTCGGGGCTCAGCTTCCTAAAAACCGAGCATTCGTTTATATGCAGTTAGTGCACTGTAATATTTAGACTAGAAATACCGCTCTCGGAACCCCGGAGCGGTATTTTTTTGATTGTTACTTAAACTGGTATTCAGTGATATCGGTACAAATATGGCTGATGTTAATAATCTCCGGCCAGCAAAAAGTGGAATTGAATTTCTTCTCATTCCTTTCTTGGGCCGCCTCCAGGATCGCAGAGGACTTTCGGGAGATGGTCTTGCGCGGTCAACTCAAATGCATGGAGATCGCTAAGGAGACCGGCTTTACCAAGTCGTTACTAACTGAAACCCTCAAGGGCATGCCATGACCCATACGGTCGTCTACTACCAGGTGGCACGCGATAACACCGGCATCCGCGAGGAAATTCCAGTCATCCTCACCGAGTTTGGTCCGCTCGAACCTCTGATTCAATACGTCCTCAAGCATCGGCACATGCTCTCCGAGAGCAACCTGAGCAAACTGGTGCAGTCGGTGGGTCTGCTGATCGACTACATGGAGGCCAATCATGAGGCCTTTGATGACCCCAAAGCCCTTTTCAACACCTTTGTGCAGAGACTCTATTCAGGTACGGTCGGTGTCGATGGCACCGACCCTAGCGGACTTTACTGGGATGCACGCACTCCGCCAGTCGTGCGCGTGCTGGTCAATCACCTCTCTAGGTTCAGTGACTGGATGTCGCAGGAGCAAGGAAGCAAGCATCTCAACCCCTGGCGGCAGGCTACTCGCGCCGAAGAGCAACTGGCGTGGGCGGCTTGGCAACACCAGAAAAGCCGCTCATTCCTAGGGCATACCATGGATGTGGATGCAGCAGCGCTCAAGCTAAGCCAGGCACGCAGCGCCTTGCTCAAGCGCAACCCAGTCATCGACCATGAACCTGTCAAGTTCTTCTCTGAAGATCGCATGGCCGACTTGCTGTTTAAAGGTTTCATCGTGCCAGGAAAACAAAAGAGTCCTCGCATCGAGGAGCGATTGAACCTGCGCGACATCCTGATCACCATGCTGATGCACTACGGTGGACTGCGCATGAGCGAGCCCTTCCATCTGTACATCCATGATGTGATTCCCGACGAAACCGCTCCTGGTGAGGCGCTGGTCAAGGTCTACCACCCCAGTCTCGGATTGGCTCCCCCCGATCTGCGAGACGCCAAGGGCATGTCGGTAACCTGTGATCGTGCTACTTACCTTCGCGACAGGTATGGGATGCTGCCCAGAACGGAATATAAGAAAACGCATAGCCTGCAGGCCGGCTGGAAGGGAAATGCCCTGGACAGTAAACAGCATTTCATGCATGTGCATTGGGTGCCGCGTTGGGCGGGAGAGCTGTTCTGGAAGCTGTGGGTGTTCTACATGGCCCAACGCGACCGGATCATGTCCCAGCGTGACCACAGTATCCCGGACCACCCATATGCCTTTGTGACCCGAGAGGGCAAACCTTATGGAATCAAATCCTTTGAGGACGCCCATTCCAAGGCGTTAAACCGCATCGATCTCGTATCTGCCAAGGCGCTCGGTACCACGCCACACGCCCACCGCCATGCCTATGGCCAGCGTCTGGCCGATCTGCAACTCGATGCCATCTTTGTGAAAAAAGCCCTCCATCACAAATCCTTGGAATCGCAGGTCGTCTACACCGAACCGGATCGCGCCAAGCTCAAACGCGCCATCGATACCGCCTTGGACCGCGCGGAAAAGACCGAGGACGGCGCGTCACTGTCGCCCGCCTTCCTTGCCTACGGTTTCAAGGACGTTGATCCCCTAGGCCTGCTCTCAGGCCCGAACCCGAAACTGTTGAGGAGAAACTGATGGCGCGCAAAGGACAAAAGAAACGCGCAGGAGCCTTCGACCCTGAATTCCGTTTCCTGCTCGACATCGATCCAGCGCTGGAAGGCTGGCGGGCGTGGGCTGCGGAGTATTGTTCGGGGTTGCCCAATTTAGACAACACAACCCGAGCCGGAATGACCGCTTTCCTGATCAAATACCTGCTTAACCAGGGGCTGCATACCTTGCCAGCCGAGGCGTTCTTTGCACGGGATGGCGGGCTTCCCGCTCCCGATGCTGCCCTGGGCTTGGATTTGCTCTCCACCGAACTTGGTAGAAAGACGAAGCACGACACGGTAAGCGACTTCCTGGACTGGATACTGCAAACTAGGCTCGCTGTGCTGGATGCCGACGGTGATCGCATCGTACCGTCTCACCTCGCCAATCCGTTTCCGAGAATACAGGCCAAACAACACGGCAAGGAATCCGACCTCAGTTTCGCCTATGTGCTGAAACTTGATCCCAAGCTGGATGACTGGCGCAGCGTTGCCGCCGAATGGATGAAAGATCAGAAAATCGCTGTTCATCAACGCCGCCAAGCCCTCAACATTTTCCTGATTGATTACATCCACGGGCAGAACCTGGAGCGTAACTACGGGCGCCTCCTGCTGCGTGAGACCGAGAAGCCAGACTTCTCCCAGGTGTTAGTGGGCGCCAAGCGCGAGGGTACGCAGTCGCTTAATGGGAGCGATTTGAGAATGATCAACATCGTTTCCAACTTCCTCGACTGGGTATTGGCAACGAAATTGGGTGATCCCGAGACCGGCGAATGGGACCGTTCCCGTTTCCACAACCCAGTCCAGCGGATAACAAATTACGGCCTTGCCACGAACACCCAATCAGACAAGGCTTCCCTCTCCATTCGTTACATCCGTGAGTTGCGCGGCATGCTTGCCCAGGGACGCGACTTCCGGGACTGGACATGGGCCCAGCAGGTGATGCAAGATGGGACAAAAGGCGGCGACTGGTTCGTGGTCGACCCCAGCCTGATCGACCCCAGGGACCCCGATTGCGTGGCTCGGCAGCGTAACGCCACCAAATACGAAATGCGGGTCAAGGGCTATCCCGCCGAGGTTTGGGAGGTCTGGTCGCCCGTGCGCTCTGTTGCGCTATTCATCAAGCTGGAACTGCCACTTCGTACGTTCCAGGTCCGCATGCTGGATTCGGGAGAGTCCGACACCTGGCGCTACATTCACTCGCCTGGCGGCGGGGGTTTTGTACTCAACCATGGCCCGCTCGCCACGGGTAGCGAGAAACGCCCCTCCCAACGTGGTGTGTTCCACCGCACCACCAATGAGAAGGAGGCGGGCTTCTACATCAACACGAACAAGACCGCCGACATCAACAAAGCCGAAAAGGACAAAGGCTACGTCATACCCTGGGCCAACGATGAGGTGCTTTACTGGTTGGAGAAGTTACGCAACTGGCAGGAACGCTACAACCCGATTACTGCCCCGACGCCGTGGACAGCGTTGGAACACAAGCACTTCGGCTCTACACCGCCCCATGCCGACGTGTTGACGCAGCGTGGTTCTACCTGCTTCCTGTTTCGCAATCCGACAGATGACGAGGGCGAGGGCGACAAGCCGCTGTGCTCCACGTCTTTAGCACCCATTTGGTACAAGCTGCTGGCGCGACTGGAAAAGCGATGCGCCGATAACGGTGAAAAGCTGGACAACGGCACGCCGCTGCGATTTGTCGATCCGGATTCCGTTGCGGTCACCTCCTTCCCCCTGCACGCCCTGCGCGTCTCGCTGATCACCTACTTCATCCTCGACCTCAAAATGCCGATTGCGGTGGTGTCCAAGATGATCGCTGGGCACGCGACCATCATCATGACGCTTTACTACACCAAGTTCGGTAAGGCGTACATGCGTGAGGTGCTGTCTGAAGCGGAAAAGAACGAGTTAGAAGCCGAACGAAACAACCACCGCCGCTTCCTTGCGGATGCGACCCTGGAGCAGGTGAGCCAGCGGTTCGCCTATGTGTCAGATGATGCGGTGCGGTCCGCCATCAGCAACCGAGGTGCGTTGGCTGCCTTCGTGTTTGATGACAAGGGCATCTGCCCCAATGGGGCAACGCTGTGCGATGTGGGTGGAGAAAAACTGCGGCCCGAAGCGACACTAAGCGACTACGCCCCCGTTCCCGGCTTCCCGCAGGAGCGCAACTGTGTGTGTTGCCGCTTCTTCCTGACGGGTCCTGCCTTCCTGCCCGGTTTGATCGCCCACTTCAACTCCGTCAGCGAAAAAACCAACCGCCAAAGCGCGCGCTACAGCTCACTGCAGGACAAGTTGACCTATCTGGAGGACGAGCAACGCGAGGCCGAGCGAGAAAACCAGCCCTTTGCCCGAATACGTGAGCTTGATGCGCTCAACAAGCATGCAGAATCCGAAGCGCTGATCCTGAACAAGTACATGAACGACTTACAGGCGACGAACCACCTGATTCAGCGCTCCATCCAGATTGCCGAAGACAAAACCACTGAAGGCGTGAAACTCGTTGCTAAAGGCAGCATGACCGACCTCAAGGTGGGGTTCATCGAGTCGCAGTCAGTCCTGCACCAGCTTGAAGTTGTGTGCGAAAACGCGGTGATCTACCCCGACATCGATCCCGGTTTCGCCAACATCCGGCGCTCACAAATGCTCGACGCGATGATGCGCTACAACGGCATGGAGCCAGTGATGATGTACCTCAAAGAGGATGAACAGTTGCTGGTGGGCAATGCCGTGATGCAGCTCATCCAAGCGCGAACCGGCTCGATCCAGAGTGCATTGCCCTACGCTGAATGTCACCTCAAGCTGGAGGAAATCGGTATCGCCAAGCGCAAGGTGTTAGAGGAGATTGCTCATGTCAAGGCCAAGATGCTGATCGATCACTCGAAGACCCAACTCACACTCGCTCCATCAACGGGAGATGAAAATGCATCCTGATGACTTGCTTGATCAACTCAAGACAACCGCCAAACCGCGCAAACAAAAGACGCTTGACCTGATCCACGAAGTCTGCCGCGAGCAGTACGAACGTGGCAGCAAGGACTTCTCCGTGGCAACTATTGCCCGCATCGCAGCAGATCGGGGTGGGCCTTCCAAAGGCGCCATCCACAATGCCACAGGAGATGATTACAAAGGGCTGATCAAGGCATGGGCGGAACACACAGGCGGCGTGACGCGCAAAATTCGGCAGGTCAGTGAGAATCCATATAGTGCGTTGATCGACAAAATCGAAAATCCGGCACTGCGTTCGATGATGAATGGCATATTGGCCGAGAACAGGCAGATGCGTCGAGAGATCACGTTGCTCAAGGCCGAAGGCAATCGTGTGATCGACATGCGCCCCCAATCCACAGAGCCACGCGAAACCGTCCAAATACTGCCAGCCTCCTATGGCTTGTATTCCACCGAAATCGAAGCTTTGTGCCACGCGGTGAGCGCCCGTTTGTTCGAAGAAGAAGGCTGGACTACCGATGCAGAAGGTCGCGTATTCAACGACACCAAGCGCGCGATTTACAAGCCAGGCTATGTGACGGCGATCCGCAAAATCATTGGTGTTGACGGTAAGGTAAATTAAATCACTGATCAGCTTTGATGCCTCATCGCCCCCTTTGGGGTTTCCTGGACATATCCGAAATTGATTTTGGACAAGTCCAGCGGCGCAGGGCCTTCTCCGCGGATGGCGTGGCCGGTAATGGATTCGTCAAGCAGCCCGTTGATCTGTCCCGTGACCTGCGTGATGTCAGGTGGGTTGTCGATGCTCATATCCGTTTTCTGTCACCTCGCAGCAGGAATAAGACCCATCTGTATGGATTAGCGAGCCCTCTTTGACCGAGGCTTTGATAAATGAATTCAGACTACCCGTGTCACCACGATCGATGCGTTGGATACGGATCCGTCCCAACCCTTTGGGTTGCAAAATCTCAACTGCAATCGCGACCAAAGCCTTAGTGATATTGCTTTTGCGGCCTATTGGCAGGATCCGATCCACCCTGTCTGAGATCGATAAATATGTCTCGTCTACCTCCACTTCGCCAGCGAGTAGATCTCTATCTGGGCGCACCATTGCACGACTTAATCTGTGCAACAGCTACCTGTGCGAGCGCATGTTCAAGCCAGACTACCAATACAAAAAGGCTGGGATCATGCTGAGCGAGATCACACCGGTCACGCGCAGGCAAGGCGACCTGCTGGAGCCCGAGACCACCAGCAACGCCAACCTGATGCAGGCCCTCGACAACTTGAACCAGCGCTACGGACGCGGGACTGTGAAGGTATCGACCCAGGGTTCGTTCAAGGGGTGGCAAATGCGGCAGGAGAGGAAGTCGCCGAATTACACGACTGCCTGGTATGAGGTGCCGGTGGTTTGAAATCGACGCGACGGTTCAATTGCGCCAATAGAAAATTGGTTATGCGCAGCTACTACGATCCCCCTTCAAAGTGGAGATTGATTGAGCTGTTGCAATGGCTTTAAATAAAGCCATTAAGTCCGATTTCCATGGTTAACGGCTTTATTTAAAGCCGTTGATCACATCATGATGCGAGGTTGTAACCCAAGACGATATCGACGAACTGATTAGACCAGTCGGCTAGTTTTCTCAAGCAATGTAATGACGTTGTCATCAATGCCTGCTGCTCGATAGCTGACGACAAGGCGCTTTTCAAAGGGCCGAAAATTCCAAACGCTGTCATCAAGCGCTAGCCAATGAATCCAAGGTTCGCGGTGCTCTCTCATCCACTGTTCGCACTCCAATTGCCGGGCGAAAAGTTCTTCATGGACTAAACCGGTGCATCCAATTAATCTGGCAGCGAGTCGTTGCGGCAGCAGTTCTTGAATTTGTTGTAGATCACGTGTCAATCGCCAAGTGGATGAGACGACTACATCTATGTCCAGTCTTTTTTCCAGCCAATCAATCAGCAAATTAGATCGGCACCACAAGGGCGCTGTAGATGTCGGTGGGTAAGGGTGAAGAACCCCGTCAAAATCAAGAAAGAGGGCCATGCCGAAATCATTGTGTCTGTGATGAAATTTGCCAACTGCTGATGAAATTGCCAGATAAGCCGGGTGCCGCATCTTCTTTCACTAATTTTTCATAGTCTGGACTGCCAAACTCCCTCCCAACAGGCGGCATATCTAACCAAGCCTATTCATCTGTCGACCGTGACACGTTTGGGTCGCACTGCGCCAATACGCTTTGCAGTGAAGGTCTAGCAAGGCCGCGCCAATGCATCTTGTTGATCAACATTGGCCCGTCTTTTAGCGACTTCTTATTTCGATACCAAAGACCGTTCCTGTAGTAATGTCGCGCATCACATTCTTTGCAGTCGTACCAGCCTTCGTGCAATGGCATATGCAATTTTCCGTCGAACCAAGATGTCAGCTTAATCATTGATGTCACTGTAGCGCACGCCAGTGATCTTCACAAGCTCGTCAAAACCTGAATGGCCAAAAATGCCCATGACCAAGTTAAAGAAAAAAGGCGCCCAGGCTTTCTGGTAACTGTCAGGCCTTGGAAGTGAACATCCAGCCTTTATGCACAGCTGTACATAAAGGCTGATCTCGGTCGTTCGCCATGAACACGCCGAATGACCGCCTAAACAGGTAACCGACATTCGCACCCCCAATTTCTACTGCTTCACGTACCTTCGCCTAGCCGCGCAAGGCGCAGGAGAAAAAGATCTTGGATGCTGGCTGTCGACAGGTGCACAGAGTCGCCGAATACCACCCGACTCCAGCGTCACTCTGATTTCCTATGGCTCTTTTTTCACAAACGGCGTGGCATATCCGAAGTATTCATTTTGAGCAGTGCGTTGCACATCCCAGCGCTTCGAATGTCCCGCTGGGCGCTCCCGTTGATCGGCATGCGTAAGGACTAAACGCTTCTTAGCTCGAGATACCCCGACGAAATAGGCGCATCGGTTTTCATCCTGATCCCCAAAAAAGATTTCTTTTTCGACGGCCATGATGATGACCGAATCGAACTCAAGGCCCTTGCTCTTATGGATGGTCAGAATTCGTACGGCTTGATCGTCAGAGAACCGCTCAAGGGCTTTGGGCAAATCGGGCTCTAGCTTTAGTAAATCCTCAATCTTGGCCTTGGTATCGCGAACCACTTCTTTCAACCGATCGTGCGACTCGTAGTCCGGGGAAAGCGATACCACTGCTTCAATACTGACTTGCTTCGCTATTCGCTATTCGGTAGCTGTCGCCTGTACAAACGCAATTTTTAAATACTGAACTCAGCATAGGCCCGAGCTGTCTAGTGCACCGTGGGAATTCCAGACACATAAAAGCTATTTAACGTGACATTTTTATCATAGGATAGCTGATCAAACTGTAGTGCGACAATGAGCACTATGTCTACTCAATTGGTGGACAAAAATGACCATAAAAGGTCGTGCTAAGGCGCGGCTGGTGGCGAAAGGCTACGGAAATGAACAAAAAAATCAGCAAACCAAGCTCTGAAATTTTTGACAAACATCAAGTTAAGTTGATACCACTACAAGACTTAGATTTTGATGTGGACAACCCACGTTTTGGGGCAGAAGTTGGCGCAAGACAATCTCAGCAGCATGTACTGAATCACCTAGTCATGACGTTTGGAATTGATGATGTATTGAGCTCTATCGCTGTTAATGGCTACTTCGTTGCAGAACCAATGATCTGCCGTCGTCTCGGTGATCGTTATGTAGTCATTGAGGGAAACCGTCGGCTGGCGGCGTGCTTGATTTTGGCTGGCGATGAGCGAGCCAAAGATCAGCAGAAATTAATTGTGCAAGCACAAGATTTGCAGCGCCATTCGAACAAAAAACCATTTGACAGAGCTGCTTGCATTGTTTTCGAGGCTGAAGATAGCAAACATGAATTATTGGCTTATCTCGGGGTGCGACACATAGCATCTTCGCAAGGTTGGGATAGCTATGCCAAAGCCGCTTGGATTGCTAGGGCTGTTGCGGAGGAGGGCATAAGCTTGGCTGATATTGCAGCCATGACAGGGGATCAAAATAAAACAGTTAGTCACTTGCTTGAGGGGTATTACTTCATTCAACAACTGGTTGAAACAGGCTATTTTGACCCGAGCAATAGTCAGCGAAAAGGACGCGGTAGCAACCCGAAATTTCCATTCTCTTGGGTATACACGCTACTGTTCTCTCCAAAGGCTCGTCAATATGTTGGTATCGATGAAGAGCCCAGGAAAGATCCTATCCCTCCAGAAAATTTGCAAAAAGCAGGGCAGCTTCTGGATCGCATGTTCGGGACTCCAAACAAGCCTGCAGCAATTAATGATTCTCGGGATATCACTCGACTGGCGCGTATGCTGGATGACAGCAACAAAATCGCACTTTTGGAAACCGGTCGCCATATTGATCAAATTGAATTTGAAGTTCAGCCTATTGGTGACAAACTCCGTATCGGCATTCAAGAATGCCGAGATAAATTGGGTATCCTAACCAAGGCCCTATCTGAAACCCCAGCGGACAGAACGCAAGCTGAGCAAGTTAGAGGTTCTGCTTTAGCACTGGCGCATCTAGCCCAAGACCTCTACAAGAAATTAGATGAGGCTGCTCGATCAGTCCAACTTGATCTTTTACCGCCCACAGAATGAGAAACAGTCGTGCAATAGCGGCTGGCCCTAGGCACAGCTTTACAAAACGTGGAATCTATGAAACGCAATACAGTAATGCGGATGACGCAGAGTGGGTTGCTGCACTAAATGGGATTGCACACATATCGCAAGGTACGCGTGATGACATGATGTCAGAGTCTGCACTGGAGTGTGGCGAGCCCCCTCTGGATGGAGACTCATACATGACCAAGGAAGAAGCAGATGAAGGTTTGCAGGCGGCTGTATTGGAGATCATTCATGAGCGTATTCTGCTGCTGGGGGCAGAGGGTTATCCATTCGAGTTGCAAAGTAACAGCTTAGTTTTTACGGGTGAGGAAAACAACCCTTACCTCGCGCTTTTAACTTTGTGCAAGCTGCCATCTGTTACAAAAAGCCCTTACAACGTTGCGCCACAAGCATTCGAATATTTGAGCTTAATAGCAGCCAAAACGTATCTCGGAAAAAATGCAAATGGTTGGAGGTTCGGCTGGCCACGACATAATGCAGCTCATATCCGAATAGCAGATGCGGCCAAAGAGCTACAAAAGCGTGCCGGTGGTGATATCGATGCCTGGCATTGGAGACCGGTCCCGTCTAAACCGACAAATCCTAGCCCTAGAGACCTTAAAGATGCAGGTATGGATTTTGTGGCTTGGTTGCCGTGGCACGATCTAGGGCCAGGACAATTACACCTTGTTGGGCAATGCGCGTGTGGTCAAGATTGGCAATGGAAAAAACATGATCTGGATCTCGCTGCGCTTGGTGAATGGATGCAAATTCCCACACCACCGCCCGTCCGAGCATTATTTACCCCCAGACATTTGGCGTTACCAACTCTACGAGATGCGGCCACTCAAGCTGGATTAGTTTTTGACCGGATTCGAATTGTTCAGTCGATAATGAGCGACAAAAAATCCTTGCGGCGTGCAAAGCGTTTTGCCACGGGAATATCGTCTCTTGGAAAGCTCCGCGCTTAAGGAGTGCTCTGGTGCACATCCAATATCGCCCACAGTGGTCAGTTCTTTGAGGTGGTTGATGATGCTTGAGGTTGCGTTCCGGAAGCTTGCATGTCAGTTCCGAACATTTTGTAGGCCGCCCCTGTCAAAATCTTTGTTGGCCCCTCTGAATACATCCATGCACAGAGGATAAATCCGAACGTGATCATTGTTGTAACAAGGCCAGCTACGATGTTTTGCCATACCCCCGACTTGAAACTTGGCTTAACAGCATTAATCGCAGCATCAAACCGTATTTCTGCTTTGAAGGCAGCCAGTTGTTCGGCCAAAACGTTGTCCAGAAATGTTTCAAGCAACACATCAGCTCGCTCGCGATAGCCTTCGAGCGTCTCCGACAAGCTGGTCATGCGGTGAAATTCTGCCAGCTCTGTGGCGTTTGGCTGACGACTATTCGAGGATAGAAAGCTATCGATATAGGCAATTTTGGAATTTTTATATAGCACATAAGCCAATGCGCCTCTCACATCGTCTGAGCCTTTGACGAGCTCTTTGTAGACCCAGTTGTACTGAGTGTCATTGGTCATCAGGCGGCCTCAGTTACTTGCCGGCGCGCATCAGCAAATGCGCGGCTTATCTCTTCGCGAGAGAACTTGGTAGAACGGATGCCTTGAGCCACCCGAGGTGGCAGACCTGACATATCAACCGGTTTTCGGTCAATCATGTCTTGATTTACCTTACGGATCAATTCACGCGAAAACAAACGAAGTTTTGTGTGCATGTTCGCTCTTTCAGTAAGTCAAATTTATATGCTGTGTCACAGATCAAGCAGTCTACAACCTAAGGCATAACAGGTAGCTTAAAAAATTTGCATTGGCAATTGTCGAGCCACGGCCTCAAACAGAGGAGGTGGTACGGCGTTACCAGCTACTTTATATCGCATATCTAGGCTGCTGCGTTCTGTATCCGGAAAGATAAAGTCCTTGCTAAATCCTTGAAGGCGAGCAGCCTCTCGAAAGCTGAAGCGACGAGCAGGTGCGTCACTCACAAAGCTCCATTCATCGTGTTGAATCTTAACCAATTTTGGGCTTATTGGGTGTAGTGGCATGTGGCGAGGATTGGCCACAATGGTTTTGGAAGTCTCATCCCAACCCCTACGACGATCTCGAGACATGTAATACCAATGGAACTCTCGTTCGTAAAACTCTCCCTCAGGCCAATGGCGCATGTACTTCAATGCCTCACGAATTGTGACCTTTGAGTTAACAAGTCCTTCGCCGTGTGTAGGTTTGGGGAATTCGTATTCGAAATTGAAGTCGTTTCGGACTCCAACAATAAAGATCCGTTTTCGCTCTTGAGCTACTCCAAAGTCCGCAGCATTTAAAACGTTCGCTTTTACGTTGTAACCGGCTTCTTGAAAAACTTTGAATTGGTCATCCAGCAGGTGTCGAAAATTCGCTCTTACCATACCCGACACATTTTCAACTATGAATGCCTTAGGCCGGATTTGGCGAAGAGCTCGTGCGAACTCGAGATAGAGCTTGTTGATTTTGGCAGCCGGATTGCGTGATCCGCCTTGGCTGAAACCTTGGCAAGGGTAGCATCCCACTAACAAATCTGCTGCTGGGAACTCCTGAATCTTAGACACGTCACCCAACACGTAATCTGTCTCGGGATGATTCGCAAGATAGACATCGCGTGCATAGGGAAGGATGTCATTTGCCATGACAACGTGGAATCCTGCCGCCATCACGCCAGCATCTGATCCACCACAACCTGAAAACAAAGAGACTGCTTTTAGCATTTTTTACCTTAAGATCAAATTGTACGTGACCGTGCACATATCTATAGTCATGCATGCTTCAAAAGAGAGAAAACGTTGGCCACATGCAACAAGTGTGTCGGTCGCCCCTCTCCCAACCATCTCACCTTTTGTGCGGGGCAACTACGCATTAAACTTTTTCGTATTGCTGGACTTTCATAGTCATGCCTGAACGACATAGGTAGTTAAATGGGATTGCAAAGCCCAATAGAGGGTGACGCCCCGACCGTATACCGAACGATTGTCATTGGCGATATCCACGATGTGTTGGGCCTGCTTTCAACCCAGCCTCAAAGTGAGGTCAAAGTTCAGCGTGCGTACATTGTTTTTCCAAATCGCGAGGCAACCGAGGTGAACTGGGAAATGAAAAAAATCTGTGCCGCTTGGACAACCAAAAAGAATGCTCAGGAGGACGATCTGATGTCGTCGCCGGTTGACTATGTCGAGAGTGAAGACGGACAGATGTATCCGATGATTCATCAACCAAGCGCACCCAAGTCCAAAAATGGTTATCGAAGGATTTGCGCGTTCCCTTAAGTAGCAAGTTAAACAGCTAGCCAGAGAGCCGCTGGCAGCAGCTAACGATGCCGCGATGTTGAGTCAATTGCTCGACCAGCGCTGTAACGAACAGACCTACAGAGCAATAACCTCACTTGCCATTCTGCAGGCCAAAGCCAAGCTATGAGGTTTGTCAGCCAGGCTGAAGGTGTTGCAGTGCTGCAGCGCTGCAAACGCAAGGCTTGAAGGTGGCACCAGCACCACCATGGACGCCACCATCATCGGCGCACCCAACTGCAATCCCAATAAAAATAGGCCAACCCGAAGGCTGGCCTAAATATTACTCTTAATATTAAAATTTCACTTGTCATATCATTGATATGACAGTTTTTACTTCATATAGGTCGATGCTCGGTTTTTTTATGCCTGTTTGTTTTGATGTTTGCCTTGGCTGAGATGTGTGAAGGACACACAGACGCGGCTTACATCGCTTCGCGACGAATGGC
>Ga0228700_1001710_pt1 | contig 13318 bp, 29 predicted proteins | sample McNCre317_Aug_MG_FD_178019 | JGI IMG/M metagenome (GOLD analysis project Ga0228700, IMG submission 178019) | Freshwater microbial communities from McNutts Creek, Athens, Georgia, United States - 3-17_Aug_MG | ecosystem: Environmental > Aquatic > Freshwater > Creek | place: USA: Georgia...
TATCGACACGAATGAGCGCAACCTGTTCAGCAGTCAGCTTCGCGCGCCCATTCTGCTCTCCAGCGTTAACATCCTTGCGCCTTCCTTTGCTGCGCATGTCGGCCATGTTGTCGCCGTGACTGCCAATAACCAGATGATCCGGCCGGCAACATAAGCGGTTGTCGCACTTGTGCATTACGACAGTTCCATGATGCCCGGCCGCTTCTGGTATCGGCCCTACGGAAATCTCATAAGCCAGGCGATGCGCACGCACGCGACGACCGCGATACGAAAGCGACCCATAGCCTCGACTATCAACGGCGCCAGTCCATTGCCAGCAATCGCCGGAGCGATCGACGCTGGCCCAAAAATTATCTTCGTTGTTCATCTTCCAGCCCCCGGCATCAAGAACATTCGCACAACCTCGGACATGCCAAGCAAGGGAGTGAAAGTCATAATCGCAAACTGCCCGCGCTGCCCGCGGTTTGTTCGCGTCAGTCCCTCGGTGTAAATATCGAGCGGGCATTCCTCGTCAAACCAAACCCCGTCGATGGTCGGCCCCTGCCACTTCTCGCGGCCCTTTTCGTATGACTTGAAGTTCAGAATGGATATTCCGGCCTGGACATCGCCGCCTCCGCCCCATCGAATCGTCGCGTTATCAAGAAGGTTTGGCGTTCCCATTGCACGATTCCAGGCGACGAGCGCATTCTTCGGGATCATTCCGGTTCCCCACGCCTCCTCAATGGTCGGCGGGCCAATCAATACGCGCTGCGGATTGTCCCGCGTACCTTCGTTGGTCACGCCAGACGCCCACATCGTTACCGGCTTGTCGAACACCGCGCCGTTCCACCATGACGGATATCGCCCGGTCAAATGAAAGGCCCACTCGGCACCGCCAGCAATGGTCTTGCCAAGCTGGTTGCCGGCAATGAACAGGCGTTCGCTGTGCGTTTTCCCGGCATTGTGAAAATCAACCTGCTTCTGATACGGCCGATAATCAAGCAGCTTTTCACTCGCCAGCAGTTTTGATACCTCAGCCAGTGCAGCATGGTGGGCGCCCGCAGGAATCAGCGCCAGGATTTCGTCTATCTCGTCCATCAGCCTTTGATTACCTCGCCTTCAATGGTTTTCTCGCCGTTGATCCGCTTCAATCGCTCGGCAATCTGCCTCACCAGGTCACGCGGCAGATGGTCAAACAGTCCGCCCTTCTGCTCGTTGTCCTTTTCATAGGCGCCCTTGTGCTTCGCCATCATGTCGAGCGCCGCGGTCTTCGGCCAAAACTTGTATTCGATCGTGCCATCCACGTCGAACTTGAACGAGGCAACGGCCGCGGCAGTCTCGGCATCCAGTTCGTGCGGCATCTTCATTCGGCCGTCCGGGTGCATGATGTTGCGGGCATCGACCGTCGCCAGGCGCGTCACTTCTTGCGCCCACCGTTCGATGGTCATGTCGGTCTTCTGCTCGACCGCGGCGCGAAGCTGCTCGATCCTTATACGAATCTTATGCTCACCAGCTAACTTGCAAGCCGCGACGTTGATCGTTTCTGGCTTTGCCTTGCTGTTCGGATACGCAAGCCGATACGCCGCGGAAGCGTTGCCGCTCTTCGCGTACTCCAGGCAGAAAGTCTCCTGGGCTTCTGTCAGGCCAGCGACCAGCTTGCTCATTCCATCAACACCTCTTGAACGATGATGCCGTGCAACCACAGCATCAGCTTGCGCTTGATGATGAACTCGCGCGTCTTGGTCGGCGCGCTCTTCACGTCCTCGACAATCGGCTGGCCGTCACGGATGTAGCGGAAGTCGGCAACGTACTTCACCGGGCGCTCCTTCTTGCCACCGATGTTCTGCCCTGGGATCAACTCGTACTCGGGCTGCACCTCCAGGGCTTCAATCTCCCCGGCCTGCTCCATTGCCTTGAGTTGCAGGAACCGCTTGCCTTCCGCCTTCGAGTCGAACATCAGGCCCATGATCTCAACCCGCTGCGCGCCGTAGAGGTTCTTCTTGCCCGACTTCTTCGCCACCTTGACCGGCGCCCCCGGCTTGCGCACTGCCACCATGTCCAGGCGGGCGCGCATCCGGGCGTTCATCTCGGCCTGCTTGGCCTGGTATTCCTCGGGCGTCATGCGGATCATCGCCGCCCCCCGCAGCAGAAGACCATGTGCAGCGTCGTGAAGTCTGGCGCCGTTTCCTGTTCGCGGATCTGATACACCGTCGCCGAGTACGCCTCGCCGCTTTGCCGGGTGTAACGCTGGCTACGCACACCAGGGACAACCTCGATCATGCGGTAGCGGTTCAGCCAACTGACGGCCGCGCGCACCGGGTATTCCTCGACGCCCATGTGCCGAGCAATTTCCATGGTGGTGAAATGCTGGCGCCCTTCAGTGGCGACCAGCGCCCTGGCGGCTGACAAGACGCTTTCCGTGGTCACTGCTGTTTCTTTCATACGCCAGACTCCTGGATGTCGTGGTGATGCAGCACTGGTAACGGGTGCGAAACGCCAATCACCCACAGCTTTTGGGATTCGAGGAATGCCTGGTCGGTTTGCCGCGGGCATCCGTTGCAGAATTTGTCGAGCGCCCGCCGGTCAAAACGGCACAGGCGCGCAATGTCGTAGTCCTGGCAACCGTAGCGGGTCATGTCGTCAGCGCCTTGATCGTGGTCGCCAGCATGTCCAGTTCGTCCAGCTTGCGGATCCGCATGAATGACTTGTTGCCGTGGATCCCGTTCGGCCCGGTGTGGCATTCAGGACAAAGCGGAATGGTCAGGTAGGCGCTGGCGCGCTGGCTCATCCCCTGGCCTTCGCGGACATGATGGACATGCACCCCATGCGCGCCACAGCAGGCACACGGCAGCGCAGCCACCTTGCCCATGTGATCGCGCTCGGCTTGACTCACCTGGCTACCCATATCGACTTAGGTGAGCAATGGCACGTCACCGACTTCTGCGCGCCGTACCCCATGCGCTTGATGATGCTGGCGCGAACAGCGCGCGAGACAACGGATCCCCAGGCGCGGTTATCTGGCGGCGGCGGCAATCCCTCGGACTCAGCCGATGCGCGAATGTCCTCGGCCATGAACGCACGCCCCCGGTTAGCGGCAACGTAATCAACCAGGAAACCATGGGCGCGATCAGACCAACCCTCTTCAACACGGTCGGCATGGTCGGCGGCACGCTGCATTCCGACATCGCGCAGCACGCGGGAAACGCTCACCTCCGGGGAAATCAAATCGAGTTGCATCATTCCTCCACCATCAATTCCGCCATCGACAAAATCTGGTCTTCCGTCAGGGACGGCCAGTAGCGTTCCGCGATCGTCCTGCTGATGCCGCGCGCCGCCGCATTGAATTCGCCTTCGTCCATGCTCTCGAACGACAGGCTGCGCGGGATGAACTGAATCACCATCCCGTAGCCGGGGACGTTGATACCGATTTCGTCGCAAGCCACCTTGCCCTCGATCTGCAATCGCTTGATGATCCGGTGGGCATCGAGGCCGGCGAATGCCTCGATGTTGGCGGCGCACAAGCGGCCAAGCTGATGCACCAGGCGATTGAACTTTGGATTGCGCGGCTTAGTCAGGTCAGCCGCCAACAGGTCGCCGAAGTGGTAGCCGCGTTCGCGGAGTTTTGATTGCTGGCACGGATCGGCCGGCACCAGGCACCCACGGTCGACACGGAAATAGACACGCTCACGCCGGCTCATAGCCCCTCCCCGCAACAGTTCGGACAACCGTAGTCGCCGAGCGCATCGTGGTTGAATTCGTAGCCACAGAACACGCACGATCCCATGCCATCAATCCTGGGTTTGCCAGCGCGGGCAGTGGTGGTTGTGGCCGGTATAGACGTTGCCAATGAAGCACCAGACTATCGTATAGACCGTTGAGGTGACACCATTCCGGCAGTTGCCGCAGGTATGGCCGGATAGCACCGCAATGGCGCCTGATTCCGTTTTGCTTGGCTCATGGTGTTCGCTCATTTCTTTCCCTTTGACGCAACGCGATTGAAGGTTCCGACCAGTGTTTCGCTCAACTTGATGCCACCCAACAGCGGGGCGCCAAGCGTCACGCCGCCCTCGCACGCAAACGCAACCGTCGCGCCAGGGAATGCGGCTTTCGTTTCATCAACCCACCGGGCAATGGTCGGCATCCGGCGCCGGTTCTCTTCGGCCCGCTGCGCCGCGCTTTGGCGCATTGCCTCGACTTTGGCGAACAGGTCGCTCATGCCTTGACCCATTCGCCAGGGCCGGCGTAACGCCGCAGCAAGTGCTTGCCGTCCTCGGATACCTTGCCCTCTGAGATCAGGTGGTCGATGCACGGCTTGAACAGCGTCGGGTTATTCGCGGCGGCGCCTCGGATGTACTCGAAAGCAAGATGGCTCTTCGGGTGCGTTGCCCAAAACACCGGATCACTGCTCCGGTTCGCCGACTTGACGACATCGGCCAGTTGGTCGGCAAACCGCTTCGCCTTGTCCTGGTCGTAGGTGTAGGTCAGGGCTGGAACCTTCGGCTCAATACGCTTGGCCGCGTCACGGCATAGCTCACGGAACCCCATAGCGTTCGGGCAGAAGTCAGGCGGCAGGTTCTTGAGCGCATGGGCGATGGCCTCGCCCTGGTCGGCAAAGCCGCCAAGCTCTTCGGCCCAAACCTCTTTGGCATTCAGCAACCCAACATCGACACCGGACTCGACGCGACTGAACTTCGAGGTGAATTGCGTTCCGTAGATTCCCTGCAAGCGGGCGAAGATCCGTTCGACCCATTGCGACGGCAGATTCATTGCACAACCTCCCCGGTGATTAAGCGTTCAGCTGGGCGCGGCGTTCCGAAAATCGCTCTGGTCGTCGCTTCCTGGTTGATCTGGTGTTGGGTTTTTCCGTTGCGCGGCTGGTCTTTGGCGATCCAGTCAGCCTCGAATCCAACCCATCCCCGCTGGCAGGACAGCGCCAAGGCGTCACTCAGGGCGATGCGGGCCTTGGCCGCTTCGCGCACGATGCCGTCGATTGCCGTCAGGGTGGGTGTTGCCTTCTTCGCCCGGCGGTGCGCCAGCCAATCGTTCGCTATCTGCGCATCAACCCCTAACGACAACAGATGCGCTTGCGCATCGAAGCGCGGAGCGCGCTTTGTTTTTATATCTACGTCAGTAGATATATTGGGATTGGGATTGGGAGCATTGCCTTCGCATGGTTTATCTATGCGTTCGCATCCATCTGATGATGCGTTCGCATTGCCTTCGCTTTTCGTTCGCTCTGCTTTGGCATTGCTCCAGCGAACCTTGGCGGATTGCGATGCCTTCTCGCGCTTTACTGTTGCCGCATGAATTTCCGCCTCGCAGCGGTCGTGAATCCATGCCTCTCCAACCAGTACGAAGAACTCAGCCAGGACAACATCAACCGCTTCGCGCTGCGCCTCGGTTGTGGCGCACACCAGGCGATAAGCTGCGCGCTTGTCGGCTGGTATTGGCGCCTCCTTGGTGTAGTAGGCGTCGATCAGGCGCCGATAGGCCAGATCCTCGTCCCAGGAAAGGTGCCTGGTCGCACTGGCGTAGTCGCCAATGTGGAATGGGTAGTAATTCATTGTGGGCCTACTTCTGTACCAAGGTGGGCATAGCCTCGACCTCGCCAGCCGACCTATGATTGGCCTCACTGTTGATGCGATCTTTGAGAAGGGAGCGCATGTAGGAGGAGTGAGAACGATCGTCACGCTCGGCCAGATGGACGAGCGCCAGGTATTCGTCGGCCGTGACATTGACCTTCACAACAATGTCCCGTGAAGGTGCGCCATTGGCGCGCGATAAAGAGGTGGTCATGCTGATAGAATCCCTGGACGATCATGGAAACCGCGACCCAATTCCTGCTCACCTTCATTGGTGCGGCGCTCTTCTTTCTCTACGGGGCGCGCAGCAAGAACCTGCCGATTACCTGGCGGTCGGCGCGCGAAATCGCCGCGGCTGCATTGGCCGTGGTCGTGGTCTTTGCTTTCCTCTCCGGCGGCAAAGGGTGCGTCAGCGCCAGCAGCGACGGCATCGACTGCCAGCCTGGGCCGGGCATCTTTGGCACTTGCTGACGCCGGGCGCATTTAAGCCGCCTCTCTGTCCGGGTCTTTTTGCTCAAACAGGTCTGGCCTGGTCGCCTGAAAGAACTTGAGCCACGGCTTCGGGATGCCGTGTTCAGAAGTTCGCCATTGCGAAACGGCACCCGTCGTGATGCCGCAAAGCTCGGCAACAGCAGAGGTTCCACCTAGAGAGTCAATAATCTTGTTCGTGTCCATGCGGCAATCTTAGACGACTAAGAGCGCGAATGCAAGCCATCTAAGAAGGATGGGTTTTAGAATCCTAAGCATGGGTACATTCCAAGAACGATTCGCCAGCGCATTCGACGCAGAGGTTCGCCGCCGGCTTGAAGAGGGTGAAGAGCGCCTAACCAAAACGATGGTTTGGAAAGCCGCCAGGGCAACATCGGGCGCATTTACACAGTGGTACGACGGCACCACCAGCGCAAAGCTCGACACCTGTTTCCTGATCGCGCCCATCCTGCGGGTCAATCCGCACTGACTGTTCGATGAATCGGCGCCGCGCCACAAAGCAATCGCCGACAAGACAAACGTCGAACCAGCACCGACACCTACCAGAAAAGTGCCACTCATCAGCTATGTCCAGGCCGGCGCCTTCTCCGAGGCGATTGACAACTTCGCACCAGGCGACGCCGAAGAATGGATAGACCTACCCTGCTCGGCCGGCCCCAATGCGTTCGCGCTGCGCGTCGTCGGCGATAGCATGGAGCCAATCTTTCACGCCGGGATGCTGCTGATTGTCGACCCGGCCCTGGTGCCAGAGCAAAACGACTTTGTGATTGCCCGCAATGGCGACAACGAAGCCACGTTCAAGCAACTCGTCAAAGACGGTGACGACTGGTATCTCAAGCCAGCCAACCCGCGCTACCCAATCAAGCAGCTCGGAGCCTCGCGCATCATCGGCGTGGTTCGCTTTTCCGGCACAAAGCACCGTTGACCGCAGCGGGTTGATGCGCAAACGCAACACTGCTCGCCCAGGAATCTTAGCGCGCTAATCTTTTGTTGACGTCTAAGCCTTAGCTAACTAAGATAAAGGTGTAGGACAGACAAGGAGATCGAGATGAAATCAACCAACATCAAGTTAGCTCTGGACGCCAACAACTGTTTGGCAATTCCTCTGGCTAATCCTGACGAGTTTGGCCGCAACGAATCCACGTTGATTGTGCGTTATCCAGAAGGTGACTACGACACCATCGGAGCCGACAACTTCGACGGCGATAACCTGCGCCGCGCCTTGTACGACGAACGCGAAATGGGGATTCTGCCGCCGGATTGTGATTGCGTCGAGTTACCTAGTGGGACGCTGTTTTTCTTCTGATTGGAGACTCAAATGAAACTCGGTATCGAAACCAACAGCTTGATGAACAACCTCTACTCGCGCGCCGTGATCGGCCAGCCCGAGCCGGTGGTCGGTATGGGCGTCACCTTCCTGGGATGGACTGACCGCTATCCCGGCACCATCTACGACGTGTTCCAGGTCGGCAAGTCGACCTACATCGTGGTTGCCGAGGATGACGCAAAGCGCATTGACGAAAACGGGATGAGCGAGTGCCAGGAATACGAATTCACCCCCGCCCCCGACGCTTACAAAAGCGTGTATCGCCGGAACCTGAAAACCGACAAGTGGGAAGCTGTCCGCAAGAACGAGAACGGGCGGTGGGCGAAGGTTGGCGGCAACGGTCTGATGATCGGCCGGCGCGAAAAGTATTACGACTTCTCTTTCTAGGAGACTGAAATGCTCAACACCAAGATCAACGCCAACGCAATCGCCAGCGCCCTTGTCCTCGGCGCCGGGATTGTCCCGAGCATCAACGATGGTAACGCCCCCTGGAAGCTGGTCGAAAAGGATAGCGAGGGCCAGCCGCTTGAACCGGGCGCCCTGTACTGCAAATGCACCGCCCTGGTTGATGAGTGCGATGCGTTCAGCTTCGGCTCCCTGGTGCGCTACGGCAGTGACGGCAAGTTCTACAACGTCGACTACTGCGAAGACATGGAAGAAGACTACGCCGATTACGACCTCCTGGTTCGCCAGGTCGGCGGCATCGACCCCGATTACATTTTCTAGGAGATGACCATGACCATCAAGCACACCCCCGCCCCCTGGTTCTACACCACTGAAGGCAAGAACGCTCTCGGTCTGGTCGAGGAAGACGGCACCAACATCATGCACATGGCAACACTGGAGAACAGCACGGCCGCGTCTTGCATGGAGGCCAACGCCCGGTTGATTGCCGCAGCGCCGGATCTGCTGGCGGCACTGCAAACCATCCTGGCAATAGATGTGAAAGGCCATGAGTTGCGCGATCGGCTTCAATTCTCAACGGATGGCCGTGCAATCATCGAGCAGTGCAACAAAGCCATAGCCAAGGCCATTGGTTCATAAACCACGAAATTAAATCTTAGACGGCTAATTCTTTTGTTGACCTGTCATTCTTAGTCGTCTAAGATACTCATGTACGATGAATAACGAAAAGGAGATCGTGATGAAAGCCAGTTACCTGCCGAAGATTCTGCGGAAGGGCATGTACCGCAACAGCATCGAAAACGAGTTCGGCGAAGAAGTGGCGCGCGTCGGCCTGTTTGCGCTGAACGATGACAGCAACCCGGTTGCCGAGGCGCTGCGCGATGAGATGGTCATCTGCTACAACGCCCCCGAAATGGTTGCTGAGGTCGAAGTCCGCAGCGTCTACGGGAACGAAATGATCTACCCGGCCAACTTCGCGGCCGAGCGTTTCGCCGCGATCGCCGGCAAGAAAACCTTGAGCCGCGCCGACCTGGCGAACATCAAGGCACTTGGCTTCTCGGTTGAAGAAGTCGCCCCCCGCAAGCTGGCCGCGTAAGGAGATGACCATGTTCCTGAGAGGACGTACCAACAACGCAAGCGCCAATACGCGCGCTATCCGCAAAGCCCTGGCCGGCCGCGTCGAAAACGTGATCGTCAAGAGCTACGACTACTGCGGCGGCGGCGGCGAGGTTCGCAGCAAGGAAATCGAATCTCTGATGTCCGCCCGCGCAATCCTGATGCAAGCCGGTTTCACCGTGACCGAAATCAAGACCTACTCGGCGCTCGATCCCTGCTTCTTCGTTGAACGTAAAACCGAGGTGTCAGCATGAAGAAACTTCCAATCATCGGCGGCGCCATTCCGCGGGATCAATGGATCGCCCGCACCGCGTCGACCGACCCCTGGCCGCGCGCCACGCTTGTCGTTGATAAGCGCGAACCGCTCCCCACCCTGGCCGACGCTTTGCTCTACGCAGTCAGTGCCGGCGCCCTGGGTGTCTTCTGCTTCTTCGTCCTGGGGTTGTGACCATGCTGCCGCGACCTGTCTATGAGTCTCTGCCGTTCGTCTATGTAGGCGTCGGCGCCATCTCGGCGCTTGGCCTTGATCCGACGTTCGGCAAGCTGTCTGGCGTGACGCTGATTGCCGCGGCCTGGACGATCTTCTCCCTGCGCCGCGCTTACCGGAGAACCTGGCAATGACCAAAGCAACGCACACCCCTGGGCCGTGGATCGCACACGGCAACTTTATCAAAGGCACCGACGCCGGCAACGCGATGGATGGGTATGAATACGTCGCCAAAGTTGAAACCGAGTGGTTGGATTCGCCGGTTGATCGCAAGCAAGCCAACGCGGATCTGATCGCCGCGGCGCCGGATCTTCTGGCGGCACTGCAACGCATGGCGCAAGGGTGGGCGACCGTTTCCGACGAAAACGCATACGTTATTCCCGGCCTGGCAGAAGCCCGCGCCGCCATTGCCAAAGCTACCGGGGAATTGCAATGACCAACGACCGCGAATTCAATCCGCCCGACGTTTGCAAGATATGCGGCGAGGGCTACAAGTACCGCAAAGGCATGTGCCGCGAGTGCTACCAGGCGGCAGAAGAAGACTACGCCGACCAGAAGCGCGAGGAACGTCTGATCGCCAAGCATTTCGGGGAAGGGTCGTGCTAAACCTGTCCGAACTGATGAAGGCGCCAATTTACGACTTCGAGGTGTCGATGCAGCGCAAGGCAACGACCAACGAAGAGCAGAACGCGCGCCGCCGCGTCGAGTACGTCAGGGCGCATAACGAGGCCGAGGCAAAGCGCCAGGCCGAACGCAAACAGCCGGCATTCAAGGCCGGCAAGACACGGAGAATTTGAGATGAGCAACGAAGTCGCAATCTACGGACTGAACGACATGATGAAGATGGCAGAAGCCGTCGCCAGGTCGGGTCTGTTCGGCATGAAGAACCCTGACCAGGCACTCGCTTTGATGTTGGTCGCGCAGTCGGAGAACATGCACCCGGCGACCGTGACGCAGGACTACGACATCATCCAGGGCAAGGCTTGCCGCAAGACGCATAGCGTCATGGCGCGGTTTCAGCAAATGGGCGGCCGGGTTGAGTGGCACGAACTGACAGACCAGGTTGCTGACGCGACTTTTTCGCACCCGGCCGGCGGATCGCTGCGCATTTCCTGGACTATCGAACAGGCCAAGAAAGCAAACCTCACCGGCAAGGACAACTGGAAAAACTACCCGCGCGCAATGCTTCGGGCTCGCGTCATCGCCGAGGGCGTGCGCGCTGTCTATCCGGCGGCCATCGGCGGAATGATGGTTGCAGAAGAGGCGCAAGACGCACCGCCCCCGGCCGAAAAAAACATGGGCGCCGCCGAGGTGGTAAGCGACAAGGTGGTAAGCGACAACAAGCCGAAGGCGCCGGTTGAACTGCCGGCGTACAGCGCCGAGCAGTTCGAGGTTGATCTGCCGGCCATGCAGAAGGCGATCGCCAGCGGCAAGCGCCCGCCGGAGTTCTTCATCAGCACCCTGGCGACCCGCTACACGCTGACCGAAGAACAAGTGGGCCGAATTCGGGCAATTAAACACATTGACGACGACGGCGTAATCGATGCCGAGTTTGTCAAGCAAATGGAAGGAGAACAGTAATGATCGTCACCAACCGCATGCAGCACCAGTGCCAGCAGGGCACCGCCGAATGGCACGCGCTGCGCGCCAAGCGCTACACGGCAAGCGAGGCGAGCGCCATGATGGGCGCCTCGAAGTACCAGAGCCGCAGCGCCCTGCTGCGCGCCAAGGCGACCGGCATCGCCGAAGAGGTCGACGCCGGCAAGCAGCGCCTGTTTGATGCCGGGCACGCCGCCGAAGCAGCCGCCCGCCAGATCGTCGAGAAGAACCTGGGCCTGCGCCTGTTCCCTGTCACCGTGACCGCGGAAGTCGACGGTCTGCCGCTACTCGCCAGCCTGGACGGCATCGACCTGATGGGCGAAACCGTATGGGAAAACAAGCTGCTGAATGAATCACTCAAGGTGGACGTGCAGCAAAACCAGCTTGATCTCCACTACGCCTACCAACTCGAACAGCAATTGCTTGTCTCGGGCGCCAGCGGCGTTTACTTCACCGCGTCGGACGGCACCGAAGAGGGCACGTTCGGCATGTATTACGAATCCGACCCACAACTGCAAGCCCGCCTGGTCGCCGGCTGGAAGCAGTTTGCCGAAGACCTCGCCAATTATCAGCACGTCGAGCACGAAGAGAAGCCGGCCGGCGCCGCCCCGGAGGCACTGCCGGCGCTGCGTATCGAAGTCACCGGAATGGTCACGGCGTCGAACATCGAGGCATTCCGCACGCAAGCCCTGGCAGTGATCGGCTCCATTAAGAAAGAGCTCGTCACCGACCAGGACTTCGCGGACGCCGAGGAAACGGTCAAGTGGTGCAAGCATGTCGAGAACCAGCTTGAGGGCGCCAAGCAGCATGCGCTCTCGCAAACCCAATCCATCGACGAACTGTTCCGCGCGATCGACCAGATCAAGGAAGAAACGCGCAGCGTGCGCCTCACCCTGGACAAGCGGGTGAAGAGCGAAAAGGACACGCGCAAGGGCGAAATCGTCGAGGCGGCCGTTAAGCAACTCATGGATCACGTCGCCGGGCTCAAGAAGCGTATCGGCATCAATGCGCTGAATGTCGATCTCGGCGTCTTAGCCGAAGCGATCCGCGGCTTGAAGTCGCTCGACAGCATGCGCGACAAGGTGAGCGTCGCCCTGGCGAATGCCAAGATCGAGGCGAACGCAATTGCCGACCGTATCGACGCGAACCGCAAGGTTATGGAAGAGCAAGGCGCCACCGACTTGATTCCTGATTTCTCGCAGGTATGCACCAAGGCGCCAGAAGACTTTGCCGCACTGATTGCGATGCGCGATAGCCGGCACAAGGAAATGGTCGAGCGCCGCCTTGATGCCGAGCGCGAGCAGATCCGCGCCGAAGAGCAAGCCAAGGCACAGCGCGAAGCGGAGCAGAAAGCCGCGGCAGATCGCCAGGCGCAGCCCGTAGTCGAAATGTTCGAGGCAATGGGCGTCAAGGTCATTGACGCAACGCCCGCAGTTGTCAAGGAATCCTTGACTGTTGCCGACCATATCGAGCAACCGCGCGCAATGGTCGCCGACCATATTGGTGACGCAAACAAAATGGTCGACACCGGCCAGACGCTCAAGCTCGGCGAAATCTGTATGCGCCTGGGTTTCACGATGACCGCGGACTTCCTGGCTGGCATCGGCATCTCGCCGGTCGCCACCGAGAAGAACGCCAAGTTCTACCGTGCGGCCGACTTCACTCGCATCTGCACGTTGCTGATTCGCCATATTGATGACGTGGCGAACGGCAGCGTGAGGAAAGCGGCGTAACCACCAATCCCAAGGAGAAGAACCAACATGAAACCAGCAACCATTGACATTCGCGCCGAGGAAATCCGCGCGGCACTTGGGGCGATCGCCGAGGCAAACGGCGGCTACCTGAACCCGGCGCATGTGGTCGAAACCGCACGCGACCCAAGCCACATTCTGCACAACGAATTTTCGTGGGATGACGAAGATGCTGCGGACAAGTATCGCATCGCCCAGGCTAGCGCCCTTATTCGCCGCGTGAAATTCACCGTGATTCGCCAGTCGACCGAAACCAAGGAGGTGCGCATGGTGACAACGCGCGCCTTCCAATCACGCAAAAGCGCGCGAGGCGCCGATGGCGGCTACGAAGGCGTGGCGGAAATCATGTCCGACACGGACAAGCGCGAGGAACTGCTGGCGCAGGTACTCCGCGAACTGAATGCGTACCGGAAGCGTTATGCCGAACTGGCGGCGCTATCGGACGTATGGGCTGCGATTGATGAGGCTTTCGACCTGCATGGGTCTGCTCCATCAAGGCAGGGTGAGGCCGGGCAGGTGTCGCTAGGCCGGGCTAGTTGAGGCCCGGAACGGCGGGGCAGGCGAGGCTAGGCTCGGACAGGCG
>Ga0228700_1001711_pt1 | contig 13309 bp, 15 predicted proteins | sample McNCre317_Aug_MG_FD_178019 | JGI IMG/M metagenome (GOLD analysis project Ga0228700, IMG submission 178019) | Freshwater microbial communities from McNutts Creek, Athens, Georgia, United States - 3-17_Aug_MG | ecosystem: Environmental > Aquatic > Freshwater > Creek | place: USA: Georgia...
GGCCCTACGAAATGCTCATGAAGGACTGGCGCGGCGTGTCGTTTGCTGGCGGTCGAATCATTCTCAATGGGGCCAAGATCGCCACAAAAGTTCGGCAGAAGCTGATCATGGCGTCTCTGCTGCGACCGATCTGGCATCGGTTCGTTGAAGAGTGCGTCATCGTTGGTGCTGTTGAAGTCGACCCGCGAGTGTACCGCGACAATCTCGCTGTGTTTCGCTGGCACCAGTGGACCGCTCCAAAATGGTCCTACGCGATCAATCCAGCCGAGGAAGTCAAAGCGACGATTCTCGAACTGGACAACAACTTGACGACGTTGGAGAAGGAACTCGGCGAACGCCAGGGCGATCTTGAAGAGACGTTTGCTCAGCGAGAGATCGAACGCGAAATGGCTCGCCGCATGAACATTCAGCCGAATGCCGTTGCAGAGGTTGAAAGCGTTCCATCAATGGAGGTGGCAAATGCCGGTAATTGATACGCCACCGAAAGCGGACATGTTCCGGACAATGACGGCGACTCCAACAGAATCGCCGCGTGTTGATCGCGAAAAGAAGATCATCTTCGGAGCCAGTTTGTTTCAGGCTGGAGACATCAACGACGAACGTCCGTGGACCGTTGACGACGGATCACTGAAGAATGCTCTGGAGTTGATGCAAAAGGGTAACAGCGGCACAAAGGCACGCTTCACACACCCGAATATGAGCGCTGATGGAATGGGCTCATTCCTTGGACGCTGGAAGAACCCCCGCATTGAAGGCGACACGCTGCGAGCTGATTTGCACATTGCAGAGCAGGCGTTTCGATCACCGCAAGGCGATCTTGGAACGTATGTGATGGACATGGCCGAGGATGACCCGGACATGTTCGGAGTCAGTCTGGCAACTCGTGTGAACGAAGCCGAAATGGAAAAACTGCGGCTGGAACGGCTGTCCGAAAATCCTGAGTGGAAAGGCCGCTTGCCGCTCCGATTCAGGGCAATTCATGCCGCCGATGTCGTTGATGAGCCAGCGGCAACACGAGGCGGATTCTTTAGCCTGTCAGACGTCGACAACAGAAACCTACCGGCACAGGCGACACTGTTGCTGGATTCATATTTTGCAGATGCAGAGCCGGAAGTCGTCACCGCTCGTATCAATGGCTTCCTGGCGACTTACTTCAAGGGAAAGGGCAAGACAATGCCTGAACCAGCAATTGCAGAACCAGCCACCCCAGCAGCAGAACCAGTGGCAACGGTCGATCTGGCCGCAGAACGCAAGGCAGCGGCGGAAGCCGCTCGTGCCGAAGAGCGAAACCGAATCACACAGATTCACGCTCTGTGCAAGCGAGCTGGCAAGGATTCATTGGCGGATGCCTTCTGTGAAAAAGGTCTGTCAGTCGGCGAAGTCCAGACAGAACTGTTCAACGCTCTGTGCTCTTCCAACGCCCCGGTCGGAGACGCTGGAACATCGCCAGCCGATGAAAGCACGGACGAGAACGCAGCCTACAAGGCGGAATACAAGGCCGGAAACTACAGCATGACTGAAGAGCAGTACGTGTCTCTCCGTCGTGCTGAAGATGGCCTTGAGCCGTTTGTAAAGTAAGACGCTCCACAAGAGCAGCAATTCCAACAATCACGTTTTTGAGGAGTGTCAATCATGGCAGTGACTGCCAATCAACTTACCAAGCGACAGGAAGGGTGCCGCACCTGGTACCCGATCGCCGCATCAACGACCATTTACGAAGGCACGCTGACCTTCATCACGCCTTCGGGCTACCTTGACGACGACACCGGAACGGCAGCCAATCGATTCGGCGGCATCGCTCTGGCGTATGTCGACAACTCCAGCGGTTCAGCCGGCGACCTGAAAGCCGAAGTCTATCAGGAAGGCGTGTTCGAACTGGTTGGCAGCGGATTCGCTCAGACAACCGTGGGCGACGCGATCTACGCCAGCGACAACTACACGATTTCAGCTGTGCCCAGCGCGTCATCGGTGTACATCGGAATGTGCGTCGGCTATGTCAGCAGCACAAAGGTGCTGGTCGACATCGATCCGGATGGAACATCTCCGGCCAGTGTTGTGCAGACGAAAACTTCTGCCTACACCGTGACGGAAGCCGATTCTGGAAAGACGTTCTCAACCGCCGGTGCGTCCGGTGCTGTGACGTTCTCAATGCCTGCAGCAGTTCCAGGACTGCGATACCGATTCCGAGTCGGTGCCGCTCAGGAATTGCGAATCGACCCGAACGGAACGGAAACGATTTCGTTGCCGTCGACTGGTGTTCCCGGTGCTGCTGGCAAGTACCTGACGGCAGACGCCGCTGGTGAAACGGTGTCGCTGGAATGCGTTGTTGCTGGCACGTGGTCTGTGTTCGGTTACACCGGCACATGGACTGCTGAAGCCTGATCTTTGTGTCTCCGTCACGGGAGGCGGGGAAGTACGCTGGCCAGCGTCTCCCCGCTCGCCTCCTGGGCTGAGTTTTGTGTTCATTTGTGTCCGTGACGGAGGTTCGAAAGGAACCTCCAATGGCAACCAACACTGCCAAGTACATTTCAGTTCAGCGAGATCTGACACAGAAGTTTCGCGAAGCGGTCATGGCCGCAACGCCGTTCTACCCGACGATCTGCGCGGAAGTGCAGAGCAACGGAGCAGACGAAAAGTACGGAATGCTCGGATCAATGCCGGGTGTTCGTGAATGGCTCGGCGATCGCCAGTTTAAGAAACTGCGAGCAGCAGACTTCACGATCAGCAATCGCAAGTGGGAGAACTCGGTTGAGTTCGAAAAAGACGACATCGACGACGACCGCCTCGGGCTGATGTCAACTGTGATGGCTGACTTCGGCAATGAAGCCGCCTTACATCCTGATGACCTTCTGTTTGAAGTTCTGGTTGCTGGCGAATCAACCGCCTGTTTTGACGGTCAGTATTTCTTCGACACTGATCACAGTTGGGGCGACAGCGGAACTCAGGACAATGACCTGACCTATGCGGCGGCAACTGGCACAACGCCAACTGCAGCAGAGTTCCGCGCCGCGTTTCACCAGGCTCGCACGGCGATGCTGAAATACACCAACGATCAGGGCAAGAAACTGAATCGTCCGGTGTCAACCAGCATGAGCAGCCTGCTGGTAATTGTTCCGCCAGAACTTGAACTGGTTGCCTACGAAGGGCTGTATGCCGCCCTGAACAGCAACGGGGCAACCAACGTCGTCATTGATCGCCCGAGAATCATCGTGAGCCCGATCCTGACCGATGCCACCAAGTTCTACACCTTCAACCTCGGTGGAGCCCTGAAGCCATTCGTGTTTCAGAAGCGCAAGCCGATTCAGACGCCAACCTGGAAGGGTGCGGACGATCCTGAATACAAGGTGCTGAAGATGATGAGCGACGCCCGCTACAACGTCGGATATCTGGCGTGGTGGAAGGCGGTTCTGACAACCTTCACATGATGCGTTTTTGGCTGGCTGTTTAGCCGCTCAGCAATGGGCGGCGTCTCTTCTGGAAGACTTTATGCCCTTCGTCATGCTCCGTTCAAATTGGCCCAACACGTTTCGCCGCACAATCACGATGAAAGGCCAGAAACAGACGCTGGAGTTCAATCCCGGTGTTCCGGTCGACCTGACTCCATCAGAAATTTCGGCTTTGCAGTCCGATATCGGCGTCGCTTTGGTTCCAGTGGAGTTCGACGAAAAGGCACGCCCTCGGGTTATCACTGAGGATGTCGTCGCAGAAGAGCTGCAGCCAGGCGTCGTGATTGACGTCGTGAAACCGCGCCGGTCGAAGAAGCAGGAGATCGCCAGTGAGCCTTCAGACGCTGATTAGTGAACACGTTTCATCGGTCTTTCTGAACACTGACCATTTCGCTGAGTCAATCAAGCGATACATCGGTGACAGCAAGACCAGCGTGCAAACTCTGACCGGCATTGTCAACTTCGAAAAGCCACAGCAGAACTACGACCGAGGCACCGAGACGCACATTCGCGGAGAAGTGATCTTCTCCGAGGATGTGACGGTGACCACATCAGACACTCTGCTCATTGGCGGCTTCGAGTACGCAGTTGAGAACGTGAACCCGGCGAGCGATGGCATGTTCACCGCATTCATCGTGCGCCGTGTTCCACAGGTCAAAGGCGGAAGGCCGCTGCGAGGTCAATTCTGATGGCCAGTCTGGACGTCGATGGAGCAATGCAGAACGTGAAGTCTGTGCTGGCTGGCTCAACAGCCTGGCAGACGATCTGCAAAGTCGACAACTCGACAGACGCGGCACTCAGGATTTACGAAGGCGGCATTGAGGACACATCGGAAGAGGACTCGCTGGCCCCTTGCATCACGTTGAAGTTCGATCCGTTCCAGACGGATTGGAAGTCAACCAGCATGGGGCAGTTGGTCATTGACATTGGCTGCGAAGTTCCGATTCCAGAGGAAAGCCAGCTGACGTTCGCTGATTGTTACCGGTACGCGTGGCAAAAGATGTCGGCGATCATGGCCGCCATCAACGACACACCCGGAAGCCTGATGATCAGGGCGTTGGCTGTGAAGATAGAACCGGGTGAAATCAACCCGGTCGAAAACAACAATCGTATCGAGTGGGGCTGGGTCATTGCCTTGACGCTGGACTTCATCTGATGCTCTCCATTGAGTTGCAGATTAAGCGTTTCCAACTGACGGCAAGAGCACACGCCCGACTGATGCGAGAGATCAACAGGCGAATTATGGAGCGACATCTCCAGGAACGCCTGCCGTTGCACTTTGAGAACGTCGCCTATGGCAAGTACGGAGCCAGAACGCGAAGCTCGAAGTACAACGAATGGAAACAAAAGTCGAGGCGAATCGGACATATCAGGCCGAACGTCAAGACTGGTCGACTGAGAAAGTCTGTGCTGTCGAAAGCGAAGATCACCGCGACGCAGTACGGATCGAAATTGACGACCAGAGGCACTGTGAAGAGCCGGTTGCAGACATGGCAGCGTCGCGAAATCGCGATGTTGTCTAAGGAAGAAATCAGACAGGAACGAAAGCGACAGGCGTCGGAGTACCGACGCGGCGCATTGAGTCCTGAGTATCGTCGACAACGACAACGGAGGATCAAGTAAATGGCGAGCAACTTCTTTGTCAATGCCGACGTGATTCTGGGAGCGGCCACAGTCCGCCAGGTGACGGCGACGGACCACAAAACAAACGCCGAAATCCGGAAGGTGATGACCAGCGGCGGAAACGCCGTCAGTCAGGTCTTTGCCAAGATGGCCAGCGAAGTCACCACAGTGACCAGCAACGACCTCGCGACGCTGTTCGCATTGAACACCAACACGTTCTGTTCGGCTGGTCTGTATCTCACGTCGTCAACCGTGACTGTTCCATACAAAAAGCGGGCGGCAGGCGGATCGTTTGCCAGCGGATCCGCGCACCCGGCGTTGACCGGCTCAACAGCACTTGTAATTCCGACGCTGATTGAAGCCACCCAGGAAGGCGACGCGGCCAGTGCTCAGTTTGAAATTCACTGGCTGTCCAGCGATGGTTTCACAAAAGGTTGTGACGACGCTACCGGGCAGGCATTGGGGTCGCAGGCATTTGGTGCGGAGTACACGCTTGGTCCTGTGTACATCAACAGCACGCTGCTGACAGGCGTTCAAAGTGTGCGAATCAATCCCGGAATCGAAGTTCTAAAGACAATGAACGGGGCCGGTCAGGTGTGGCCTGCGTTCGCTTCCATAAAGAACATCGTTCCGACGATGGAAATCGGCGTCAATGACTTCGATTCAATCGCTGGCACTGTCGGTGATATCACAGCGATGACCTCAGCCAATATCTACTTCCGACTGCGAAGCGACAGCGGTGTGTACAACGCGGCCGGATCGAACATTGTCCGATTCACGTTTGCTGCCGGCATCGCCGACACAGGCAGCGTGACGACCAGCCAGAACGACAACGGATCCGGAACGATCACCCTGCACGGCAAGACACTGACGGCTTCTGTGGTCCAGTCTATCCCATAACGGAGGCTGTGTGCATTTTCTGCTGTACCTTCCCAACGCAGTTCCCAACAGGCCAGACGACGACGTTCTCAAGGGTATTCACGGGCGATGTAAGTTTGCCGGGCTGACTGATCTGCTGACAGAGCAGGAAGTCCTGCCAAACTCTGCAGGCCCTGAATGCGAAATCGGAACAATGATCGGCTGGCCAGCGGTAGGTGATCGAATGCACTACCAACCTGAACGGCAGGAATGGATCAAGTCCATTCTCAAACTGGAAGACGGCACGCCAGCGTATTGGGTGGGTTTCGATAAGGAAAAACCCTGCACCGAATCGCAACTCCGCCGCAAGTACACCCAGGACGGAACCTGGGTGGAATTCGGCAAACAGAAATGGAAGTTGCCAACGCCCGACACTGTGGATTCTCGCGCGTTCCTGCAGGACGACGGATCGTACAAATGGGAACCGGTGCGTGAGTTCTCATGGATGTGCGATGAGGCTCAGCAACTGCGTGATGCCTACATGCAGGAATTTGGCCTTCGCTCAATGGTGTTCCAGGTGGACCCGTCAGCACAGATCAACTGGCTGCTGAAGCTCCTGCGAGTCAATTACCGGCTGACTCCAGAAGTGGCCAACCATCTCGGGCTATGGTTCCGCAAAGATGCTGTGTTGACGGCGTTCCTTGGCTCTTTGGGCCTGAAGGTCAAGGAGCCCGCCAATGGCTGATGAGAAAATTGAAGTCGAATGGATCGCGACTGCCACCCGGATGCTGGCGACGATTGAGAACGTCGACAAACGGCTGGAGAAACAAGAAAAGATCATGCAGAAGCTCAGCGACACCGGAAAAAAGGGTGCTGAGGCTGTTGCTGGGTCGTTCAATAAGCTTGAGCAGGAGCTCAAAGACAACGAAGCCGCGTTGAAAAAACTGGAGATCGGCTCAAAAGAGTTCGCCAATCAAAAACGCAAAGTAGACGAACTTCGGGCATCACTCACGCAGGCTAAAGGTCAACTGCAAACAGCTGGAGGCGGGCTGAGTTCGATGCTCGGCGTCGGCATTGGAAAACTTGCTGCGATTGGTGCTGGCATGGCGTCGGTTCAGCAAATTGCGTCCGCGCTGGTCGAGGAACTTGAAAAGGTCAAGCAGTTGCGACTGGACGCAGCGGCAACGACACGAACATTCGAGCAAGCCTTGGCGGATGTCGGCCAGAATATTGGGGCCGGTGCTATTCCAGAGGCTCGCCAGATGATTTTGGAACAGGCACCGCAACTCGGCGTCACGACAGAAGGCCTGGCCAACGTTCTAGGCATCGCAATTTCCGCAGGTGCGAAAGACCTGAAGGAAGCAATGTCGCTGTCGGCATCTGCGTTGAAACTGACTGTTGGTGATGCTCAAAAGGCCGCTGCGTTGGTCGGTGGAACGCTTGACGTCGCGAGCCTTGGGCGGTCAACAAACTTTGAGGGGGCGTTGGGGCAGTTGCTGCAAACGCAGGCGCAAGTACGTTCAACGAACCTGGCAGAGTTCGCGGCAAATATTGGCCCAGGACTAGCTGCTGCAACGGCAGATGCATCACGACAACAGGGAGTTTCAACAGAGCGAGCCCTCGAAACAGCGTCGGTCATTTCGCAAATCATCAAGGACCAGACCGGAAGCAACACCGCAACCACGATGCGAATGCTGTTCACGCGAATGGGATCGTTTGTTCCGGAGAGAGAAAAGAAGCTGGACGATGGCGGTACGGCGCGAGTTTCGAAAGAGCAGATCACGGCGTTCAACAATCTGAAGACTTTCGACGAACGACTGCAGATGATGGCTCAGGTTCCAGCCATTGGGCAACAGTTCCTGGAAACGCAGCGTGAGTCCATCGGCAAAACAGCCATTAGTGAAATCATCAATCGTTCCGCACGAGCCGTCGAGTTTGAGAATAAAGCAAAGGCAAACATTCAGGCTATCGACGCAGCTCAAGGGTTCTTCAAAGACCTTTACGCTGAAGTTCAGAAGCAAACTCCAACACTGACAGCAGAACGGCAGAGTCAGCAAAACATTGCCGTTGGTGAGATCGCTGGTAGCCGTGCGGTTTATGGGCAAGTTGAGAAGATCGTCGCAGACACGATTGCAAAAGTGAATCTCTCTGGCATTGACACTGAAACGGCTGGAACGATTCGCAACAGGCTACGTCTTGGCGAGGTGTCCGGGGAATCAGCAACTCAGGCAGGTATCGCAGCATTACGGGAAGCACAAGGACAGCGACGTGCTTTCGGTGCGGTCCCAATCGGGGGGCAAATCTCAGATGAAGACAGAGCACTGATTGAACGGCAGATCAGAGTCCTGGAAAACCTCGAAGCCAGAATGGCTGAACAGAATAAACCGCAGCCATTGGCCCGCGTCGCTCCTAACGTCCGACCCAAAGAAGCCCCACTGCCAGCGGAGACAGCGCCATGAGTCTTTCGTTTGCCGGGCTGTCGTTTGGATCGCATCCACATGGGCCAATCACCGCAGGCCCGTGGGACGTTCAGAAAGTGCGTCAACAGTGGTTTGGCGTGACTGGTGAAGCTCACTTGGTGGGTCGAGCAACAGGCCGTCAGTTGTCGACGTGGCTGCATTTGACTGGATATGCGTCGCACTCTGCGTTGGCCACTGGAATCGCGGCGCTGAGCGACTATCTGGGAGTCAACGGCACGCTGACAATCACCATCGGCGCAGACACCGGCACCTACACCAACGTGACATTCGAATCGTTTTCAGAACAGGAAGCACCATTCCTTGACGGCAGCGGGGTGAATGGCTGGCAAACGCGGCTGCAACTCATCTTCAGGCAGATCAAGCAATGACAGAACCAATCGACGTAGACGCATCATGGGACGGCAAAGGCAGTCTTGATGAACACCGTGAGAAAGCCTTGGCACAAATCAAGCAGCCGGGCTTTGGACAGGAACAACCAAAGGCAAAGGCCGAAGAGCCCGCGCCGATGCAGGAGGTAACGACCGATGACGAATGAAATCACACTGAATCTGCGATGCTTGCTGGACAACGCTGGTCTTGAGGATGACTTCAATCCCGGAAAACTGCAGATCACGCAGTCAGGGCAGGTTATTTTCAAGCGTTCGCCATCAATCGCAACAACCGAAACGACTGTAACGCTGACTGGGATAACCACCCCTAAAGTTGCGTATCTCTACAACCTCGACGGAACGAACTACGTCGAGTGGGGCACAACGACTGCAGACTACGGATTCAAATTGTTTCCCTATGGAAACGGCGGGATTCCAAATCTGCTGACACTCAATGCGGGCAAGACCACATTGTACCTCAAGGCCAACACGGCCGCATGTAAAGTCCTGATTGCAGTCTACGAGGCGTGATGAGTGGGCACGGACGTAATCAATACCAGTGACGAGCTGTGGTGTCAGTACGACGACATGCAGGTGCGTATCGGACCGGCTGGCGGCGCGGCTCCAACTGAGTCAGACCTCGACGAAAACTGGCACGCTGTGCTGGTCGTCCAGTCTGCCAGCGGTTCACGTCTGGACTTTGCTCACCTGCAGTACAAACTGGAAGAGTCCGCCGAAAACTGGATCATCCCCAGCAACTTTGCTCGGATGGTCGATGTTCATTTGCCAGACCCGGACGTGACTCGCATTCACCGTGGCGACTATGTTCGAGAAAAAACTGAAGTGACCAGTGATGGCGAAGTCTTCACCGGGCAGAGCCATCTCCGGAACTATCACTTCGGAACTCCAATCGTTGGGTATGATGTGTACGATCCGATCAGCGGCGATGAAGTCATCATCCAGGATCACTTCCGATTCAATCCGACGATTGACGACAAGACGCACTTCAACCGGTCCGACAAGAACCGCGAAGGTGGTGCCAATGGCTCACTGTTCACGCACCCGGAAACGATGGATGGAAGCGATGGCGAAACGTTCCACGAACAGAGCCGGCAGGAATGGGAACTGAAGCACGCCGTCAAAGCCTGCATGGATCTGTTGTTGACCGATGAGGAATTCATCGCGTGGCCAGATGGCGACAGCTATCTGACATTGGAGGACGCTCCCCCGTTGCGAAACGTGACACTTCAGATCGGTTGGTATCTTCCGAAGTGCCTTGACACGCTTCTGATTCCGCATGGGTACAACTGGTTCGTGAATTACGACACGACCGATTCACTGCCGCGAATCAAAATCTTTCAAATCGGACAAGGCGACAGCAAGGAACTGAACTTCCAGGCGTTCGGCTCAACGCTGGATCTTGCCGTCTCGAACGTCAACCAGTACAGCGTCGACGCCAACATCGGCGATTCCTTCAACGCCGTGGATGTCTACGGTGAGTTTGAGGAAGTGGAAGTCACGTTGCCACTTTACCCTGGATGGCCAGCAGACAAAGACTCGCTGTCAACCGCCGATCTCCAGAAAGACGGTGACGAATACGCCGGGAATGAATCCGTCTGGCGACTGTGGATCGCCAACGAAGCCGGCGACATCGATCCCGCAACATCACGCCTTGGGCAGACTCCAGACGTCCCGGACTTCAGCGACATCTTCACGGTGTTCCATCCGCATCGACGAACGATTCAGGAGCCGTTGACGTATATGGACACCGACAACGGAGCGAAAGGCAAAAACCGTCTGCCGATCAAAGTCGAGTATTCCACGGACGGCGGAACGACATGGCTGCCAGAGGAATCCAACTGGACAATCAAGGTTCTGCCCGATCAGATCGGAATTCTGTTCGACGGAAAAGACATTCCAACGGAACTCTACGACGCTGGCAACAATGCCAGATTGAGAATCACTGGCTGCATCTTCGGTGACTCACGGATCAAGGGCACGGCAGAAAAGCAGGAGTGGGCCGTCAACGCACGAGAAAACAAGCTGGTGATGTTCCAGCCGGAGAAGTTCCAGAGCCGCTGGCGACAGACTGCGGGCGACTATGCCAGCGTCTTCGCGGCGGGTGACCTCGATGCTGACGAAAAAGACGACACCGAAAAAATTCAGTCCTATGCCGAAAAGCTCCGCGACCAGAATCACTACGCTGAAATTGACTGCGAGTTTCGTCTGCCCGGCTGGCATCTGGACTACAAGATCGGCGACCTGATTACCAAGATTAACGGGCGAGAAGTGTCGCTGGATGCAGCCCCAGAAAACGCACCGGAGACGCGCTACGTTCAGATCGTGGAGCGGCGTTTCGAGCTGACAGCGACGGGCGGTCCATCAACAGTGCTGATCGTCGATCGAGGCGTCTCACAGGTGACTGCATGAGAAGAACGCACACATTGCTAGCAGCAGGGTCAGACGGTAAGCGAGTGCAGGTTCGCTTGAAAGAAGACCTGCTTGCAGCAGTTGATTCATGGACAGATCCAAGTTACGCAAAGGCTGTGATTTTCATAAAGAGCGGAAATGGCGACGACATGAAACGAAAGCCAAAACACCACACAATCACCATCGTAAACCGCTTCGAAAACATCTCCGTCGAAGCTGGAACCTATTGCAAAGCCGAATGGATTGACGGTGAATGGCAGTTGTATGCAGCGGATTGTCCGGGTACGTTGTCGGCGTCGTCATTCGGTCCGTCTGTATCTGCGTCATCATCTCACAGCCTGAGCACGAGTATCGGAGGAATCTGATGCTTCTCGGTTGCTGTCACTGTGGACCGCTTGATTCTGTGTCGTCGGTGTTCGCGTCGTCGCACCAGTCGTTGAGCAATTCGTCACAGTCACTTGATGTGAGCAGCGGTTGCTTTTGTATCGGATCTGTGACAGCAAACACGTGGCGAATGGACATTGACTACGGATGGAATGCAACGACAGGGGCCAATACGTGGTGCTGTGCGCTGTATAGAAAGCGGAAGTCGTTCATCCTTCGAAGAGTAGGAACAACGGCAGGTGTCTGCTACTGGCACAGCGATGACAGAGCAGGAAAAGGCGATCCAAATAACGCACTGAACTGCCTGGTTGACCCCACGCGACCGCGAGCATGGATGGCGATTCATAGTTTTAGTGCGGGATACTCGAATCAGTTTTTTCCAAATGGATTCGCAATGTCAGCAGGATTGTTTTTTACAAACGGAAACAATCCGAGCGCACCTGACATGGTGTTGCCTTATGTGTGGCAAGATCCGAGCGGTATTCCTCCGTGGGGGATGGCCAGTAGTCCCATAAACTGTCTCGAAGCAAAAACACTGGTTCACTACGATGAAATCTCATTACCGAATCAACGGCGATGGCATGGATCATCAGGCGGCGGCGGAATCACGGCGTTTCCATGCGGCACAGGATTTGGTACATGGGCCAATGACTTCGCACCACCAACAATCACTCTCACACCAGTAAACGCATGACGCGCAACTGCATCTTCAAAGCATCCGAAACCGGGCGTGAAGTCGTCTGCGAAAATCAGATCGACATGACGCATCCAGGAACAGTGCCGAAAGAGATGTGTGAGCAGTGCCCATTTTTTCGAGCGCGTACGTTCGAGAATCAGACTGCTCGACTCTGGGTGACATTGGCTCAAAAGGGCGTGTATCGTCCACGTCCAAAACCGTGCGGAGGATGCAAGGAAACGAAACACCGCATCGGGCATGATCTGCAATTCGTTTGGCCATACTGGAAAGGTGCGGCGGAAGGCGATGAGCTGCGATGGTCAATCCGCAGCGTGGAAACGATGTTTGAAGGGCAGGCGAAAATCACGATCATCGGCGATCGTCCCGATTGGTACAAAGGCCATCACATTGCGAAGAAGCGAGTACCCGCCAGCAAGCCGCACCAGTGCTTTCGTGACATGCTTTCGAAGGTCTGGTTTATGGCAACGCATGCTGAGATGGACGAGCGTTTCGTCTGGATGATGGACGACATTGTGTTTCTGAAGCCAGTGAGCGTCGAAGATCTGCAGACACCGCGAGCCGAACGATTCACGCCAAGCGACCTGAACAAGTGGCAGAAAATAAAGCAACGGACGATGGCGGCACTCACTGAAAAAGGCAGACCGAATCACGACTATGCGACACATGCGCCACACTTTGCAGAGAAACAGAAGGTTCGGGCGATCTTTGACGAGTTCGATCTACATGACGACAGCAATGTGTTGACGTGGGAAATTCTGTACGGTAACACGTATCGAGACGAGCCGCAGCGAGCAAGACCGTGGTTTATTCGTTTTCAAGAGCCGCAGACGCTAGCGGAGTATCGAGCAAAAACAGTGCGTGCATTTTGCATGAATTGGAGCGCTGGATTGTGGTCAAATGATTTGCGGACGTTCCTCGAAGAACTGTTTCCAGATCCGTCAAACAGCGAGACAGGAAGCACGCCAGGATTCTTCGTCAGGAAACCACGTGAGCGAGTTGTAAAGCGAAGGCCATTGCACACTC
>Ga0228700_1001717_pt1 | contig 13264 bp, 1 predicted proteins | sample McNCre317_Aug_MG_FD_178019 | JGI IMG/M metagenome (GOLD analysis project Ga0228700, IMG submission 178019) | Freshwater microbial communities from McNutts Creek, Athens, Georgia, United States - 3-17_Aug_MG | ecosystem: Environmental > Aquatic > Freshwater > Creek | place: USA: Georgia...
TGATCGTGTCACTGCCGGCGTTGTTCACGCGATCGGCCAAAGGATCACCGAGAGCGCGGCCCGCAACGTCGGCGTTCACGTCGCTGGGCGGCTCGCGGGCGGCGCTGTTGACGGCCTGATCCGCTCCGAGGGCCAAGCCCTTGCGCAGTCGCTCATGCTCGGAACGCACGAAGCGTCGCAACTCGCACAGTCGGGCATGGAGCCGAATCAGGCGATCGAGCAGGCGATCGGCGCTCGGCTGTCGCAGTTCGCGCAGGCTCAGCCGGAGATCGCTGGTATCGGCATCGTCGGCGGCGCGGTCAGCCGTGTACCCCACATCGCGGGCGACCTCTACACCGGGTACCAGATGGGCAAGTCCCGTCTGGCGCCTGAACCTGGATCACCCGGCGGCCGACGAGTCGAAAACGAAAGCACCCCTCCACAGGAGCCTCCCGGTGGATTCCCAGCACTCCCCGAACCAACTCCCGAACGTCCCGGTGGCGGTGGGGCCGGAGTGGCTGAACGACCCGACGGAATGGCGGGGCAAGTGGCTGGAGGGGGCGCGGGCGTTCTGGTGCCGGAAACTGGAAGTGCCGAACGTCCGGCTGGTGGTGCGGATCGAGCGACCGAAACCCAAGTCGCTGGCGGACCAGGCGGAGAACCTTCCGCCGTGGACGGATACGGACGACTGAGCAGGCCGGAACTCATCAAGAGCATCCAGGAGCGGCGTCGCGGCGGGCTTGAAATGCCCCAGCGCATCGCCGACATGAGCGACGACGATCTGCGGAACGTGCTCCGCACATCAGACCAACTCACGGGCCAGAAGCCCGGCGCTGTCGCGCCTGGCGAGCAGCCCACAACCACGGAGACAACGCATGGCAATGACCAAGGGCGGCAAGAAACCCAAGGGCGGCAGCAAGGCGACGATTCGCAAGCCGAAGTGCTGACCGCTCCCCAGAGCACCCAGCCTGCCCCGGCACAACCCGACACGACACTCCTTCCTCCCTCTCCGCCGGGGCAGGCTGCTTTCGATTCAACCGCCGCGTCCGTTCGCCAAAGCCTCACGCCCGAGGGCGGTGAGATTGCTGTCGGCAACCGCCGCGCGGTCATCCGCCGCGGCGACGATGGCAAATGGGAACTGGCGCGGTTCATCACGACCCAGCGCGGCCAACAGGTCGCGGTCGGTCGGGCGACGCCGCACGCCGAACTCGACGGCGGCAAGGGGACCGCGGTTCACGAGGCGGCCTCGTTCCTGTCGCGTCCGTCAGTTGGGGCTGCCCCAGCGCCAGTCCTCGGGAAGCCGGGCGCGGGCGGGGTAGCGGGGATCGACGCAGGCGGCGTCCCACCCGCCGCGAAGCGGGTAGGCGCGGGCGCTGTCGATGGTGGTGTCGCCGCCGGCGGTGTCAAGGGACTCGCCGGGGTAGATGGGGGTCATGTCGCGCCGGTACCCGATGGGAAGGGGGCCGTTCCGCAACTCCCAGAGCCAGATGCCAAGCCGAACGCGAAGGGGCCAAACGCACCACTGGGCGCGAATCCAAGCGCGGCGCAGGCTGGAGACGGGGCGCGGGGTGTCAAGGCATCGGCCCAAGGCGAGACTCCCAAGGCTTTTCAGGCCCGAGATCAGGGTATCCGCGATACCTTCGCGGCGAAGGGGGCGGGCCACAAGACCTTTGCCGACCGCCTGGATCGCATGGTGGCTGACGGCACGATGTCGGGTGCTGCCGCCGATCTCATCATGGCGACGCCGCACCTGCTCAACGCCAGCGACGAGCACATGGCGCGGGTTCGGATCGCCAGCACGATGTTCACGCGGCAGGGTGGATCAACGCCATCAGGCCGGACCTACGACCCGCTCACGGGCAAGAGCGTCAACAGCAAGAGCGAGATTGCTGCCGTCGAACTCCAGAAGGGGATCGAGGAAGCGTTGCGCAAGACGGGCCGGATCGACACCGATCTTGACCTGCATCCGGTGGTGGTGATGCTGGAAGAGTGGGCGCACGCGGCCTCTGGCCTGGCGATGAGCGACGCACAGCGAAGTGTGCTCATGCGCGAGTATCTGTCCAAGACTCAGGCCGAGTGGGCCGACGACTTCATGGATGGGATCGCCAATGGGAACCGCGACGCGGCGGAATATGCCGCGGGCGTGGGAATGCCACCGCAGGAAGCGTTCGAGGAATGGTTCGCCCACAAGGCCATCGAGCACATGCTCGGCAACAAGTCGGACAACGCCGTTCACCGCTCCATCATGGACCGGGTGCTCGCGGCGTTCAAGGCCGCGCTGGAGCACATTCGCAAGGTGATGGGCGGTGTGCCCGAGCACCTGCGCCCACTGTTTGACGCGATCCTGCATGGCGAGCGTCAGGCACCGGAGCCGCCCCAGAAGGCGACCCGACCGCGTGCCCCGCGCCAACCGTCGCCCGAGGGGCTGATGGAGCGTGGAACATCGGCCAAGGAACCATCAGAAAACCGCGTTTCCGAGAAGAAAACGCAGGCGGAGGCACCGAAACAGCCGGTTCAGGCCGCCGTGGAACCATCGTCGGAAGTCGGACAAAGTGGACTTGGTGAGGTTCGGCCCCTGGCGCAGCCGACCGAGCGGCCAGCGGGGTTGCAGCGCGAGACAGCGGCCAAGCCGCAACCCGCGCCGATGACGCGGGTTGAGCCTGGACGCGCGACCACGCTTGAACTGCCCAACGGTCGATCCGTGCAGGTTCAGTACCGCATGGTCGAGGCTGGCGAACTTACCCCGAGCCATGACGCGCGCAACTTCTTCCGCAAGAATCCAGCCGGAGACGACAACGAGCGCCCCTACGAGGACGAGGAACAGGGCGCTCCGAGCCGGTTGCAGGTCCAGAAGATCGCGGAGATTCCCAAGCCGCACCTGATCCTGACCGACACGCCGGTCGCCACTGACGGGCCGCCGATCGTGGATGAACGCGGTGTGGTTCTCGGCGGGAACGCCCGCACGATGGCCCTGCAAATGGCCTACGACAAAATCCCGTCGTCGGCCCAGGTGTACCGCAACGCCATGATCGAGGCCGCCCCCCGGTTCGGGATCGACACGGCCAAGGCGGCGCAGTTCCAGCAGCCGGTGATCGTGCGGGCCATGTCGCAGGAGGACGCTGGCGCGCCGGGCGAGATGAGCCGGGTGCTGAACCAGTCGATGACGGCGGGTAGGACTTCCAGCGCCGACGCGATCAGCCGCGGCAAGAAGATCGACGCTCCGACGGCGAGCCTCATCACCAAGGCGATCGAGGACCGCTCGCTGGCTGAGGCGCTGAACAGTGATCGCACGGCCATGCAGATCGTCCGGGCGATGACCGAGGCCGGCGCGTGGGACGACAAGGACACAAGCCTGTACGTCGAGGGCGGGAGCCTCAATGCCGAGGGGAAGAAGGTCATCGAGCGAACGCTCCTTGGGAGCATCATCCCTGACATCGCGGCGCTCTCAGAGTTGAAGCCCGAGACGCGGCAACTGCTCATCCGGTCGGCAGGCCCGATGATCCGGCTCCGCAAGGCGATGTCGAAGGACGACAGCGACATGGACTTTGACAAGACGCTCTCGGGAGCCGTCGAGGTCATGGCGAAGCGCCGATCAGGCGGGTACGACTCGGTGGACGAGTTGATGGCCGAGAGCCTGAACAGTGACGGGGCACTTTCTGACCCACGCGCCGTGGCGATGGCCCGCGCGATGGAGAACAACAAGCCGACGCAGTTCGCCGACCTGATGAACCGAACGGCGGACGCGGTGGCTGAGGCGCAGGCCGGGCAGGTGAGCATGGCGCTCGGGCGAGCGCCCAGTGCGGGCGAGGCGTTCGATTCGGCGTTGTCGGGTGGCGGCGGCGGTCTGTTCGGGCGCGGCCTGTTCGGGAACGATGAGAAAGAGCCTCCGTCGATGTTGCGGTTGCAGCGTGTAGAGCACGCCAGCGGCGAGCCGGGCTTCCAGATGGTCGATGAGCGAACCGGGCAGCCGGTGAGCCGCATCTACCGCGACTACGACATCGCGCGGCGCGAAATGGCGGCGCTGAACGCCGTGCGGAAGGATGCGGCGAAGAAGGGCGATCAGGTCTGGCGCGACACCAGCGAGTTCGGGCAGGAGTTCAAGCAGAGCGAGAAGGATCGAACGCGGGAGGTCTCCAAGGACAAGGAGACGGGCACGCTGTTTGGAAGGGCCATCGACCAGAGCAATCAGGACGAACTCGGCTTCTACTCGCGGCTGGGCGCGTGGGTGAACGAGAAGATGCGCGGGCCGATGCAGGCGGACCAACTCCGCAAGGCGATCGCCAACGCGGGCCTGCCTGCCGACGAGATCAAGTGGACGGGGCTGGACGACTGGCTCGCCAAGCGATCCGGCGCGGTGAAGCCCGAAGAGGTGCGGAAGTATCTGGATGAGAATCGGGTGGTGCTGCGCGAGGTGGTGAAGGGCACGCAAGAGCACGAGCGCGACCAAACGATTTCTGACCTGACGGGATACATCGACGCTGCCCGTCAACGGCTCAACGCATGGATCAGTGAGTACGTGCCCGAGGCCCGTGATACTCCATCTGAGACTCGTCGGAACGTGGCTCAGTGGATGATCGAGTCCTACAACACCGATGGGGTAGGCAAGTGGGAGGATGTTCAGTATCAAGCGAAGCAGCACGCTAGCGGCTATGCCGATCCCAGCGTTGAGCAGAGGATGATTCGAAGCCTTGCGACCCTGCCAGAGCCTCCCGGATGGGCGACGCTGATGGAGAAGATCGACGAGCGCGAAAAGGCGTTGCGGGCAAGACCTCGAATCGACCGCGCCACTCAGTTTGAGCGTTTCACCCTCCCCGGCGGCGAGAACTACCGCGAGGTGCTGCTGACGCTGCCGCCTCCTGAGATTGCCGTTGAGTACCCGCCAGAAATCACCGAACTGCCACCGGGTTACGACCTGATCGAGGACAGCAGCCAGCCGGAACACGCTCGCTGGGGTATCACGCCGCCCGGACAGTCGCACGCTCGCCCGTTCGCGGGTCGCTGGATGTCTCCGGAACGCGCGAAGTCGGAGGCGATCGCACGCTTGCGCGACGATGCCTATGCGAAGGCCGAGCAGGAACGCCGCGACAAGGTGGACGCCCGCACGTTCAAGTCCTCCCACTTCTCCGAGCCGAACATCATCGCGCACCTGCGGATCAAGGACCGCGTGACGCCGGACGGGCGGCGCGTGATGTTCTTGGAGGAAGTGCAGAGCGATTGGCATGAGGCAGGGCGGGACCGGGGGTATCGCCAGCCTCCAGCCACCGAATCAGACATCGACCTCCGGCGCATCGAATCGAAGGTGCCAGATGGAGAGGACGCAAAGAACTACCCAGGCTATTGGGAGAGTTTCGACAGGCGGACGGGCCGACTCATCACGCGGCACAGCGGCCACACAAGCCGCGAAGCGGCGATGAAAGAGGCGGTGATGTATGGCAAGCCCGATCTGAACCAACCGCCAAACGCGCCATGGTCCAAGACCTGGCACGAGATGGCGTTCCGCCGCGCCCTGCGCCTCGCCTCTCAGGGCGGGTATGACGCGCTGGGGTGGACAACGGGGGCGACGCAGGCAGAGCGCTACAGCCTTGGCGATGCCGTGCGCAATGTCGATTGGGAAACGCTGGATGGAGGCGTGCGGAAGGTCTACGTCGCCACCAGCGCCCACGACGGCGTGGACTTCGAGGTCAAGGACGGCAAGGTGTTCAACGCCATCGGGCAGCACGCCGGGGCGCTGGGCGGGAAAGATTTGCGAGAGGTGGTTGGGGCCGATCTGGCCCGAAGGATCAACAGCGAGGATAAGGGGAGCGTGCCCGGCGGAGACATCCGCATCGGCGGCGAGGGCATGAGTTCCTTCTACGACCGCGACCTCCCCAACTACGCGCGCCGCTACGGCAAGAAGTGGGGCGTGCAGCCGGAGATGGGGAAGGTCGGCACCGGCGACCTGACCGCACAGGAACGCAAGCAGGGCTTCAACAACACGAACACGCAGGCTGAGGCCGACGCACACCTCCTCCCGATCACCCCCGAGATGACCAAGAGCGTCGCCGAGGAGGGGCAGCCGCTCTTTGGTCGCGCGTTCCACGGCAGCCCGCACACCTTCGACAAGTTCAGCACCGACAAGATCGGCACCGGCGAGGGGGCGCAGTCCTATGGGTATGGGCTCTACTTTGCGGGCAACAAGGAGGTTGCGGAGCACTACCAGTCCAAACTGGCACTTCCGCGCATCTTCTTTGACGGCCAGGAGATCAAGGCTTGGAAGCGTGACGGCGGCGTGCTCGCGGGAATGAACGACCCAGGCCTCCAAAAACTTGCCGACGATGGCAAGATCACCGAGAGCGAACGCCGGGCCATTGCCAGCATCAGCGCCGATCAATCGGTGGATGCTGCGATCAAGAACCTGCACGCACAGGGCGACATGACGTGGCGGAGCGAGGGCGCACGCCGGGAGTGGCACGAACTGGCGGACACGCTGGAACGTCTGAAACCGCGCATCCGCGTCGAGCAGACGGGCCGCATGTACGAAGTGGAACTCGCCCCAGAGGAATCGGACTATCTGCTGTGGGACCGCCCACTGAGCGAGCAGAGCGAGAAGGTGCGGAGGGCGCTGCTTGATCTGCGCGGAACGGCGACGACATCGGAGAACAACGGCGTCCATGAGCGGTATGGCGGGCACCTTCGCGGCGGCGAGGGTCGCGTGCGCGGGTCTGACCTGTACCACGGCCTGACCTACGACGCGATGTGGGGCATGAAGCGGGCAGACAACCCCGAAAAAGCCGCCTCCGACTACCTCCACTCCCTCGGCATCCGCGGCATCAAATACCTTGACGGAAGCAGCCGCCGTGTCGATGTGACACAGAGCGCGGAGACCGGCAAGTGGTTCGTCGCCGGGCATCCTCGCGCGTACGACACGAAGCAGGAGGCTGAACGAGCCGCCGAAGCCGATCGCCACTACAACTACGTCCTCTTTTCTGACGACGACGTGGAGATCAAGGCCCGGTACGGACGCTCCCTCTTCGACCGCGGCGACGAGGACAAGCCCAGCACGCCAGCGCCGGAGTCGTCGCTGTTTGCGGGCAAGGGGCCGGGAGAGATCGTCAGGGGGGCGAAGCCGGGCGAGGGCCGACAAAGCCCGACAAAGCCCGACAAAGCCCGACAAAGCCCGACGGGATTCTCCCTCTCCGGCGGCGGCGGCGGCAGCGGGAGCATGTTCAGCCCCGAGGCGGCCAAGCAGCGCGACGCCGACGAGTTCGACCGCCACATGAGCGAGATCGACGCGGAGAACAAGCGCCGCGACAAGTTCATCCGCGATCGGATCGGGCCGGAGGGCGGCGAGGTTCCCGGCTCGTCCGGGCGCGTCATCATCAGCCGCAACCCCGACAAGGACTCTGCCGAGAAGTACCCGTGGCGCGTGACCTACTTCACCAAGACGCCGAGCGGCAAGGAAGTACCCGCCGGGCATGACGTGGCGAAGGTGCTGGACGACCCCGAGACGCGAGGGGCGTACCCGCCCGGCGCGATCCAAGTGGCGGCGCAGTACGTGAAGTTCCCCAAGGAGGTGTTCGGGGATGAGTTGACGGGTGAGAAGCCGAAGCCGTCCGGCGGCCCGTTCCGCTACGCACCGAAGTACCGACCGCCGGGATTTGCGACCGCGCCAAAGGGCTTCCGCATGGTCGAGCGCCCATCGAACCCGCAGCATGGGTACGAGCGGCGCACCGACCTCCCGGTGTCCCAGCACCCCTTCGGCGTGATCGAGTACGACGAGCCTTTGACCGCCGACCAGATCGAGAAGTACGAACTGACCGACCTGACGGCAAAGGCTGACACCGAAGAAGCGCCAACCGGACTCGACCGACGGATGCGTGAGGTTCGCGCGTCTGCCGAGGCTTCCGGCTGGGAGTTGGCATCGAGGCCCGACGACCAGCAGATCCGCCTCCATCGTCCCGATGGGCGCACGCTCATCGCCATCCGATTACGTCCGGGCGTGTGGGGCATCGAGGTGTCCCGAGCCGTCAACTACGCCCCGCGCGGCAAGAACGCGCTCAACATGGAGCCGACGCAGGCGGTCGAGTTCAAGGACGCTCGCCCGTTGGAGTGGAATGGCAAGCGGAAGTTTGAAGGGCCAGAGGTGTTCCGTGTGCTTCGTGAGTACATGGAGATGAATCCTGCGGAGAAGGCCGCGAAAGTACCACAGCCCGCGCCGAGCGGAACGAAGGTATCACAGAAGGTCGAACCGTCCGCCCAGCCCGGCGACCAGATGGGCCTGCTCGGCGACCGCTACACGATCCCCGCCAAGGGTCGGCAGACGTCAATGTGGGACGTGCGGCCCACCGTCGAGTCTGAGTCGGCGCGGCTGGCGAAGGAAGAGGCCCAACGCCGCACGGAAGAATCCAGCCGCGACCGCGAGACTGGCGGGCTGTTCGGCTCCCCCGCGCAGGCCGCGACCGTGCGCGACGCGATCGAGGAAGTGCAGGCCGCCGACATCCCCGAGGCGACGAAGGCCGAGATTACCGAGCGGATCGTCGAGAACAAGGACGACGCGCCGGTGGTCGAGGCGATCAAGGAAGAGGCGAAGCCAGACGCGACGCTTGATCCCGAGTCGATACCCGACATCGCCGAGGTGAAGGCCGCCGAGAAGCACGTTCGCAAGGGCGGCAGTCGCGGCTGGTACACCGATGGGTTCCCTGACCCGCGCCGGACGCAGACCGAGGCCATTGCGCGGCACATGACGCGGATGCGCGCACTGTCGGCCAACGAGCGTGGGTACGAGCCGGGCCGGTTCTACACCGTCACGGCCCGCGACGTTGATCGTGTCCGCGAAGAGGCCAGCCGCAAGCCCGCCCCCGGCACCCTCTCCGGCGAGAACAGCCAGGGCCAGCGGCGCGCCGGGCCGGGCGGCGAGTACGGACCCAACGGCGAGTTCTACCCCGCGGGGTCGTTCATCAACACCGTGGCGGAGAACCAGAAGGGGCAGACGCCGGCACCGAGCGGCAAGCCGTGGGACGGCGCAACGGTCGATGACGAGTCGAAGTGGTACGGAACCCGCGTTCGCATCGCCCCCGAGTTGAGGGGCGAGACCGAGATCGGCGGCACGGTCCAGCGCGTGTTCAACGGCGGTCGGCTGCTGGAAGTGAAGCCCGACGGCGTGGACACCACGTTCCGCTACCCCAGCGACCGGCTGACGCTCGAACAGGCACCAGAGGCCAAGCCTCTCCGAATGGACGGAACGCCCCGCCCCGAGCGCCCGGCGCCTGCGGCGCGGCCGCCGCTCCCCCAGAAGTCCATCGACCTGTTCAACAAGGCGATGGCGGAGCGCGACGAGAAGATGCTCGGCGAGATGGTTGACCCGGCCAACAAGGGCTGGCGAGCCATGTTCGAGGATCAGACCGGCCTGAAACTCCCCAACACCGTTGGGGGGTCTGAGGCGATGGCCCGTCAGTGGGTGCGTGAGCAAAGTGCGACACCAAAACCCGCTTCCCAGCCTGAAAACGCCGATTCTGGAGTGTCGCGTCGCAACGATGCGACAGCCGACCCCTCCTCTCAGGCACTTGCCCAACCTGCCCAACCCGCCCCGGACATCGACGTGCCCGCGGTGCTGAAGTCGGCGGGCGTGATCGTCGAGAAGGGCACCTCGAAGAACGGCAAGCCCGTCTGGAACGTCTCAGGAAAGACCTATGACATCAAAGACACCATCAAGCAACTCGGCGGGCGCTGGTGGAACCCCACGAAGTCGTGGTCGTTCTGGGATGACCCGTCGGCCAAACTCGCCCAAGCCCTCTCTGCGCGAGGTGTGGGACCAGATGCAACGCGACCCGCAACTGGTCGAGACGGCGCGGAAGATGTGGCTCTCAAACAGGCCCGAGACCGAGAACTCAACCGACCCGACGAACGACCAACTGGCGATGACGCTGCGGGATCAGTGCAGCGATCTACCGCCGAGTTGATCCGGCTCGGCGCCAAGGCGGGCATCCCCGCCGAAGTGCTCGATTCGCAGATCGAGGACATCGGCATGATCCGCAAGGCTTACGAGGCCGACAAGCCCATGTTTGTCGTCGGGTCCGCGCCAGGTTCTGGCAAGACCTACGTGATCGCCGGAACGATCCGCGAGTTGCGCGACGCCGGTGCCAAGCGGTTCATCTGGGTCACGATGAACAAGACCCTCATCGAGCAGATCAAGAACGACGTGGGAGCCTACGGGCTGGACGGTGTGGAGTTCCTGACGTACACCCAACTCCAGGGCAAGCCGGGCAAGGACGAGGACACCGGCGAGACGGTGGCGCCCGCCAACGTGGACACCACCGGCGCGGTGCTGATCTTCGACGAGGCGCACAAGGCCAAGAACATCGGCGAGTCGATGACGGCCGGCACTGCCTCCAAGATGATGGAGCAGTCCGACTTCACGCTCTTTTCGACGGCCACGCCGTTCGAGAACCCGGTGGAGGCGGCGTACCTCGAACCCACCGGAATCTTCCGATCCGTCGGCGGGCACACCCAATGGGCGGTGCTGTTCGGGGCCAACACCAAGACGATCAAGGTTGCCGCCGAGTGGGGTTCGGAGGGGAGCCGATTCGGCAAGCGCGAGATGGAGATTCCTGTCTGGAACGGTGGCAAGGAAGCCTCGATCCTTGCGCGCGGCGCCAAGCGGTGGCTGGAAAAGCAGGGCATGTATTCCCAGCGCGGGCTGTCGCTCCCGCCCGGCATGGTCAAGGCATCGTTCGAGAAGTACGAGGCCGAGCCGAAGTTTGTTGACCTCTACAACAAAATCCAGTCTGCCTACGACAACGCCGAGCGCGAGTGGAAGGACGAAAGCGGAAACAGCCGCGACCCCAAGACCAGCAGCATCATCGCCATGCACCGGGTCAACGCGACCAAGCGCATCCTCGAAGCCGCCAAGACCGAGGCCGTCATCCGGCGCGCCAAGGAGATCCAGGCCGAGGGTAAGAAGGTCGTCATCTTCGTCGAGACCAAGGCCGACCGCGAACTCGGGCGGTTCCGAGAGACCGGCGCGAAGCAGAGCGCCGAGCGCAACTCCTACCCCGTGATCCGCGACCGGATGGAGGAGTATTACCGAGAGCGAGATGCGATGCGGGCCGCGGGCGACTACGGCTACATCCGCCGCCCCTACTCCGAGGCGATCGTCTCCATCGCGCGGCATATGTGGGAGGCCGGGCTTGACGAAGCCATGCTGCCCAGCGTCACCGACGACATCCGCAAGGGCATCCCCGGTGCTTTCGTGTTCACCGGGGCCATGTCCGAGGGGCAGAACAAAGAGAACCTTGCCAACTGGCGCAAGTCAAAGAATGGCGTGCTTCTGGCAACGATGGCCAAGGGCGGCACGGGCCTGAGCCTGCACGACAAGATCGGCGGATTCCCCACCGCCATGCTCGTGCTCAACATGCCGTGGACGGCCACGCAACTCGAACAGGTCTCGGGCCGCATCAACCGCTACGGGCTGGCGTCGATCGCCGAGAACTACCTCCTGTTCGCCAGCAACATCCCGTTCGAGCAGCAACTCGCGCGCCGCATCGGCGGGCGCATGCGCTCGATGAACGCGACTGTGAAGGGCATCGGGTCCAAGGCCGCCGACGCTCTGGAGGGGTTCGACTTCGAGAGCGGGTTCGGTGCGCAGCACATGCTGTTGTCTGCCGAGCAGATCAAGCACGACGCGGCCAGTGGAGACAGCGCGCCCGAACGGAACATCGACACCTTCGAGCAAGCCGCCGCGATGGATAAGACGCGGAACCAGTCTCCCGACAAGGAGATGGACTTCTTCGCCACGCCCTACGCGCTCTCGGCGCTGATGGCCAAGGCCGCGGCCCCGCGCGGGATCACGCTGGAACCCTCCGTTGGCGAGGGCAACTTGCTCCGCTTCCTGCCCGAAGGCACCAAGGTTGTCGGGATCGAGCCGCACAGCGGGCGACAGGCCAAGGCCCGCGGCGTCGCCGACGTGGGGAATCTGGCCGCGACGTTCCAGGGCGGGCGCTTCGAGGACCACGAGGCACCCGAGGGCGGGTACGACGCGGTGATTATGAACCCGCCGTTCTCGCGCGTGAAGGGCGAGGGGTGGCAGGACATCACGCACGTTCGCAAGGCGTTCGACATGCTCGCGCCGAATGGGCGACTGGTAGCGGTGATGAGCGAGGGTCCGTTCTTCCGCGAGGACAACCAGAGCCGCGAGTTCCGGTACTGGCTGGAAGATCACGGCGCGACGATGATCCGGCTGCCCGAGGGGGCGTTCAAGGACAGCGGGACGGGCGTTCGTGCCCGGATCGTGGTCATCGACAAGCAGGGCGGCGGGAACGGCGTGCTGACGCTCGACAGCCTCGACGCGGGCGACGTGCGCGACATCTCCGATTCGATCCCGATTCGGGACGGTGACGCGCCGCGGTATGGCCGCGCGATCGACCAGGCCGAGACCCGTGAGGATTGGTTCAAGCGGTGGTTCAAGGGGTCGATGGTTGTGGACGAGAAGGGCGAGCCGAAGGTGATGTACCACGGCACGCCGAGGGCCGGGTTTGAGGCGTTCGACCCCAAGAGGGCCAACCAGTACTCTCGCTTCGGGCCGGGGTTCTATTTCACGCCCGAACCCGCGGTTGCCAGCGAGTACGCATCGGCTGCGCTTGACATGCAGACGCCCGGATCAAAGGCGACACCTCATCCCGCGGTGCTTCCTGTCTACCTCCGAATCAAAAAACCGGCGGATTTCAGAACGCTGGCCGGGGCCAAGGTGTTCTTGCGCAGGGCGGCCGCGCTGCTCGACAAGGGCGACGCGACGGATCGGCTTCGGGCCGGCGGCATACGCGAGTCGTTGCATCCCGACAGCCCGCTCGCCGAGAGCGTCAAGACCGCCAATCCCGCCGACGTGGTGCGGCGTCTGTTGACTGGTCAGATGGTTGTCGAGTTGGCGAAGAAAACCGGCCACGACGGCGTGCTGGTGATCGACGATCAGGGCCAGAAGCCCGCCGAAGTCGCCATCGCCTTCGATCCCAAGCAGATCAAGAGTGTTCACGCCCATCGGTTCGACCCCAAGAGCGAGAACATCACGCACGGGCGCGACCTGCCAGACGGCCCCCGCGTGCCGCCGCCTTCCGATGAGCCTGCCGAGCGCGACCCCGAGTTGACCTCCGCCCGCAACGAGTGGATGAGCGAGGACCGCGATGCGATGGGCCTGAAAGAACTCGATCCGGCCACGCGACGATCGTGGGCTAAGGCGCTCGGCGAGGCCAAGCAACAAGACCTTGGCGACCCGGTGAAGGCGATGCGGCTGGCCGACGAGATGCGCGAGAACCCG
>Ga0228700_1001720_pt1 | contig 13256 bp, 14 predicted proteins | sample McNCre317_Aug_MG_FD_178019 | JGI IMG/M metagenome (GOLD analysis project Ga0228700, IMG submission 178019) | Freshwater microbial communities from McNutts Creek, Athens, Georgia, United States - 3-17_Aug_MG | ecosystem: Environmental > Aquatic > Freshwater > Creek | place: USA: Georgia...
CCGGTCGAGTGCGCCTCACTGCTAATGAGGTAAGGACTAAAAATCCTTCGGAGGTTCAAATCCTCTCGTCTCCGCAAACAGACAAAACCCCAGCCAAAGGGCTGGGGTTTTTGCTTGCTCCGGGAAGTATTGCCGAAGGAATCCGCTTTTAGGGAGTATCCCCCATCACGGAATGACTCATGAAAATCACCCTGGAAATCCCCACTCGGCTCAGCGTTGACGCCGCCTGGCAAACCCTCACAAATTGGCGAGCCCACGGCGAGTGGATTCCCCTGACAAAAATGATCATTCTTGCCGAAGGCAAGCAACCCGGCCTGGGCGACAAGTTCATTGGCCGAACCGGCATCGGTGCATTAGCTTTCGACGACGTGATGACCGTCACGAAATTTGAGGCACCCGGCAGCCGCGGTTTTTGTGAGGTGACCAAGAGCGGCCGGCTAGTCAAAGGCAGTGCGTCGTTTGAAGTTCAATCCACCGATGCCGGCACATCCGTCACCTGGGTTGAAGATATCCCGCTACCCAAAGTCATCGAAACGCTCTTCGGTGGCATCCTAAAAATCGTTGGCCGGTGGGTATTCACCATGGCCCTTGAGAAGGCACTCAAACCTGCTAGTTGAATCCGCAGCATTAGACTCGGAACGTCGGAAGCAGGGGGAAATGCCGAGTTTTATTCATCGTTTAGCCGCCGCGTTTGCCATTTCGGGGACACTCAGCCTTGCGCTACTTTGCGCCGTCGCCTTTCCAAGGTTGTTCCGAGACAACAACGGACCACTAGATTTCTGGGGCCAGGTAGTAAACGGATTTGATGCTTTAGCCGTCTGTCTTGCGATAGCGGCGATTGCAATTTTCTTAGTCGCTTTCCCGGTGGAGCGTTGGCTGGTGAAGCCCGCAACTGGTCGAATCATGGCCGCGGGGTATTACGCACTTGCATTCGGTGCCTTGGCTGGAGTTGGCATCGCATTAACCTTCGCCAATAGATTTGCAGGTTACCTGCCAATTACCCTCGCCTCTGCCTCTGTAGTCGGAGGGCTTGTTGCAATCATTGGTCGCCTTTTGTATCCGAGCCTAGTTAGATTCAAGAAAACCGCGTATGGCGCGTCTGTCGTGCTCATTGTCCTGGGCCTTCTTGGCCCGGCCCTTCCTCAGGCAGAACAGAATGCGGCTGTAGGCCAGGGTATTTTCCCGGACATCCTCGCCGGCGAAGTTGCCCGGGGGACCTATAACACCAATCACCGCACCGGCGTCATGGGAACAGGATTTTATGAACCGGGTTCTGTAACTCGGGGTAGAAACTACGTTTTGAAGTTTGGCTGCGTGAATACTAAGAAACCCCTGGTCTACACAGCGGACATTCAAAACGCCACCACTTACTCACAGGCATTCGAAACGGAGTTTGTTTGCCAAGGTGCAACGACTCATGAGGTTGCAGTTAGGTTTTCCAGCAACTTCAAACCGAGGGTCATGCTCTACCCAAAGGTGGACACCTACGGGCACTACACCCCCGATGCCTACGCAATCCTTGTGCCTAAGCTAAGCCGCTAAATCCGCGCCGCTAGTCCTGCTTAACCTTGAGCGGACCGCGAATCAGTTTGTGGGCTGCCGCCTGGGCAACCGGGCGAATAGTAATCAGGTCTAGGTTCACGTGGCCGGGCAGTTCAATGGCGCTGACGATTGCCTGAGCAATGTCCTCGGCAACTAGTGGTTGTTCAACTCCGTCATAGACGGCCTCGGCGCGGGCCTTGTCGCCGCCCAGTCGATTCAGGGTGAACTCGTCGGTCTTAACCATTCCGGGGGCAATTTCCAGAACGCGAATCGGTTCGCCAGCCAGCTCAAGGCGCAGCACGCTCACCAAGGCGTGGGCCGCAAACTTGGCCGCGTTGTAGCCGGCACCACCCTCGTAGCCAATCATTCCGGCGGTGGAGGTGACGGTCATGATGTCGGCGTGACCGGCATCGGTGGCGCCCTTGCGCAGATGCGGCAGCAGCTTTGCGGTGACCCGCTGCACGCCAATGACATTCACGTCGAACATCTTCAGCCATTCGGCTGGGTCTGCGTTCTCCACCGAGCTAACGCCAAAGGCACCGCCGGCATTGTTTACGAGCGCGTGGATGGGGCCGGTCTTGGCCAGGTACTCACCGAGGGCGTCAACGTCGGCCTGGTTGGTGACGTCGGCAACGAAGATCTCGGCACCGGTCTCGGCGGCAAGGGCCGCAAGGCGGTCGGCCCTGCGTGCAACAGCCACAACCTGCCAGTTGTGCTGGCTGAAGAGGCGGGCCGTGGCCTCGCCAATACCCGAGCTTGCCCCGGTAACTACTACGCGCTTTTTAGTCATAGTCCCAACCTACAACGCATTTTTGGGGTGAGTTGCTGGGAAGGATTCAGCCTCCATGTGGTTGGTTTAGGTATGTCTGAAACTGCGCCCGCCCCATACCAACACCGATGGCTAGTGCTGACGGTAGTTCTCATCGCCGAAATCATGGATCTTCTCGATTCCACCATTGTGAATGTGGCAGGTCCAACCCTTGCCGAGAAACTTAACGCCTCCAGCACGGATCTCCAGTGGGTTATTGGTGGCTACGCCCTCGCGCTCGGTTCGGGCTTGATTTTGGGCGGTCGACTCGGGGACCGTTTCGGTGGCCGCAACATGTTCATCTTCGGCCTGGCTGGCTTCACACTGGCATCTCTGCTGTGCGCTATCGCGCCTAATGTTGGCCTCCTGATTATGTTCCGCTTCATCCAGGGATTCCTGGGAGCAATGCTCCTACCGCAGGGCTTCGGATTGATCCGCGAGACCTTCCCACCTCAGGAATTCGGCAAGGCCTTCGCCGCCTACGGTCCAGCTTTTGGACTAGGTGGAATTCTCGGTCCAATCATCGGTGGCTTTATCATTCAGGCCAACATCTTTGACCTTGGCTGGCGCGCAGTCTTTCTGGTGAATCTTCCAATCGGCTTAGCCGCCGTGATTTTGGCTTGGCGTTTCGTGCCAAAGTCCTACGCCGACAAATCGCTCAAGATTGACATCTGGGGTGCACTGATGGTGATTCTGGCATCGGGCATGCTGGTTTACCCACTCATCAAGGGTCAAGAAGCGGGCTGGCCTGCCTGGACTTGGGCCATGTTGGTAGGCGCCCTGGTTGTCTTCTTCCTTTTCTCACGAATGGAACGCGCAGCTGCCAAGCGAGGCCACACCACTCTGATTGACCCGAGCATCTTCTCGAAGCGGGCCTATACCCTTGGACTCAGCGGCCTGGCGCTCTATTTCGCCGGCTTCACCGGGGTGTACCTGATTCTCACCCTGTTCGTTCAGTTCGGCCAGCATTTCACCAGTGCCGAGGCCGGTCTGGCCAACATCCCAATCGCCCTCGGAAGTGCAATCGGTGGCGGCATCAGCGGCGGCTTCCTCGCCGAAAAGATTGGTGGCCGCATCACCCTGCAGCTCGGCGGTGCTGTTCAGCTGGTGGGCGTGATTGTCCTCTGGCTTTCGCTTCCGAATGCCACGAACTTCAGCATTTGGCAGATTGTGCCCGGCCTTGTGATTTCCGGAATTGGTACCGGCCTAATCGCAGCCCCGCTCTTCGGAACCATCCTGGCCAGCGTTGAAGGTAAGCAGAGCGGATCCGCCAGCGGAGTAATGTCTGCGGTTCAGTCGGTCTTTAGCTCGGTTGGTGTTGCCATCTTCGGAACTGTTTTCTTCAAGTACTCGCTGCTCGGTCACGCCGACCAAGGCTTCCGAAACGCACTACTGGTCCAGGTGCTGTTGCTTGTTCTCTTCCTTGCGGTTTCTCCAGCTTTCCCAAAGCGGGAGCAGAGCTTCTAGGCAATCCCCTATTCGCTACGCAATCCCCTATTTGATTGGGTATTCCGTTCGGGTGATTCTGTGCATCAAGAAACCCAGAACCAGAATGGCCACGCAGCCAACGGCTAGGGATGGCAGAATCACAAACCAGCTCGCCTTGGTGAGATAAATCACAATTGGGTTGGCGCCGGCTGGTGGGTGAGTTAGTCGCGTAAAGCGCATGGCAGCAATGACCACACCAACCATGAACATGAGCGACCAAACGTTCTGAGGCAGAATCCAAACCAAAATCAGGCTGATTACCGTCGAAAGCATGTGCCCGCCCAGCACGTTGATTGGCTGCGAGAACGGCGACTTGTGAGCCGCGAAAACCAGAACGGCGGTTCCGCCAAAAGGCGCCCAGAGCAGCGGCATCTTGGTGACCTCGGTAATCAGGGCCAGTGCCCCAATCACAATCGCTCCGCCAATCAAATCAAAAACAATCTCCTGCCAAGAAGCCTTGGGTTGGTGGAGTTTTACTAGGCGACGCATGCTGGAACTTTCTTTAGAGTCCCAGACTACCCGCGGCTACCTAATCCAAAATTGCCTAACCTTAAGACATGGCAATCTCTCGCAGAAACCTACTCATCGCAACTGGCATCGGAGTGGCTGCAGTTGCAACCACAGCAACCGCACTCACGCTGGAGGCGGCATCGGTGAATGAGAACGCGCCAACACTTTTAGAACCACCGATGCTCACCAGCAAAGCCGGCCTGCTAGAGCTGACCCTGACCGCGGCCTATGTGGACAAGACCGTGAACGGCAAGAACGTGCGCATGATGTCCTACAACGGCACTGTTCCAGGCCCAACTATTCAGGTGTCTCCGGGCGACAAGTTGCGCATCAAGTTTGTGAATCAGCTAGGTGAGACCACCAACCTGCACACCCACGGTCTCCACGTGAGCCCGGAAGGCAACAGCGACAACCCCATGGTGATGATTCGCGATGGCGAGACCTTCGACTACGAATATGACATTCCCGCCGACCACCCGACCGGAACTTTCTGGTACCACCCACACCACCACGGAATGGTGGCGAGCCAGGTGTATGCCGGCCTCTACGGAGCCATCATCGTTACCGAACAAACCGAGAGCCCGAGTAGGGTTTTGGTTATTTCGGACACATCGTTTGCCACCGATGGCAGCGTGGCCGGCGCCAACCTAATGAGCATCATGATGGGCCGCGAAGGTGATTTTGTGATGGTCAACGGCGTTGTTCAACCCTGGGCACAGATGGACCGAACCTCGGAGCGTTGGCGCATTGTGAACGCCTGCACCTCTCGCAATCTGAACTTGAGTGTTGTGGGCGGAAAGAGTGAGATCTTGGCCCGCGACGGCCACCACGTGTCAACCGCTGAGGCTGGCCAGCCAGCAACGGACATGTTCCTTTCACCCGGGAACCGGGTAGATGTGATTGTTGCCAACACTGGCAAAGACGTGAGTTTGAACTACACCACGGTCGTCCACCCAGATTCAATGGGCATGGGTGGAATGGGTTACTCCACTGCGGAATACAAAAACTACCCGCTGGTCACCCTGAAGGATTCGGGCAAGACTGTCGGCGATGCACTACTTATGCTTGGCCAACCCAAGCCTTTTGCCGACCTCCGCAAGCTGCCGCCAGCCGGTCAGCGCGAGTTCGTAATGAACATGCCCGGAATGATGGGAATGATGGGCATGATGGGTGGCGGCCGCTCCGCTCTTCAGGGCCAGTTCACCATCAATGGCAAGGCTTTTGACCCAAACCGAATCGATACCGCAGCCAAACTAAACGATGTGGAGGAGTGGACCATCCACAACCAGTCCACTATGGCTCACCCTTTCCACCTGCACGTCTGGCCCATGCAGTTGGTGAGCGTGAACGGCACAGATGTTGGGCCCGTTCGGTATCAGGATGTGGTCAACATTCCGGCCAAGGGTTACGTCACCCTGAGGGTTCACTTCGCCAACTTCGCCGGAACCTCGGTCTATCACTGCCACATTCTCGATCACGAGGACTTGGGCATGATGGCCTTAATCCAGGTGAGCTAATCTTCACCTGTGCCCAGCCTTGCCGAATTCTTCTCCACCTGGTCGTTTGACCTAGTCTCGCTGCTGGTGCTGGCGGCTACCGGAGCCACCTACCTGGTGCTTTTGGTCATGCTCAAAAAGCGCGGCAAAACCTGGCCGCTCTGGCGCGTTCTGGCGTTCTTCATCCTCGGGCTAGGCGCCTACGCGTTTGTTGAGTTTGGCTTTTTCGGCACCTACCGCTTTGAGCTGCGCTGGGCCTTCACCACCCGCATAGCCCTGCTGCTTTATGCGGTTCCGCTGCTGCTGAGTCTGGGCCGTCCGCTTGAGTTGGCCCGTGCTGCCCGCACCGATGCGAGTCGCGCGCGCTTCGACAAGTTTCTAGAATCCTGGCCCATCCGCTTAGTTTCAAATGCAATCTTCGCTCCGCTATTCGCGCTCGCGTTCTTCATGTTCTTTGTCACCCCGCTATCCGCAACCATGCGAACCACCCACGTCTGGCAGAACGCCATCACGGTTGGGGCGTTCCTGATGGGTCAGCTGATGCTCTTTCCAATGCTGCAGCGGAAGGAGCATCGGAGCGAAATATTCATGGTGGCGGAGTTCCTATTGGCTTTCGCCGAACTGATGCTAGACGCCATTCCGGGCGTGGTTCTAAGCATCAGCAATACGGTCTTGGACGGTGCCACCCGGGTGGCCGCTCACGTTCCGGCCTGGTTCCCGAGTCCGCTCGCCGATCAACACTTCTCGGGAAACCTGCTCTGGATGATTGCCGAGGGCGCGGACATTCCAATCCTCGTTCTCCTCTTTATCCGGTGGGGTCACCAGGACAAGAAGGCGGCTAAGTCAATCGACGACCTAACCGACGAGCAGTTCGAAGCCCTCACCAATCAGCACCTTAAGCGTCCACGAGGGTAGCCCTTCTAAACTGCTCCGATGCACGCCTCGTACCGAGCGCCCTCGCGCGTTGCCCAGGTAACCACCACGTTTTGGATAATCAAGATTCTTTCCACTGGAATGGGTGAAACCGGAGCCGACTACCTGGACCACAAGTATTCGCCGGTGATTGTTGTTCTGGCAGCGGGCCTTGCCCTAGCGGCTTCGCTAATCTGGCAGCTTGGCTCGCGTTACTACTCGCCGCTTCGTTACTGGCTGGCTGTGATCATGGTGAGCGTATTTGGCACACTGGCCGCCGATGCGGTACATGTGCTAATCGGTGTGCCCTATTGGGCAAGCACGGCGGCTTTCACCCTCGCGCTCATTGGCGTGTTTGCGCTCTGGCGGCGCCTCGAGGGAACCCCAGACATGAGTCAAATAAACTCCACCCGACGCGAGCTCATCTATTGGGTTGCCGTCATGATTACCTTCGCACTGGGAACCGCCGCCGGAGACTGGATGGCCATGGGCCTTGGCTTTGGCTTTCTGGTGGGAACAGTGATATTCACCTTTGGCTATCTGCTGCCACTGGGTTTAGGGCGCACCCACCGGCTCAACTCGGCAGTTGCCTTCTGGCTGGCATACACACTCACCCGCCCAATGGGGGCCTCGTTCGCCGACTGGCTGGCTCTGCCACCCTCTCGCGGAGGCCTTGGGTTTGGCACCCTTCCCGTGACCGTTCTCTGGACCGTTGCCATTGTTGTGGTGGCTCTCGTGCACCGCAGTGTTAACAATGTGGCAAATCGCAAACGCCGGTGATAGCACCTCGGCTTTCGGGGTTAGAGTTGGCAGTGGTGGGCAAGTAAAGCCCGCCTAGAAAATAGGGGTAATCATGGCCAAGGTAGTCGTTTACGGAATCACTGGTTTCACCGGTGGAAATATCGCACGCGAGGCCATTGCCCGCGGACACCAGGTGACTGGCGTGGCCAGAAACGTTGACGATTTCAGCCTGCCCGGAGCAACCACGGTTACCGGGGACATCAGCGACCTAACTCAGTTCAAGGCAACCATCGCCGGCTCCGACGTAGTGGTTCTCGCTCTTCGCCACAGCAGTCCGAGGATTGTGGACCTAATCATTCCTTTGGCCAAGGCAACCGAAGAAGCCGGAACTCGACTGGCCGTGGTGGGTGGCGCAGGCAGCCTCTATGTTTCCCAGGGTGGACCTCGCCTGATTGACACCCCGGAGTTCCCGGATGCCTACAAGGTAGAAGCCGGTGCGGCTCTAGAGACCCTGCTGGCACTTGAGGCAAATAACGTGGGCAAATGGTTCTATGTGAGCCCCGCCGGACTCTACGGAAGTTTCGCTCCCGGCACTCGCACCGGACGTTACCGTCTGGGCGGCGACGTTCTTGTCACCGATGCAGAGGGCAAGTCGGTCATCGGTGGCGAAGACTTCGCCATTGCTTTCGTGGATGAGATTGAGAAGAACGCGCACCCAAACCAGCGCTTCACCGTTGGGTACTAGTCGCGCCTAGTTCTGCGCGCTAGCCTGTTCGGCAACCAGTCGAGCGTATAGTCCGCTGGCCGCCAGCAGCTCTGCGTGAGTTCCACGCTCCACAATGCGGCCTTTCTCCAGAACGAAGATCACGTCCGCATTGACCACCGTCGAGAGGCGGTGGGCGATGGCAATCGTGGTTCGGTTCGCCGTGGCGGCATCCAGGGTGGCCTGCACAATTCTCTCGCTTACGGTGTCCATGGCGCTGGTGGCTTCGTCCAGAATCACCACGGGTGGATCCTTCAGGAGCACGCGGGCAATGGCTATGCGCTGCTTCTCGCCGCCGCTGAGTCGGTAGCCGCGCTCACCCACCATGGTTTCGTAGCCGTCCGGGAAACTCATGATGGTGTCATGGATATTCGCGGCCTTGGCGGCAGCCTCAATCTCCTCGAAACTGGCATCGGGGCGGGCGTAGGCAATGTTCTCGCGAATGGTGTCATAGAACAGGTAGGTCTCCTGGTTGACAATGCCAATCTGTGAAATCAGGTCCTCGTGGCGCAGCTGGCGGGTGTCAACTCCGGCAAACTTCACGGCACCCGAAGTTACGTCATAGAACCGCGGCACCAGGTAGGCGATGGTGGTCTTGCCGGCACCCGATGGACCAACGAAGGCCGCGTACTGACCCGGCTTGATCTCAAAACTGATGTCCTTGAGAATCGGCTCGCTGCCGTCCTCAATGCCCGGATACTTGAAGACCACATTCTCAAACGCCACGGCACCAAGCTCCGATGCCGGTATTGCGGTCGGCTCAAGGGCATCGGTGATTGCTGGCTTTAGGTCAAGGTACTCAAAGATGCGGGCGAAGAGTGCCTGTGAGGTTTGCAGGTCCAGGGCAATCTGCATGATGCCAATCATGGGGAACAGCAGGCGAGCCTGGGCGGTGGTGAAAGCCACGATGGTTCCCACCGAAAGCGGCTCGTGGTGCACGATGAGCCAGCCCGCGCAGACATAGATGATTGCAGGCACAGAGGACAGGAAGATCTGCACCATGGTGAAGAACCCCTGGCCGCTCATGGTCTGGCGCACCTGAAGGCCAATCTGGTTTAGGTTCTCGGCCTTGTAGCGTTCAACCTCGCTGTGTTCTCGGCCAAAGCTCTTGGCCAGCAGGATGCCCGATACTCCTAAAGCCTCCTGGGTGATGGCGGTCATCTGAGAGAGCGACTCCTGGGTCTTGCCAGCGATTTTGGCGCGAACCGAACCCACCTTGCGCTGCAGCAAAACCATCAGCGGCAGGATGAACATGGCTACGATGGTGAGCTTCCAGTTCAGCAGCACCATGGCCACAATCGCAGCCAGAACAGTAACGGTGTTTCCCAGCACGGTTGAGATTGTGTTGGAGAGCACGTTTGCAACGCCACCAACGTCGTTCTGCAGGCGACTCTGAATCACACCAGTCTTGGTGCGGGTGAAGAAAGCGAGCTCCATGCGCTGCAGGTGACTGAAGAGCTTCACCCGGAGCTCGCCCATAACGCGGTTGCCAACCCGAGATGTCAGGTAGGTCTGGCCCACACCTAGCAGACCGGTGGTCAGCCAAATGCCAATCATCATGCCAACCGTGGTCAGTAGCACGGTGAAGTTGGGCTTCCCACTCGAGGGGAATAGCCCCTTATTGAATGCCTCTTGAATCAGCAGCGGAGGGAAGATCGTGAGAACGGCACTGATCAGCACCAAACCCACGGTGATCGCCAGTTGATTTCGGTGCGGCTTGAACAGCCCAAAGATTCTCGGAACCAGGTTTTTTATCTTCGGCGCCGATGCAATGGCCGCCTTGATTTTGTCCGGATCCGTGTTGAATCTACCCATCGGTCCGCCGCCACCCATTGGCCCGCCGCCACCGTGCATAGTCATGTGTTTTACCCTAGTAGAGATGAAGTACACCACAGTCCTCTGGGACCTCGACGGAACCATTGTCGACTCCGGCCCCGGCATCTTTGATTCGTTTCGCAAGACCTTTGATGCCCTAGGCCAACCCCACCCCACCGATGCGCAACTTCGCACCTTTATTGGGCCACCGATGCGGGAAACGTTTTCGGTGCACCTGGGCTACTCGCCCGAGCTCACCGAAAAGGCACTGACCGTCTACAGGGAGTTCTATCACTCCGGCGGTGCCACCAACGCCTTGCTTTATCAGGGCGTCCCAGAGGTGATTGCCGCCAGCAAGGCAGCCGGTGCCGCTAACTCGCTGGCAACCTCGAAGGCGCTTCGCGGTGCCATGGTGGTTGGGGAGCACTTTGACTTCCTCAAGCACTTCGACTTTTTCGGAACCGCAGACTTTGACGCCAACCGCTTCCACAAGTCCGACGTCATTGCCTACGCACTCGACGGGTTGCGCTCACTGGGAGCCAACCTCGACCGGGTGATCCTCATCGGTGACCGCATCCATGATGTTGAAGGCGCTCGCGAACAGGGCATTGAGGTTGCTCTCGTGCAGTGGGGCTACGGCACTCCTGAGGAGTGGGCCAAGGCCGACCACCGAGTGGCTAACCCGGCCGAATTGACCCAACTATTGGGGCTTTCTTAGCAAAGTAGGGCCTGCCACAGGGTGCGTCCCCGCGTGCATTTGAGCTAGGGTGAAGTCATGACCACGCCCTACAAGATTGAAGTCAAGCAGGAAATCAACGCACCTATTAACAAGGTGTTTGGAATCATCAACGACCTGCACCAGTTTGAGCACTGGAACCCATTCCTCGCAATGGACCCTGCCACCAATTACAAGATCAGCGACAACGCCAGTGGCGAGGGAGCTACTTACAGCTGGGAGTCCAAGAAGATGGGCAAAGGCACCATGGTGTTCACCGGGGTTTACGACAACTCGGTAATCATGGTGGACATGAACTTCATGGCCCCGAGCGCTGAAACCGCAAAGGTTGAATGGCGTCTGACCCGCAGCGGTCAGGGCACTGAAATTTCCTGGATCATGACCGGTGAGCGTAAGTTCTTCATGGCCTTAATGGTCAAGGTGCTTCGAATGGACCAAATGATGACCAAGCACTTCACCGATGGCCTCGCGCGCCTGAAGGCATACGCCGAAAAGAACTAAACATTTCCTCCTGTTGTGGAAATGAAAAGCTAGCCATTTCGGTTTGCCAAGTCAGGAGGTTGCAATGAAAAACAACTCGTTGGCGATGCTGGCAACTATTGCCATTGCACTTGGTTGGGCATCAATGATTGGCTACATCGACCCCGCTGTCTGCGAAGGCCTCAAGACTGGCGCCTTCGGAAGCTGCCAGGAGTCGGCTCAGCAGCACATCGTTGCGTTCTGGGTATTCACCGGGTTCGGTGTTCTCACCCTGGTGGGTGGCACCGTTCGCGCCAGACTGGCCAAGACCCGCAATCAGTCCAACTAGGCAATGGATCTTCAGGGCAAAACCGTACTCGTTGTTGGTGCATCGGGGGTTCTAGGTGCCGAGCTAACAAAGTTGCTGGTTGCGGAAGGCGCGAGAGTTTTAGGCACGGCCACCTCCAACGAGTCGGCGGCTAGCATCCCTTCGACGGCAACCATCAGGCTCCTGCTTGATTTGGAAAAACCCGAGAGCATCACCACCCTCACCGGTTACCTGGCCGCCACCGAAAAGATTGACGGCATCATTCTGGCCGCTGGTCGAGTTGCCTTCGGTACTGCAGCAGAGGCAAACCCGGCCGATTCTGCGCGACTCCTCCAGATAAATTTCCTCGGTCAGGTCCAGTTGCTGCAGCAGCTGCACGCCACCCTCAAGCAAAGCCAAGAACCCTTCATTGCAGCAATCACAGGTGTGGTAGCCGAGCGCTCTTTCCCAGGAATGGCCGCCTACTGCGCCAGCAAACAGGCTCTGGCCGGCTGGCTGGCATCGGTGGCTCAGGAATGGCGTAGCGACAACATTTCAATCACCGATGCGCGTCCGGGCCACACCGAAACCGGACTTGCAAACCGTGCCATGTTTGGCGTTGCCCCCAGGTTCCCCCAGGGTCACGAACCCGCCCACGTGGCTCGAACCATCCTTGACGGAATCAAGAATCGGGCCAAAGTAATTGGCAGCACCGAGTTCTAGCCAGGGCCAACTGCGCCGAATAATCTATGTAGCCCACGACCACTTGAACCGGTCCAAGGGTGCGCTGCGCGATGCCTCACCGGCAACCGATGCCGTGGTTTTGGTTGAGAGCAAGCGAATGACCACCGGCAGAAATTGGCACCCGGCCAGGCTGTACTTCCTAATCTCCTCGGCCAGACACTTTGCAAAGCAACTGGAGGCTGAGGGCTTTTCGGTGCGTTACCTTCAGGCCGCCACAACCGTTGATGGTCTAGACCTGGCGAGGGCAGAGTTCGGCAACCTTCCCATTGTTGCCGCCGAGGCCTCCTCATTCAGACAGCTTGCCGAACTCACCGAGTACGGCGTTGAGTGGGTTGAGAATGACCTGTTCCTAACCACCCGCAAACTGTTTGGACTGTGGGCTTCGGCGCAGAAGTCGTTTGTGATGGAGAACTTTTATAGGGCCCAGCGAAATCGCTTAGGCATACTGGTGGATGGCGGCAAACCGGCCGGCGGTGCCTGGAACTACGATGCCGAGAATCGCCTTCCGCCTCCCAAGAATCACAACTGGCCTGAGCGCCTCACGCATGAGCCAGATCAAATAGATCTGGAAGTTGGCGAACAGGTTGGCTATCGGCCAGACGGCACCTGGGCCACCACTCGCGAAGGCGCACTGCGGCAGTTGGACCACTTCATCGAACACCATTTGGCGGGGTTTGGGCCATATGAAGATGCCGTCACGAGTGACGATTGGTCGCTCAATCATTCGCTCCTGAGCCCCTACCTGAACAACGGGCTGCTGCATGCCGAGGAAGTGATTCGCCCGGCCATCGATGCCTACCGAACTGGGAAGGCCCCAATCCAATCGGTGGAGGCATTCGTGCGCCAGGTCATTGGCTGGCGCGAATACATCAACGGAATGTATTGGTTCCTCGGTGAGGACTACCGTGAGCTCAATAACCTAGGTGCAGACCTAG
>Ga0228700_1001724_pt1 | contig 13236 bp, 13 predicted proteins | sample McNCre317_Aug_MG_FD_178019 | JGI IMG/M metagenome (GOLD analysis project Ga0228700, IMG submission 178019) | Freshwater microbial communities from McNutts Creek, Athens, Georgia, United States - 3-17_Aug_MG | ecosystem: Environmental > Aquatic > Freshwater > Creek | place: USA: Georgia...
GATTCGAACCGCGGTGCATATCTGGCGGGAGCAGCTCCGGACGCTCAGCTTTCACCGCTTCGAGTTGGACCATACGATGTTCTGCTCGACAACACTCCCGGCACAAGTACAACGGGCGTCGGTGTCGCATATATGAAATACACGCGAATCAGTTAATGTACGTTAGATAGGTTTGCCCGGCTGGTGTTGAGAGCAATGGATTCCCCTCCTTCTCACCATTCAGCCGGGCGATTCTGTGAGGGGAATCGATGGCGACGACACCACAAATCCAGCACGAGCCTACCCCTCAAGTATTGCAGCGCGGTGTCGCTACTGTTTCGCGTCTTGCCCTTTCCGCATACACCGCCGACGCAACGGTCATTGCCGCAACAAGTGGCACGTATTCTCTCGCCCTGAATGGCACCGTCATCGCGTCTGGAAACACATCCTCAGCCACAGGCTATACCGCCGTTTATTCGGTCACTGTGCCGGACACGTACGAGCTTGGCGCCGGATACGTCGAGACATGGACCCTGGTGGGCGTCGATTCGCCGATCGTGCGTGAGGTCTATCTGTGTCTCACGGATTATCGATCGACCGTCGTCGAGGCAGATCTTGCGAGGGCATGGCGCGACAGGTTTGTCGATCCAAATCACCCGGTGAGCTGGTATCTGCAGAAGAGTTGGGAGGCCTGTTGGCGCAAGATTGCATCGCAGGGTAGATTTCCGTTCCTGTCGATGTCTCCTTATCGATTCACTGACGTCCAGATGGCGTGGATCTATGCCACTGGATATGACTCCAACCCGAATTACGCGAACAACTCCGCCCAATGGTGGGAGCGCTGGCGGCAGGGTTGGAAGGACATGATTTGGACTGAGGCGGACACCACAGATGGCGACGACGTGTCACAGACTGCAACGGCATGTATGCCCGGCATTGCAATGTCGTCGGCATCCTCGAGGTGGTCGCGATGATTCAGGGAGAAACAATCGAGGGCATACAAGCGGCAATTGCTGCTTCGCTTGTCGGGAATACCTTGACAGGGACGAAATTGGCCTGTGTTTTGGCCACCGCGATTGTTGATCAGAACACGTCATCGACGTTTTACGAGGTGGTTAACGGGTCGGTTGTGGTGACGTACGAGGGCGGGAATCCGACGTCATCGGGCAACGTACCGCAGACATCTGGTGGACGAATTCAGCGACGTTGGGTGCATCAATTTAGGGCACGTGTGACATATTCCAACCGCGTGGCTTCTGGGCAGGAGTTGGCAACAGATGCCGCTTCGTTTGCACGACAGATTGTCAACCTTATCGAAGCGGGGCTCGAGCCGCAAAGTGGTGCAATTTTTGTTATTCCAACAGATGGAATTTCGCTTCCGAAAGTGCAAACACATTCGAAGGACCCAGGATTTAACGTCCAGGACGTGTTAATCACGGTGTGGGCGTTTTGGGCGAGATAACAATGGCAAAGCGAAGCAAGGCAGGAGTGCATAAGATGGCTCAATTGTACCCACCGGGCACACCAGCACCGGAGTTCGATTCAATCGCGCAGGAGATCGAATGGTTCTGCGGATCGCTTCTGGACGGAACCGAGGGCGATCGGCAGACACGATCGGTGCGGACCAGTTCCATTATGTTTTTGGCGTCCGACCCTGCGTTTGCTGGACCGGAATGGCACCCGATTCGCATATGGGCCAATGACGCCAAGCTTTTGACGATCGAGATTCCCGGGGCTTGGCTCCGGTCGATTAACACCCAACTTGGAGCATAAATCATGGCTCTTGTAATGGCACCAATTGTCACATCGTTTCAGAGTGACACATACGAAGACTATACCGGTTCGCCTCTGACGTTCTCGCCAGGGACGAACGTGTTGAAATCAATCACCCCGATTATCACCAGGAAGCGGACAAAGGAAGAGATCTTTTATTCGACGTCAAGCGGAGCTGCTCCTTACGCGCATGTGGATGCAGGGCTTGCACCTGGAACCACGGTCGAGGTTAAATACATTGCGGTCGATCTGATCAACTCGACCGACAAAAACATGTATTACTTGGCCAAGGGTATGTTCGACGGTGGCACGCTTCCAGGCGGGTTCTCGACCTGGGTGACTACAAATCAATTACCGGCAGGTGCGGGAACGAGCATGATTAAATGGAAGCCAGCGTTCAAAAATGCGGCTGGCACTGCACAGACATATACCTATGTTGTGAGCGCAGCAGCAGATCCTGTTTTTGAGCAGGATGGCGAGCACTATGTCCTTAAGGTTACGTGGCTCATCCATGCAACGCCAGCGGTGGCATAAGGAGCTGAGATGTATCGCGTAGAAAAACCACAACACGTCCCTGCAAGCACTTCATTCGTTGCCAATATCTGTGGCATCGAAATCCATCTGTTGCGCGGATTATATTACGGATGGCGCAGCATACTGGAAAAGCTGAAGGAAAGCGGAACCGATGATGAGATCTCCAATGCGTCATCGGCTCTTCTCCTGAGATATGCATGGGATGAGCCGTCGATCGAATGGGAATATCAGGGCGACCCTGACGCGTTTTGCGATCTTGACGGGCAAGAGCTTCTACGGATAGGGCTTGTCCTGTGGGCCGAAATGAACACGCGCAAGACTGCGAAAGTGTTCCCGGTCATGTCGTATCTTAAGGATCACAAACTCATATCTCGCATCCTGGGAGGTGACGACCCAAACCCCTTGCCCGCGACCCAGGACGAGCCGAGTACCTCGACACCTTAATCTGCGTCGGAGGTCGGCCAGACTGGTCACGCGGGAATCGAGCGCCATCGATGTCAGAGTTGAGAGATCTGCAGGATTGGCGCCATTACGTTATGCGAGGTGGTCACAGTCTGTGGACAATACGAGGTGCCGGGATGATTCAGCATGTGCCACAACAGACCGCACCAGATGAACCACAGAATCAGCTCGTCACCAAGCTCGAGCTTCAACCCAGGCCTCCCGGCATGCCTGACGATCACGAACTGGTCGGAAAGGTTTATCGATGAGTCTCGCCGATCCGTTTCTTTCTTTCGCCGACGATCTCAATACCATCATTCAGGCGTTGCAGGTCGAAGGCGCCCGTTCAATGCAAGAAGCTGCTGCCCGCGCCGTGGACATCTTGCGTGCGGACTGGCCCGTTGACACCGGAGCTTCGCGCGATGCGTGGACATGGGAGCCGACAGATACCGGGGCTGTCATCAAGTGTGGCACATCATATTCATCGTTCACGTTTGCGAAGGGTGATGAAGAGCGCATTCCAATCTACATCGAGAGATTGCCCAATGCAATCAGGCAGGCGATGGATGATGTGGGTACAATCGCAGTGTTTGAGGATGTGACGGAAGCATACTTCGGTCAGGGCAGAACCACGACTGAGGTCGAGACATCCGATGGTCCAATCGGCGTCCATCGCAAACTTGGCATGCACACCCCGAAACGACAACGAGAGGCCTGGATATCGAGATGTCCTGAGTTCGTGACATCGGTTACATTGACCTGGCGTGGCAACCTTGTCGAGGATATCCTGGTTCCGTCTGACACATTGCCAGCAGGTCAAGCAACGCCAATGGGACGGATGAGAGTAGGGAGACGGAAACGTGGCTGAAGTCGTCGCAACACTATCGACAGAAGCGCAGGCATTGGCGGATGTGTTCAAACACATCGAGGTCAATACCAGGCAGACCGCTGCCGCGATGTCTGCGCTTGATACGACCATGAAAGAAATGGTCAATCTGACGCGTCAGGTAGTCGATTTGACAAAATCTCTTGGCGTTGCACAGACGGCGACCACCACAGCGACCGTTGCCGCATCGAAGGCATCTGAGCAACACGCCAATGCTCAAAAGGCAGAATCTGTTGCGACACAGCAGTTGACCAAGCACATGGAATCGCATGCCAAGACATTGCAGGAAGCAATGGATGAGGGCGTCCGAAAGTACAAACTCATCGAGTCAGCAAGAAGCGCAGCAGCAGCGGCCGGCAAAGATGAGGAAGCGACCGTCAGCCGGCTCGAGGCCTCGCTGCTCAAAGGTTCGACCGCATACGAAAAGACCGCGTATCAACTCGCCAAAGCCAGGAGTGAGACGGCATCGACCACGGCAGGCATCAAGCTTCAGCAAGAGGCCGTGCAAAATCTGACAAAGACTCTTGAGACTCAGCACGATCGGTTTCTTCAGAACCGCGGCAGGTCTCTGTCGATGCTGTTTGACGAACTTCGCAATTCACTGACATCAATCCCAGGCCCGATCGGCACTGTCGCATCCGGGCTCGAGCGCGTGGCAGGCATCACGAAAAAGGTCGGCGGCGCTGGTGAAGAGGGGTCCGCCTCCATTGCGATGATGGCCACAGGGCTTGGCGCCGCTGCAGTTGGGGCGGCGGCGTTTGCGTCGGCGGCGATCGTCGCGGCAAGACAACAGGCTGAGTTTAACAAAGAGCTTGTCTTGGGCGCTCAACAGGCTGGAATGACAGCAGAGTCGTTCAGTTCGTTGCGATTGATTGCGTCAAACTATGGCTTTGGAATGGACGAATTCACACAAGGATTCATCCAACTATCAGGAGTAATGCAGCAGGCTACCGTCGCGGGAACGGCTCAGGCTGAAACATTTGAAAAGCTCGGCGTAAGCGTCAAGGATGCCACTACAGGCAGACTAAGGGACGCACACACGGTGTTCATTGAAGCGGCGGGGGCAATCTCCAGAATGACCTCCGCGACTGAACAAGCGGTGGCAGCACAACAGCTATTTGGTGAGGACACTGGCAAGCGACTCCTTCCTGTTCTTCGCGATGGTTCCGGTAAAATCTTGGAGCTCGAGCAACGGGCGCGAGACCTTGGGTTGACACTGGATGGAGACGCGCTAAAGGCGACCCAGCATTACACCGATGCGACAAGAGAGTTGACCACGGTATGGGATGCATTCGGGGCGTCTCTGTCGTCTGTTGCATCAGATACATCTGCATACGTCAAGGATGGAATCTCCGCTGTCATCGAGGGATTCACCATCATGACGTTGCGTGTCACTGATGGATCTGTTGCCGTTGACAAGTATGTCAAGGCACTGCAAGCTCAACGAGCGGCAACGTCAGACCTGCTCAAAATCAATCAGGACCAATTACTTGTAACAGATTTGATGAAGCAGTACTCCGAGCAATCGGCCGACCTCAACAAAAAGGATTCTGAGGATAAGATCAAGGCTGAAAAGACGTACAAGAAGATGTTGGAAGATCGCAAGAAGGCCGAGGACGATGCTCGGAAAGCTGCAAACAATGCGACGAAGGCGTTGCAGGCTGAACTTGACGAACGCGAAAAGAATCTGAGCAACACGCTTGACAACATGGACAGGATTGCAAAAAAAGAGGCGGAGATTGCAGCGGATAAAAAGAAATCCGATGAGGCGGAAACAGATCGACTCATGGATATCTGGCAGATTCAAAGTGACAACGCACAAGCAATTGCTGAGGAAGAAAGACAATTAGCTGCGGAGAGACTTGCTCAACAGCAAGAATACATTGCGTCGATGGAGGCATCTGCAAGATCGTTACTGTCGCAATATGCGCAAAGCTCAGACACTGCGTTTAGAATTCAGCAAGGCGTCGATCTTGCCCAGGTTGGAATGGACACCGCTACTGCAATTGTCAAGGGCTTCGCATTGTTTGGCCCTCCGCCGTCTCCTGCTGGCATTGCCGCGGCATTGGCTGCAACATCAATTGGAGGAGCTCAAGCACTGGAGGTTTCCTCAGCGAAGCCGCCATCAGTCAGCGTATCCGACGCATACATCCCGGCTGGCGGACCACGAACGATCACGATGGCGCCGGGTGATGAGGCGAGCATTACTCGGTCGGGGCAATTGGGGCAGACGTCGCGTCTCAACGGTGGCAACGATGCTGAAAACTGGGCGCGTCAGAACGCAATTCTGGAAGCCATGCGGAGCGATATTGTGGCATTGAGTCGCGCGGCAATGTATGATCGCCTCAGTCGCTCATCTGTGCGACAGGGTAGGAGGATCTGACATTGGAGACCACAACATGTCAAAATTTAGGTGGGTGCTCATCATGGTAGCAGCTCTTAACCAGGCCTATTTCACGTTTGGGATTCACGATAGCCGGCTGTGTCTGGCAAACGTGTCCTATACCCACGCTGACAGCACGATTACGGAGGCATCGCTTGGGTGGGAGTCCGACCCTGACAGCGGCAATTTCACGTTCGCTGGCGGGGCTCCTGTTGCGTCCCCGGTCCTGTCAGGCAGTGCGACGGCAACGGCAACACTGACCGTCGATGCCGTTACGGGTGGTCGTGTTGGGACCGGAGCATACACCTACACAGACTCGAGTTCGGTCGTGTGGGGGAGGACGCCGATCGAACGGTTCACGGCGATGGAAACGATCAACGGCAATTTCGCTGGCCCGGGCAATTATGACGTCAGACATCCAAGAGCTAAGACACTTCCAGACGGGTCGATCGGTATTGTGTTTGATGCCATAGATCCGACAGATGGAATTCGGTTCACACGTCGTACAGCCCGAGATACGTACTCGACGCCGGTCCTAATCCGGACGTTCGCATCCGCACCAACAGAGGACCCCCATCCGGAATTGTGGTTGATTCCAGCGTCCAACACCTCGAGCGCAATTCTGTTTGTTGGCTATTGGGACGAACTCGATGCCTCGACCCAGGTCTGGACATGGCACACATCGCAGGACAACGGCGCGACGTGGAGCGCTGCGCAGGTGTCGAGTCTAACGATCACGACCACGGGTCCGGCTGAGGCGCAATGGACCTCCGTGGTATACGAGCCGTTGACGCGAGATCTCATCCTCGGGACGCGTCGCAATGGCGGCAATGCGGAATTCTGGCGCTCGATTGACCTGGGGCAAACGTGGATCGCCCAACCCGGGCTGACCATTGCTGACGTGCTTGTGGTGGACATGGTCACTACGTGCGGTTCGGTGCACCTCATGTACACCGAAAATTCAGGCGCACCGAACACGCTACAGTATCGAACCAAGCCCACATCAGACGCCGCAACGTGGTCAACTGCAGTGCAGATCGATAATGACGGTTCAACGGATATGGCAGCGACCATCACGCCGGATGGCTGGCTTCGTGTTGTGTACGGCACTGACGTGTCAACGAGTCTTGCAACGTCAACCGATGGCGGAGCAACATGGACATCTGACAGCGTTAGCAGTCAAGGGGCAGGTGGCGATGGAATCATTTTGACTGGCACGGCTTACACGACTGGATCGCTTGTGACGGTCGGGAATGATGCATCGGTCAATGCGGGATATTCTCTTGTGTCTGGCGATGAAAGCAACGTCCAATTTGACGTTGTTGGCACAGCCAAGGACTATTACGCATTTGAATTGCCGGCGACGATGGACGCATTGAATTATGCATATTCGGGTGGTTCAACTCAATCCATCGGTGGCGACTCTACATTTGATAGAGTCTACCGAATCGACAACACAAACGCCGATGGATATGTGCAGGCAACGTCGGGCGATGGGTGGGTATGGCGCATCGGGAAGGACTCGGCAGGAGGTTCAACTGCGGCGTCTGACCTGGTTCTAAGGGTCGCATCACAGAACGGAATTTCTGATGCTGTTGTTGAAATCAGGCTTGACATGACGACCCGAAAGGCCAGGCTTTACGATGTCGTTGCCGCGTCGAACCTTGGTTCTGAGGTCGGAGCATGGGCCGCTGGTGATGTCGAATTCGCGCTTGCAGTTGATGGTGTCGCTGGCAAGGCATCAGCATGGTATCGGGCTGGAGAGTCGAACCAGTGGCTCCCGATTGCCGTCAATCAGACCGTCAACAATGGCGGAGCGGTTGCATATGGTGGCAGATGGGGCAAGATCAACGCTACGACTGCCAATATTGATTTTCAATGGTGGCGCCATTTTACGCCAGACGGGCATGCCACAAACACACAGGAAACAATTCCAATCACCACAACAGGCTATACATCCGATCGCATCCTGCCAGGTGCAAAGCCGCGGTGGGTCGGGTCTCCGGTGATGGTCGGAGATCGGTGGACATGGTCAACATTTTCACCAGTCGGCATCGGGCGAGCACTACCCACGAGTCAGACCAAGTCGGCATCGCTTACATGGCAATCCGGTACGGGCGCTGCTGGCAGGTCCGAACGTGTGGTGTTCGACTGTGGCGCGACGTACAAGGGGAAGCTATCCGACAATATCATTTACATCGGTGCTGACAACGCAACGGGTGTTGAGTCGATAGTATTGCAACGATGGGACGGCGCCGCGTGGCAGACTGTCCAGACACTGACGCTCGGGACATCTCCATTCGGCGGAACGGTCGATTGGACTCGAGACAGTGCAACGTCTGTTTGCATTAGGCCGAATGGTGCCAATGGAACCAGCAGGCTCTACAAACGCAACGAATTGGCGGGCCTGTGGATGAGTCTTACCGATGGCGTCGATACTGCCATGGTGCGAATCATCCAGCATACTGAGGGGCAATTCACGACGACGACGGGCGCGCTTCCTCTGGTCCTAGATGTGGATGCGGCAAACGCGATCACGGTGGCCGGCGGTGGGTGGGCGTCTCTTGCGCAGAGCTCGAGCGGAACCGTCAAGGTCTATCACTCTAGGGGCATGGTGGAGGGCGTTCAATCGGCGGAGGCAACGCGATACTATGCGATGCTGATTACACTGGCTCCCGGGTTCACGACTGCGTCGATTGGGGTCCTATCGGCAGGGGCGGCGGTTGTATCTTCGCGAGCTCCACGAGCTGGCTCGAGCCTGAGACTGGAGAGCCCTTTCCGGATGACTGAGGCCTCGGGCGGTGCTGGTTCATCGGTGCGCCGTGCGAAGCGCGTGGGAGGGCGCACGCTCGAGCTACCGTGGGACCAGCAGCTCATCTTCGCTGGTCAGTACTACGACGGGACCTTGGTCAACACAGGGTCACCAGACGGCATCGCCAAGCGGTTCACGTTGGAATCCATCGCAGAAAACGCGATGAGCTTCGTTCGCGACCTTGGAGACTCGATGCCGGTGTTTGTTTCGATCGCGCGAGTCCTGCCGTCCGATTGGGCGACGTCGGCGAAATCAAGCTATGGACACGAGGTGATCCAGGGATTCGTTTCGTCGTCAATCGATTACGTGGTAGCGTTGGAGCAGATGCGCGGCAACGGATCCTCGGCTAATTACGGAGGCCTCCAACTCGGCATCAGGGAGAACGTGTAATGGATTTCGACGATCTTGTCGGTGCATTTTTAATAACAAGCGTGATCGGCGGTATGGCTGCAATGGTGTTGCTCGCGATGTCGTGCTCTCCCACCGGTCCCATGGGCGACGATATCATGGAGCCGACCACGATTGATTTGACGGGCGATGGCGACGGCTCAAGCATGCAATCGGCGCCGACGCCAACGGCGGTTCCAGTTGAGTCGGACTGTGGAGAGGTTCACGTCTGGACAGTGGCTGAATTAACCTCGATGGGTATCCTGTGAGTGGAGTTCGGGGTCCTAAATCCAGGGCTCTAGCGGAGCAGGCGATCGTCATTGTGACCGTCTGGCCGTCAGAGCAGCATCGCGCCAACGGAGGCTTTGCGCTTCGTTCGGCATCCGCGTGCCTGGCATTTGGCGACCCTGTCGAGATTGCCCTGCCCGATGGGTCAACTGTCGTCTATCTCAACACACTGCCAGACGTTGATTTGACCGACTCGATGACAGAGGACCAGTCAACACTATCATTCAGCCTACCATGGACATCTGACGCAACACTTCCCGCCGAATTTGATTGGCGCTATGCCGTTGGTGAAGCTGCAATCATCTACACAATCGGCAACGGGTCAGACGTTCAACCGTGGGCGTTGCGCTCAATTCGGGTGAGCGGCGCCGCGAGTGTCGCCGGATGGGGCACTGCTTCAGAGCCACTCAGCATCACGATAGGGTCGCCGTCCGTCGAGGACTCGGGTGATTTCTTTCCGGTCGGGGCAGAACTGGACTCGGGAAAATTCACCGACATCGGAACCGAATCAGACCGGGGACGCGCACACCTGGCGGACGGGGTGTTGCCGCCAATCATCATCGCGCCGCTCAACTCAGGCATGCTGGCACCTCTGATCGTGGTCCAGGATGAGACCGACGCCGTAAGCGGAACCAGCACACCCATCGGTTATCGGCGCTGGCTCTATTGCTATGGCAAGCCTCCAAGCTCAGGTTCGACTCGTCAATATCTGTTGGTCGATGACGACAACACAGATCGATTTGTGGCAGGTTCAACGTCTACATCCTATCAGGGCATCCTCGCTACAGATACCGATCTGGAGGGCGGAGTCTACTACTACATTTCCGGCAATTTCGTTGAAACATACGGCAACAATACCGTCACGTTCACGAATGCGTCTGCCGATGTGACTGCCACACGGACCAACGGAAAGATTGCAGAGAATGACCAAACCAGGGCGACTGGTGGGGCATCGGATGAATGGGTCGTTGTCGAGTCTCGTGATGGGTCGGCTATCACACTGGCGGCAGCGTACGGTGGCGTAACGTCGGCGAACCAGGAAGGGGAGGTCATCAGGCTACCAGCGGAGCAGGTCTATAGCCTGTGGGAGGTATCAGACTTCGGCGGAAATCTGACGAGTCCGGATGGGTCGTTGCCGCTCTCGAATGCGGTAGATGTGCTTGACTGGGCACTGCACTTGACATCGATCACGATACCCGTTGCGTTCGGAGACCTCGCGGCGATTCGGTATCTGGTGAACATCGACTGCCAGACGGTCATCACGGAGCGGCAATCTCCGCTGGAATGGGCCGATGAATCGCTTCTGTCGTGGCTTCCAATCCGTCGATACGTGGCAGACGGCGCGCTTCGGTTTGCATGGGTCGGGCCTCGGATTGCGGACGTGGAAGCGTCGATTGACCTGTCGGAAATCAGCGATGCCTGGCGAGAAAATCCCGTCGGTTGGGGCGGGATTGATGCGAATGCTGCTATTGCCGTAACACACCAATACAATTATTTCAGAGAGCGATTCTATTCCACGTCAAACCTCGTGGGAGATCGAGATTCCGGCCTCGGGGCATCAGAGTACACCAGCGCTCGAGCCCAGGACGTGTGGGCGCGGTGGCAGGATCGAAACGGCCCGGCATGCCTCGATCGTGCGCCAGTGTTTGAGCTCGAGTCGATGGTTATCGGGTCGGCTCGCAATGCCATTCAGGTTGCCGATCACTTGCTTTATCAAACGGGATATGACAGGCGATCGATCGAGCTCGAGCTTGGTCCGGCATGGGCATGGATGGCGCCCGGAACCATCATAGAGATCGATGAGCCCGATGTGATATCGACTGCAAAGATTTACCGTGTTGAGGTTCGCACGCACTCCAGCTCCGGCATGATTCGCGCGGTGCTGACTGAGATTGTAGACTAGGAGGATTCCATGATCGTCAAAACTGGCATCACCATAATCGACGGAACGGCAGCATGGCCGACGAGCGACCCAACGACATTGGGCGATACCAAGTGTGTTCCATTGTCAAACGGGGGTGTCAGAGCTGTTGTTGTCGGCACCGCTGGAACACCCGAGATCTGGCTCGCTGGGTGGGTAATCGGTGGCGTCAATAAATGGGCGCCAATCACATACGTCACACCAGACACTGCAATCAATAGCGGCCGAGCGTGCCTTCGCGCCAATCCAGGTTGGACGGACATCTCACACTATGCGCTTGTTCAACGCACAGCAGGCACTGCTACAGCCGATTTGATTGTCGGCATTGAGGGGATGTGATGAGCCGTACAGTCAACAACCCACGTATTATCGAGAGTATCAATCTAACTGATGTTTCTGGACTAATAGATCCCGACACCGGAAACATTGAACCAGGCCTGCTCCCTGCTGTCACCGGAACCGCGGTCTATGCCAATCAGGCGGCGCGTCTGGCTGGCGGGGCTTCGGTTGGAACACTCGCCTATCAGCAGGACACCGGAGCCTATTGGATGCTGGTGTCGAGCCCGGCATCGACGCTCGCGAATTGGGTGGCCTATACGACGTTCGCCAGTTCGACCGTCACCAACGGCGGTGCGGCAAACGGAGGCCTCCTCCTGGCGCTCGATGCCAACGGGAAAGCCGCCGGGCGAGTCCTGGAGACGGACGGCGCCAAGCTGGACGGCATTGCCTCAGGTGCGGCAGCGCTCACGTCCTCAACACCTGCTGCGCTTGGAGTCGCTGCGGTTGGTGTGGCGACCGTTGCAGCTCGAGGCGACCACGTGCACGCGATGCCCTCCGCTGCTGATGTAGGCGCGGCAACCGCCGCCCAGGGCGCGAAAGCTGACGCCATCGAGGGAGCGCCCATCCTGACAACAACCGCCACAAGCGCGCTATCAGCAGAGAGCAATCTTGGCGCGCTCACGACGGGGCTTGTCAAAATTAGCGTGTCTGCGGGCGTTGCAACGCCATCAACCGCAGTGGCTGGCACGGACTATCAGCAGGCGTTGGTGCCTACGGTAGTGACTGCAACGCCATACACGTACGCCGCGGGCACGAAGCCGATGTTCGCCCCGTCCGGAGGCGCTGTAACATGGAACCTCCCTGCCGCCTCGACGGCGCAACGGTATTTTTTCCATGTCGATTCTGGCACGCTTACGATGGACCTTGACGGTACAGATACATTCATTGGGTCAGCAACCAACCCAACTTTCGTGGCAAATGAGGGCGGCGAAATTTCGACGTCTGGTAACGGAAACTGGAGGTTCGACTGATGCTTAGGGATATGAACATTATCAACAATATCGATGCCCTAGGTATGCCGATGGTGTCGCTGCATTGGGTGGATAACGGCGACTTTCAGAACGGGTTGCCAGACTCATATTATCTCGTCAATAACTCAGGTGTTGCGCCAACTGCATCTACGTTTGACGGATTTGTAACGGTTGGATGCGGTACGAATGCAGCGGCGCAAGTAGCGATGGCCGGTGACTTTTTTGGTCATTACAATTCCGGTCAAGCATTAATTGGGATCGGATCGTCAAAATGGGATGCTGGAGTCGTAAACAACACGCGCAAATTCGGGATGTTTAACCCGTCTGCAGAATATGGGATAGAGCTCACAGGAACCACATGGAGAGTGTTTCACCGGTCGGGGGGTGTTCAATGTGTTCGGACTCTGACCGTGACGACGGGCGCGACTGGCGCGGGTAACGTGACGGTAACGCTCAACGGAACGGCGTTCACGGTTGCTCTGACAACGACCGGAAGTACAACAGCAACGGCTCGAGAATTGG
>Ga0228700_1001725_pt1 | contig 13228 bp, 13 predicted proteins | sample McNCre317_Aug_MG_FD_178019 | JGI IMG/M metagenome (GOLD analysis project Ga0228700, IMG submission 178019) | Freshwater microbial communities from McNutts Creek, Athens, Georgia, United States - 3-17_Aug_MG | ecosystem: Environmental > Aquatic > Freshwater > Creek | place: USA: Georgia...
GTTAATGTTCATTTGTATGACTTTCACCTTTGCAACACTACTGCAATTGCTTTTACGGGAGACTTATGAATTCAAACTCCCAGCCTGTTGTCGCATTGGTTTGCTAGACAGATAGCATCGGCTGCCTCTTAGTCTGTAGCCATTGCAGCAACTACAGGAGGGCGGGGGCATTAGCCGTCATATTCGACCCCGCGTTTTTGCCCTTTGAACAGTGGCTTATCTGCTGTGTTTTATTTATTTGCCTTGGTTTAGTTGCCTGAGAGTTTTGAACTGCTTGCGATTTACTGCCGCGCCAATGTTCATTACCTTGTAACAGGCACTGACAGTGAGCTTCTTGCGCTGCTTGGCGTTGCGCGATGCTTGTAAAAAGTTGTTAAGCGTAGCGGCCTCATTGGGGCCAAGCAATTTCCCACAGTCCTTCAGCAAGTTGTACGCAATCTTCTGCGCCTGCAGTAATTGCACTTCCAGCTCATTCATCGTGTCAGGCGCAATGCCGTTTTGACGTAGCCACTTGTTTGTTTGCTTGGTCGCTTCATAGTTGTTCATGCAAGTATTTATGTCTTGCAGCTCGCGCCACTGGCCATCTTGGTTTTGTGCAAGACCGTTGTTTTCCAGTGCCATTCGCCAAGAATATCGGTCGACTTCGTGCAAGGCCACCAATATCGTTATGGCTTTGCAACAGGAACCACCATGTACACATATTCAGCCTACATCCGCGCCAATGGCCAAGTCATCCAAACACAAATCCGCGCTAACAACGTCAACGATGCAATCAACTTACTTAAGGGCATGTACGGCAATGACAACCTTGTTCACTTGCCACAGTTGGTGTAATGACCATGAACAAGTTTGACCCCACGCAGTTATCGCAATTTATTGGCACTGAGTTTTACTGGCGCATCAGTCCAAGTGCTGTATTGACCGATGGTGCCAAGTACGTTGCCGACTCAGCTGGTGCGTACTGGTTGATGGACGCGATTGCAAGTTACTTGCCACAATTCACAGGCAAGCAGGACTTCATAGTTGCCAAGTTGAACGTCATCAACAGCAGTGCGGACTTGGTGCTGGACGATGGCAACAGCAATGTGTTGGACAGACAGCACATTGTGTACACCGATTTCCCCGCAGCATCAATACAGCTTTACGCTTGCTGGGGTGGTGAACACTGGGTCATCATGCTGCCAAGCGAGTACTGAATGCTGTGTATGCCTCCCGCGTAAATACATGGGAGGACAACACAACATGCGATTACATGAATTTACAACTGAAGAAGAATGGCAGCGACTGGAACAACTGATTTACGCTAGCGCCTACAAAGCATTGACTGCTTACCAACAGCAACGTGCCACAACCGCACGTGTGCAACAGATAGCAACCAAGCCCACAGCAACACTCAAAGCCCAAGCAACGAAGAAGGCTAAAACACTAGCACGTAAGACCAAGCGTTCACCCCACGCTGCGCCACCCAAAGCGTTACCCAAGCCCAAGCAGCAGCCCCAAGCAAAAGCAGAAACACACGCAGCTTATCGCCCCGTCAAAACGGCAACCCCATTGCCACCCACAACACGCATGGCTGCTGATCGTGTCCAACCTCGTGCAGCACAACCCGCACACAAGCCAACTGCACCAACCCCAGTTATGAACCTCGGTGACGTGGACCAAGCTACTCGCATGTGGTTGCCACCAAACAAGCGCGGCCCCAATGTCATCGACTTGATTTCACCGTGATGAATGGGGCTAGAGAAGCGGTAGGCGCTTGATTTTGTTGGTCATGTCCGTGTCGATAACCTAGCTGTCGGCACGGCAGGCACTATGCGAAAACACATGCTTAATTTAAGGATTTGCCCCCACCAAGCGTTACTGCAGTAACGGTCATGAGTCCCGAATCGATCGACACACTGCAAAACCCTAGCGTTTACCGTACATAGCAGTAAGATTTTCAGCACGTTTTTGAATTGCAGTTACCTCATCGGCAGAAAAGTCGCCAACGTATTTTTCAATAAGGCCAGAGGCCCCTTGATCGCCCCGTTGTTTCGCGCTGAACATCCATGCAAGCCCTTCTTGTTTATTTTTTGAAGTGCCAATTCCTAAGTAAAGAATTAGTCCGTAAGCTCTAGCTATCGCAGGTGAACCGTTGACAGCACCAAAGCTTGACCATTCGTAGCATTCTTTAGAGTTTCTGTTGAAAATATTAGTCCCACAATAATGTTCCGTCAAAATCGCAGCTGATACAGTAGATTTTTTACTCACAATGCGTTCACGAATTTGCTCAGCTTTATTCGTATTTTTCTGCTCGTCAAGAAACAGGATTAACAAATCCGCATCGGCTCTAGGGTCGTTGATGCTTGATGCTTGCATCAAGTATCGTTCTGCAAGGTCTAAGTTTTTATCGACACCAAAACCTAAACGATAGTAGCTTCCCAACGCAACGTATCCATCAGTAACACCACGCATAGAAGACGCTTTCGCATAATTTACCAATACGTCCTTAGCCGGATGCTCTAATTTATGTCTCGTAACACTTTTGAATTGCTCGAGGTATGCAACAGACCCCATTGCATTTGCTGAGCCTTGTTTAGCGGCTTCAAGTTGTAATCTGAGCATTTTCTCAACATCAATTACACCTTCATCACCATTTCCAATTGCTCGTGCATAGTTAGCTTTTCCTAAAGCAAGTCCTTTATCGCTTGCAAGCTTGTAATATGTCAATGCACGAACCCTATCTATGGATATGCCAAGACCACGCTGATAAATAACCCCCAGATTGTTAGCGCATATTCCTACATCATCGTTGCCACATGCTTCGAAATTTTTTCGTGCTAATTCGTAATCTCCTGCTTTGAATGCTGCAACACCTTGACGACCTTCCTCAGTTTTTGGCGATTGACTGTCTCGTTCTTCGTCAATAAGTCTATTCAATTCAACGAGTTCTTGTGGAATAGCAATAGCAGCAACACTGTCTTTTTTCTGCAAATAGGAAGTAGCAATTAGCTTTGATGTTTCAATTCGTTCGGATGGATTTGGATGTGATTGAAAGAATGGAAAAGCACTGTTACCACTGCTTTGTTCCAGTACAGCAAACAAACGTGATGCACCATATGGGTCATAGCCAGACTTAATTGCCCATTCAATTCCTTGCTTATCTGCTTCTCGCTCGTTATCGCGTGTGTAGGACGTTACATATGCGGTGCCAATAGCCATGCCAACGTTTGCGCCGACATTCGTTACCCCAGTCTTTTTCTGTGTAGCAACCTCAAGTACTACGCCAGCAATTAATCCAATCAGTTGACCGGTTGCTTGTATTTCCTGTCTTGCCTCACCATGGTGAAAGTACAAGTGCGACATCTCATGTCCCAATAGCGCCGCAGCCATTCCTTCGTCTTTAGCTATAACATCTAACATGCTTTTGTTAATAAAAAGCATTGGGGTTCCGTCTATATAGCCTGCAGCTGCGTTTAACTCCATTGAATCTTTTAGAAATATTCTGGGATAGATGCCTGACAACAAGCTAAATTTATCAACTATGTCGCGGACTAATTTCGCATCACTAACGCTAAGAACACCATAACTTGTTCTGTCTTGCTTTTGCAGGTTTGTATAGGTGTTGCTTGAGTTCGCTATAGCCCGCAAATCCCATGTGTCAGCAAAAGCTGAGCATGAAATACAGATACAAATGATTGCCCGTAAAAAAATTTTCATATAAATTGTTGACACTCTTTTGATGGAAGTTGTATCAGTTAGTTGTTAGCCAAGTTAAAAAATTTCTTAGCTCATCATCGGGGATGACTTGTTGAGGAGGCATTGGTATCGGCCCCCATTGCCCTGAACTACCCCGCCTTACCTTAGATGCAAGTGTGTCTATGCTTGAACCTCGATATTTTGCAGAGAGCTCTTTCATTGATGGTCCTATCAGCCGCTCGTCCATTTTGTGACACACTGAACAAGCATATTTTTGAGCAATGGCAAGAGCAACGTCTTTGTTAACAGCCGGAAAATTTGGCTGTGGTGATGCGCTACCAGTTGCTGTTGAGTTTGAGCCGAGACGCTCACCGAAAAGCGTCTTTATGTCTCTGCTCATCTTTTCTGTTTCTTCTGAGCACATTGCTGCACGCCGAGGTGGTAATTTAATTTGCTCAACTAGAGGGAAAAATTCTGATTGATTTTTCCCATAACCCCAGCACACTAAGTTAGCTAGTCTTTGTTGGTCTAGCGAATGTTCGTCACCATAAACCGAACTTGCTCCATTTAACTGCGCCCACTTTTGATCAACAAATTTATCAAACTTTGCGATAGCGCTATCTTGAAAAAATAGGGTTGCTCGCTTAAGAACCTTCTCACCACCATAGTTAAGTAGCATAAATGCTGCAAATTTGTCAGCTGCATCTTCTTCACGCCCAAGAACTGGCAGTTTATAAATATCAATCATTCCGTGTCCAACCTCATGCAGGACAACAAAGATTAGTTCAGCGTTATAAATATCGTAAAGCTGTTGCGCAGGTACTTTATTTCCTAAAATTCTCTTTAATTTTGCATCATTAAACACGAGTAGCTCATAGCAAAGAGTGATGGACTTTAAGCGAGAGTCGTAAAAAGCATTAGGTGTTCCGCATGATTTTGCTGTGATGTCAATCCGCTCATCAACTCTTAAAAATCGGTTTAGTGCAGCTGTCAGTTTTTCCAATACTTGACCATTTTTCAAGTCAGTTGCGTATGGTTGTTCGGCTTGTGTTTTTGCTGGCCAATAAGCTTGTTGAAAGTCGGCCCTTGCTAAACTTGTTAAACACAGTAAAAAAGTGGCATAAAAAAATGACCTTAATCGGGTGCTTCGCATAAACTCTCTTTATCAAAAGTGTACTTATAGTAACGGGGAAACGATTTTTTCGTTGACTGTTCAACCGTTACTGCAGTAACGCTCGTACAAACGAAAATAGCCGACAAAGCACGTTCAAACACTAGGGCTGTGCGGATGGCTGGCGCGGGGTTCAAACGCTTGTCGGCTGTTCTCGTGCAAGTTCGGCGCACGTTTACATCATGGCAAACGACAGCTGCTTACCTGCCTCGTCAATCGCATACTCTTCGGGTACACGCTTGCATTTGCTGGTGTTAAAACTTAGCTCCATCCGTGCAGCAGCAGTTCGTATCAGCGCCAGCACAACGCCATATTTGGTTGTTACGCTATAAGTTACGTCATAGCGCGGGACAGCTTCGTCACGGTTAAACGTTTGCCGCACCTCTACCACTACATTCTTTTCGTTACCCACAGTCCAGTACCCTGCTCTCAAATCTGCTGAGCAGCGTTCAATCAACTCGCGTACAGTTTCAGCCGCTGTTGTTGCATCCACCTTGCCAAATGCAGCAAGCTCATTGCTCAAGTCCTCACCTGCTGCCAAGCGCATTTGTACCTGCTCAAAAAAGCGCAAGTCTGCAACACGCTGTGCCGCCTTCTCCATTGCATCTAAAGCCTTGTTACGCAGCAGTGTTTCAGCCATGCTTGTCATAGTGCGCTTTCAGCCAGAGTAATCCTGTGTGCCATTTTCAGCCAGCCTTACTTTGTGTTGGTGATTTTTTGCAAGAGCGCCTGCTCCAGCTCTTGCGTTGCGTTGTAGTTTTGCTCGGGCAGTGCCAAATAAATGCCTGTAGCTGCACCCATCAAGCCAATCAGGTTAGCTCGTGCTGGTGACAAATACTTGGTCAGCTCAGCATTCGCACCCGTGCCAGTCAACTCGTCAGCGTAAGCATCAATGTCCAAATGCTTGTAGTGGTCCTTGAGCATTTTGGTGCTGGTGCCCATTTGCTCTTCCAACTTCTCGTACGTCATGTTTTCGTACAAGCGTTGCGTCGCGTAGTAGTGCCGCAAACTGTATAACGTACGCACGTTTTCATCACGCCCGTTTGTCAGCATATTCGCTGCTGTAAGCCCGTCCTTAAACACGTTGACAAAGTTGTAGGGCCTTGCACCGTTACGCATCCTAAACACGTACTGCTCATTCTTGCCAGCCACAAGCTCGTCCAATGTCATGGCATCAAACTCTGTATGCAGCTGCTTTAACTTCTCAAGCGCAGGCCGCATTTCTTTCTGTGCATACATGGGTCGAGCACCAACCTTTCCCTGCGGCGTGTCGATGCGTATGGCTTGATTTTTTGATGCTGTTTCGACAAACCGTATGTGCTTCCACTTCAGCTCATACAGCTCAGTGCCAGGTCTTGCGCCAGTTGCTGCGATAAATGCAACGTACAAAATCAACAGCTCACGCAGGTCACGTGTCTTCTGTGTGCGCCCTTCTGTTGCCCAGTTACACAAGAACTTTTCCAGTGCAACTAGTTCATCGTATGTAAAGGTGCCCCGTGTTTCGCCATCTTCACCAGTGTTTTTTAACTTGGGGCGCTGCTTGTCGCTCATGTATTGCAGCTCAACAGCCTTGTCAAAAATTTTTGTCAGCACCAAGTTATGCGTGTTTTGTGTGCTTTTCTTTAACTCACGTCCCACCAGCCTGTAGCGCCATTTGTGAAACTCAGCGATGGTGCCCACGTTGATTGCATCGCAGTACATGTTGCCGAAGAATGGCGTCAAGTACGTTTTGATGATGTTTGGGTACTGTGCGTAGACTTTGGGCGCTTTGCCTTTTGCACTTTCCGCCTTGCACTCCTCGCTCACCAGCTCGGCAATCGCTTCAAATTTTTTATTAAACAGTGGCAGTCCACGTTTTGCTGCAAAGTTCAACTCAGCAACAAACTCCCACGCAGTTGCTTTCGCCGCCTCCAAGTCTGCTGTGTTTGCGCTGCGCCTGTGCCACTTTTTAAGCGAGGGAACTTTGTAATGGATTTGCCAGTTAGCCGTGCCCTCACGCCGCACAAGGTACAACTCCTTGTCACGTAGCGTTTGTGTGTGCTCAGCTTTAATTTTGGCCATAGCTGCATTAAAGCAAACTTTGATAACTTTGTCGATTTGAGCGACACATAAAGTGAACTGTGTAATTCGCGTACGATTGAAAATTATGTAATTTTTACTTGAAAAAATACATTGCAAACCGCATAAACAAAGGATAAAAAATAAAAAAGCTCGTAACTGCAAGCGTTACGAGCTTAAAACGCTTTGTATAGCGCATGAATATTGGCCTGCCCGACTGGAATCGAACCAGTGACCCACAACTTAGAAGGCTGTTGCTCTATCCAACTGAGCTACGGGCAGTTCAGACATGAAAAAAGGCCCCAAATGGGGCCTTTTCTACTCACTTGGTCGGGGCGATAGGATTCGAACCTACGACCCTCTGGTCCCAAACCAGATGCGCTACCAGACTGCGCTACGCCCCGAAGACCATTATTCTAACCCAAAACGACCCGGGGGAAACCATGATGCAATATATTGCCTAAAGCAAGTAAAGTTGCAATTTAATGCAGGAGACACCCATGCCAGCCGCCATTGAAATACCACGCCAATACAACGCCGCCCAAGCACTGCTTGCGCGCCACAGCCAACGCGCCGAGAAAGTTGCGTTCATTGACGCGGTCAGTGGCGAACAGCTCACCTTCGGGCAGCTGAACGAGCAAGCTTGGCGTTTTGCCAATGTGCTGCGGGCTCAGGGGTTTGAGCCCGAAAGCCGCGTGTTGCTGTGCATGCTCGACACCCCGCAATGGCCGGTGGTGTTTTTGGGTTGCATGCTGGCCGGTGTGGTGCCCGTGGCCACCAACACCTTGCTGACCACCAAAGACTTTGACTACATGCTGCGCGACTCTCGTGCACGCGGCTTGCTGGTGTCCAACGCCCTGCTGCCCGCCTTCAACGATTTGATTGGCCAATTGCCTGACTTGAAAACCGTCATCGTGTCAGGCGCCACAACGGCCACGCCTCATCTCTCGCTCGAACAATTGCTGGCCAAGGCCGATGCCACACCCCACTGCGCCGACACCTGCGCTGATGACATTTGTTTTTGGTTGTACTCCAGCGGCTCCACCGGTTCGCCCAAGGGCACGGTGCATTTGCACAGCCATTTGATTCAAACCGCCGAGTTGTATGGCCAAGGCGTGTTGGGCATTCGCGAATCAGACGTGGTGTATTCGGCCGCCAAATTGTTTTTTGCCTATGGCCTGGGCAATGCCTTCACCTTCCCCATGAGTGTGGGCGCCACCACGGTGCTGCTGTCAAGCCGCCCTACTACCGACGATGTGTTTGGCATTTTGCAAAAACACCAACCCACCATTTTTTACGGTGTGCCCACCTTGTATGCCTCGCTACTCGCAGCACCGAACCGCCCACAAAAATCAGCCCTCAATTTGCGTGTGTGCACCAGCGCGGGCGAAGCGCTGCCCGCAGAAATCGGCAAGAAATGGAATGCCGAATACGGCTGCGAAATTTTGGACGGCATTGGTTCGACCGAAATGCTGCACATCTTTTTGAGCAACCGTCCCGGCGAGGTGCGCTATGGCACCACGGGCAAGGCGGTGCCCGGCTACGCGCTACGCATCGTCAACGAAGACGGCAAAGAATGCGCAGACGGTGAAATTGGTGAGTTGCAAATCAACGGCCCCAGCGCAGCCCTGATGTACTGGAACAACCGCGCCAAAACCAAAGCCACCTTTGCCGGTGAATGGACGCGCAGTGGCGACAAGTACACACGCGACGCAGACGGCTACTACACCTACGGCGGTCGCAGCGACGACATGCTCAAGGTGGGTGGCATTTATGTGTCGCCCTTCGAGGTAGAAGCCTCGCTGATGACCCACCCCAGCATCTTGGAAGCCGCCGTGGTGGGCATGGCCGACACCGATGGCCTGATCAAACCCAAAGCCTATGTGGTGCTCAAGCCCAACGAGAACATCTCCACCGATGATGTGAAGGCGCATGTGAAAAGCCAGCTCGCGCCCTACAAGTACCCACGTTGGATTGAGTTTGTGAACGAACTGCCCAAAACAGCCACGGGCAAAATTCAGCGCTTCAAGCTGCGTGCATGAATTTGAGGGCCTGCACAGGCCCCTCATGCCGTCACAACAAGGGTCGCAGCTCCTGCGCAGCGCCTTGCAACACAGGTAAAAAATACTGCTGAATTTGTGGTGCCTGCATGTGTGCAGCAGAGAGCACCACGTTCAAAGCCGCCACGGTTTTGCCTTGCGCATTGCGCAGTGGCACCGACATGGCGCTGACGCCTAACTCATGCTCCTCGCAGCTGATGGCAAAGTCGTCGGCTTGTGCTTGGGCAATGCGGGCGCGCAACGTTTTGGGGTCGGTCACGGTATGGCCCGTCAAGCGGGGCAAGGCACGGCCTTTGAGCCACGCGTTCAAAGCCGTTTTCGTTTGCGCGGCCAACAGCACGCGCCCGGTAGAAGTAGCGTGCACAGGCAAGCGTGCGCCCAAGTGCAGTCCGTAGGCCATGACACGCGCCACATCGCTGCGGGCCACGATGACCACCTCTTCATCGTCGAGCACCACCACAGAAAAAGAATGCGACGACTGCAAGGCCAAACGGTTCAAGGTGGGCTGCACCACGCGTGGCAAACGCGAAGACGCCAAGTAGCTGCCCGAAAACCGCATCACCTTTGAGGCCAGCCAAAAATAGCTGCCATCGGTTTCCAAGTAACCCAAGTGGCTAAGGGTGAGCAAATGCCGCCGTGCCGCAGCGCGGGTGATGCCCGCGCGTTGCGCCGCCAAGGTGGCGTTGAGGCGCTGGCGTTCGGTGTCAAAACTCTCCAACACCGCCATGCCTTTGACCATGCCTTCAATCAAATCTGCTTTTGCAATTGCCATTCGGCCCTCCACGCTTTGCGCAATGATCGCACATTTATGCCGATGATCGCACAAGCTTGACTCAAACGCCTAGGCATTGATGCAGATCAAACCTATGCTTTGCGCACATCAAACAGGAGACACACATGCGGACACAAGTTGCCATCATCGGCGCAGGCCCTTCCGGGTTGTTGCTGGGCGCGCTGCTGAACAAAGCAGGCATCGACAACATCATCCTGGAGCGACAAAGCGGCGACTATGTGTTGGGACGCATCCGCGCCGGTGTGCTCGAACAAGTCACCGTGGATTTGCTGGACGAGGTGGGCGTGAGCAAACGCCTGCACCAAGAAGGTTTGGTGCATGGCGGCTTTGAGCTGCTGTTTGCAGGCAAACGCCACCGCATTGACCTGAACCAACACACAGGTGGCAAAAACGTGGTGGTCTACGGACAAACCGAAGTCACCCGCGATTTGATGGCCGACCGCGCCGACAAAGGGCTGACTACCATCTACGAAGCCGACAACGTGATGGTGCATGACTTTGACAGCACCAACCCCCGCGTGACCTACGACAAAGACGGCAAGTCGCACACGATTGAATGCGACTTCATTGCCGGTTGCGATGGCTTTCATGGCGTGTGCCGAGCCAGCGTGCCCAAGGGCGCGATCAAAGAGTATGAGAAGGTCTACCCCTTCGGCTGGTTAGGCATCTTGGCCGATGTGCCGCCGGTGTCACACGAGTTGATCTATGCCCACACCGACCACGGCTTTGCGCTGTGCTCGATGCGCAGCGCCACGCGCAGCCGCTACTACATTCAAGTGCCTCTGAGCGACAAGGTCGAAGAATGGTCGGACGAGCGCTTCTGGAAAGCACTCAAAGAGCATCTGGACCCCGAAGCACAAGCCAATCTGGTGACGGGCCCCTCGATCGAAAAAAGCATTGCGCCCTTGCGCAGCTTTGTGGCCGAACCCATGCGCTTTGGCCGCATGTTCTTGGCAGGCGACGCGGCGCACATCGTGCCGCCCACAGGCGCCAAAGGTTTGAACCTGGCCGCCACCGATGTGAAGTATTTGGGCGACGCCATCACCGAGTTTTATGCCGAGAAAAGCGCAGCGGGCATCGACAACTACTCACAACGTTGCTTGCGTCGCATTTGGCGCGCCGAGCGTTTCTCTTGGTGGTTCACTTCGCTGATGCACCAATTCCCCGATGCCGGTGGCTTTGGTCACAAAGTGCAAGAGGCCGAGCTGGACTACCTGATTCACAGCGAAGCCGCCTCGCGTTCTTTGGCTGAAAACTATGTGGGCCTGCCGCTGAACTTTGGCGAGTAAGACACACGGGGCGCCGATAATGGCGGCATGACTGCCGCTACATCCCCCCTGTCTCACCTGGCCCCCCTCAAAGGGGTGCGTGTATTAACCCTGGCCCTCAACCTGCCCGGCCCTGCCGCCGTGATGCGCTTGCAGGCCATGGGCGCGCAATGCGTCAAGCTGGAGCCCTTGGCGCCTGGCCAACAAGCCACCGCCGACCCGATGGGCATTTACAAGCGCGCGGCCTACGACGCCATGCACCAAGGCGTGAAGGTATTGCAAGCCGATTTGAAGTCTGAGCGCGGCCAAGCCGCACTGCACAAGCAACTGGCCAAAACCGATGTGCTGATCACCTCGTTCCGCCCTTCTGCGTTGAAGAAACTGGGGTTGGTGTGGAAAGAGTTGCACCAGCGTTACCCCGCGCTGTGCGTGATCAGCATTGTGGGCGCACCCGGTGCGCGTGCCGAAGAACCCGGCCACGACTTGACGTATTTGGCCGACAACGGTTTGGTGAATGGCTTGGAACTGCCCCCGAGTTTGTATGCGGACATGGGCGGTTCCTTGCTCACCACCGAGGCCGTGCTGCAAGCTTTGTTGCTGCGCCAACGTGCAGGACGCAACCACGGCCAAGGCATGTTCCAAGAAATTGCACTGAGCGATGCAGCCGCCTATCTGGCCCTGCCCCGCACCTGGGGCTTGACCACGCCTGACGGCGATGTGGGCGGCGCACATGCGGGCTACAAGGTCTACCCTTGCAAGAATGGCCGCGTGGCCGTGGCGGCCCTGGAGCCGCACTTTGCCGCACGTTTGTGTGAAGCCGCAGGTCTGCCAGCCAGTGCGGCCAAGCAGATGAACAAGCGCAGCACACACGCCGCAATTGCTGCGTTTTTACTCACGCAAACCAAGCAGCAGTTGGACAGGCTGGCGACGGCCAAAGACATTCCGCTGCACACACTGCCGCGCTGAATGCGTGAAGCGAGCGGCGCTTGCCACAGAGCGCTTGCTACAAGGCCGCTTGCGCTTGATCAAGCCAAGTGGCGCAGGGGATGCGCCACAGCGGGCCAAGGGCTCACAAAGAAGGGCAACACCATCTCAGGCGTGATGTCTTCAATGCGTGTCGGTTCCCACTTGGGTTGACGGTCTTTGTCCACCGCCAAGGCGCGGATGCCTTCCACGGTTTCGCTGCTGGTACCACGACGCGACAGGTGGTCGGTGTGAAAGCAGTGGCGCACCAAGTCGCGCTCCATGCGCAGGTCGTCGGCCAGGCTCATGTGGCGACCACGGCGCACTTGTTCCAGCGTGACATGCAGCATCAAGGGTGAACGGTGGCGCAAGGCACTCAAGGTGTGTGCGGCCCAGCTGTCTGCGCCTTGCGCATCGCTCAAGCCTTGCAGGGCATGCACCATGTCTTGCAAGGTCGGCAAAGCAAACACGGCATCGACTTCAGCATGCAACCAAGCGGGTGCTGTGGCTTTGGCTTGCGCGGTGCTGGCCTGTGTTTGTTCACGCAGCCACGTCAACACGGCTTGGCCGTTGGCAAAGGGTTGTTGCGTCAAGCCGTCCCACAACACGGGCAAGTGTTCTGCGGGTGTGAATGCATCGGCCAGCCCGACTGACAAGGATTCGCCGCCACGCAAGAGTTGCCCCGTGAGTGCCAGATACTCGCCCACTGCGCCTTGGCAACGGCTCAAGAAGTAACCGCCGCCCACATCGGGGAACAAACCAATGTGTGTTTCGGGCATGGCCATTTGCGTACGCTCAGTCACCACACGCAAGGCAGCGCCTTGGCTGATGCCCATGCCACCACCCATGACGATGCCGTCCATCAAGGCCACATAAGGCTTGGGGTAGTTTTGAATCAGGTGGTTAAGGTTGTACTCTTCGGTGAAGAAGTCTTCCAGCGTGGTGTCGCCAGCCAGGGCTGCTTGGTGAAAGTAGCGAATGTCGCCCCCTGCGCAAAAGGCGCCAAACGGGCCTTCTTTGTTGCTGCCACGAATCACCACCGCATAGACCTGCGGATCGTTCTGCCAAGCCAGCAACACATGGGTGAGTTCGCGCACCATGGCGAGCGATAAAGCGTTCAGCGCTTTGGGACGGTTGAGCGTGATCAAGCCCACATGGTTGACGCACTGCGCTTGCACATCGCTGGTGAATACGGTTTTCATGATTTGTCTCCTGAATTGGGGCGCTCGGCCCACCA
>Ga0228700_1001726_pt1 | contig 13225 bp, 10 predicted proteins | sample McNCre317_Aug_MG_FD_178019 | JGI IMG/M metagenome (GOLD analysis project Ga0228700, IMG submission 178019) | Freshwater microbial communities from McNutts Creek, Athens, Georgia, United States - 3-17_Aug_MG | ecosystem: Environmental > Aquatic > Freshwater > Creek | place: USA: Georgia...
GTTCATGAGCGAAGCCGCCATGTGCATGAGCTTGACGTCCAGCGGCACCGCCACCGAGGTATCGACCTCGGGGCGTGGGCGCATGTGGGGGGTGTAGCGGCCTGTCATGGACGTGTCGCCCCTCCGGGATGGTCGAGCGTGGCGCTTTCGAGCAAGCGCAAGCACAGGTCTTCGTAGCTGATGCCTGCCGCGCGGGCCGACATAGGCACCAGTGAATGGCCGGTCATGCCCGGTGAGGTGTTCATCTCTAACAAAAACGGCTTGCGGTCCGAGGCGCGCAACATGATGTCGGCCCGCCCCCAACCACGACAACCCAAGGCGCGGTAAGCGGCCACCACCAAACGCTGAATTTCACGTTCCTCAGCCTCAGGCAAACCGCTGGGGCAGTGGTATTTCACGTCGTCGGTGAAGTATTTGTTGTTGTAGTCGTAAGCCCCATCAGGTGCGGCAATGCGCACCACGGGTAAGGCGTGTGCTTGAGCACCGTTGCCCAAGATCGGGCAGGTCAGCTCTTCGCCCGAGATGAATTCTTCGCACAACAAATCCGGGTCATAGCGGGTGGCCAATGCGGCTGCATCCGCCATCTGTGCCGCTTGGGTGACCTTGCTCATACCAATTGAAGAGCCTTCGCGGGGCGGTTTGACGATCAAAGGCAAACCCAATTGCGCAGGAATGGCTTGAATTTTTTCGGGAGTCTGTTCATCGGGGGCCAGCCACACATAGCCGGGTGTGGACAAGCCCACGGCTGTCCACACGCGTTTGGTCATCACCTTGTCCATGGCCATGGCCGAGGCCATCACACCAGAACCTGTGTAGGGAATGCCCAACAACTCCAGCGCACCTTGCACTGAGCCATCTTCGCCATAGCGTCCATGCAAGGCGATGAAGGCATGGGTAAAGCCCTCGCGCTTGAGTTCGTCCAAACCGCGCTCAGCAGGATCAAACCCCAACGCGTTCACGCCCTTGGATTGCAAGGCGGCCAGCACACCGGTACCGGACATGATGGACACATCGCGCTCGGCCGACAAGCCGCCCATGAGGACCGCGACTTTGGCCGTGTGGAGATTGAATGACGTCAGATGACTCATGGATTAACTCTTACCTTGTTGCATCAGGGCCAACACCTGGGTCGGCACTTGACCAATCGATCCGGCACCCATGCACATCACCACATCGCCGTCTTGGGCGTTGTCGGCAATGACCTGGGCCATTTTTTGAATGTCTTCCACGAAGACCAAGGCGTCGTGTCCCGACACCCGCATGGCGCGCGACAAGGCACGACCGTCTGCTGCCACGATGGGCGCTTCGCCTGCGGCATAGACCTCGGCCAGCCACAGCACATCGGCCCGGCCCATGACTTGCACAAAGTCTTCAAAGCAGTCCCGCGTGCGGGTGTAGCGGTGCGGCTGAAAGGCCAACACCAAACGACGACCCGGAAAGGCACCGCGCGCAGCCGCCAAGGTGGCGGCCACTTCGACCGGGTGGTGGCCGTAGTCTTCAATCAAGGTGAAATGACCACCATGCTTGGCAGGCACTTCGCCATGACGTTGGAAACGACGGCCCACGCCTTTGAACTCGGCCAGCGCTTTTTGCAGCGCCGCGTCGGGCACGTTCAACTCCACCGCCACCGCAATCGCGGCCAAGGCGTTGAGCACGTTGTGCTCGCCCGCCAAGTTGAGGGTAATGTCCAAATCTGGCAAGGTCACGCCATTGCGACGCTGCACGGTGAAGCACATGCGACCGTTGTCAGCCCGCACGTTCACCGCGCGCACTTGAGCTTCTTCGTTGAAGCCATAGCTGGTGATGGGACGTGACACCTCAGACAAGATGCTGCGCACGGCCGCATCGTCGGTGCACAAAATGGCTGCACCGTAGAAGGGCATGCGGTGCAAGAATTCGATGAAAGCGCCCTTCAACTTGTTGAAGTCATGGCCATAGGTGTCCATGTGGTCGGCGTCAATATTGGTCACCACGGCCATCACTGGCAGCAGGTTCAAGAACGAGGCGTCCGACTCGTCGGCTTCGACCACGATGTAGTCGCCCGAACCCAACTTGGCGTTGGCGCCCGCGCTGTTGAGCCTGCCGCCAATCACAAAAGTGGGGTCCATGCCCGCCTCGGCCAGCACACTGGCTACCAAGCTAGTGGTCGTCGTTTTGCCATGTGTGCCGGCAATCGCCACGCCTTGCTTCAAGCGCATCAACTCGGCCAACATCACGGCGCGTGGCACCACGGGAATCAGCTTGGCATGGGCCGCCACCACTTCGGGGTTGTCGGCTTGCACGGCGGTGGAGGTCACCACGGCATCGGCGCCTGCAATGTTTTTCGCGTCGTGACCGACATGGGTTTGAATGCCCAAACCGGCCAGGCGTTTGAGGGCCGCGCTGTCTGACAAGTCAGAACCTGAAATCACATAGCCCAAGTTCAGCAACACCTCGGCAATGCCGCTCATGCCGGCGCCGCCAATGCCCACAAAATGAATGTGATGAATGGCGTGTTTCATGCGTGTTCTCCCCGACCTGCCAATTGCTGGCAAGCGGCCACCACGGTGTGGGTGGCGTCAATTTGTCTCATGGCGTAGGCTTTTTCAGCACAGGTTTGCAAGGTACGTCGGGTCATAAATTGGAGTCGGTCCGCCAGGTCTTGGGCTTTCAAGTCAGCTTGTGGAATCAACCAACCACCACCGGCGTCCACCAAGAAGCGGGCGTTGGTGGTTTGGTGGTCGTCCACCGCGTGGGGAAACGGCACATAGATGGCAGCCACGCCCACGGCTGCCAATTCGGTCACGGTGCTGGCACCGGCACGGGCAATCACCAGATCTGCATCGGCAAACGCTTGGGCCGTGTCGTCAATGAAGGGCGTGAGCTCGGCTTGCACACCCGCTTGGACATAGGCATCGCGCAACGCGTCAATTTGTTTAGCGCCGCTTTGATGGATGACGTGTGGGCGTTGGTCGTGCGGAATCAAGGCCAAGGCTTGTGGCACCAAGGTGTTCAAAGCCTGGGCCCCCAAGCTGCCACCCACCACCAAGACACGCAAAGGACCGGAACGATCAGCAAACCGTTCGGCAGGCGTGGGTTGCTGCACAAAGCCGTCGCGCATGGGGTTGCCCACCCACTGGGCTTTGGGCATCACGCCAGGGAAGGCGCTGAACACACGGTCAGCCACACCGGCCAAGACTTTGTTGGCCATGCCAGCCACTGAGTTTTGTTCGTGCAAGACCAAGGGCTTGCCACAGAGCACGGCCATCATGCCGGCGGGGAAGGTGATGTAGCCACCCAGGCCCACCACCACATCGGGTTTGATGCGGCGCATCACGCACAGGCTTTGCCAGAAAGCGCGCAACAACTTCAACGGCAGCAGCGCCAAGGTTTTCAAGCCTTTGCCACGCACGCCACCAAACTGAACTGTCTCGTAGGCAAAGCCACGGGGAGGCACGAGTTGGCTTTCCATGCTCGGTGCAGGCGCGCCCAGCCAATGCACGCCCCAGCCTTGGGCACGCAATTGCTCGGCCACGGCCAAGCCGGGGAAGATGTGGCCACCGGTGCCACCGGCCATGATGAGTGCGGTGTGGGGCTTCAGCGTCATAGCCGTCCCCCATGCATGAGCACGCGGTTTTCATAATCCACGCGCAGCACTACGGCAATGGCGATGAGGTTGAGCAAAATGGCAGAGCCGCCATAGCTCATCAGCGGCAAGGTCAGGCCCTTGGTGGGCAAGGCGCCGAGGTTCACGCCCATGTTGATGAAGGACTGAAAGCCCATCCAAATGCCCACGCCTTGCGCGACCAAACCCGCGAACACGCGGTCCATGGCGATGGCCTGACGACCGATGTACATGATGCGTCGGGTCAGCCACATGAACAAGCCAATGATGATGACCACGCCCACAAAACCAAACTCTTCACCGATCACAGCCAGCAAGAAGTCGGTGTGAGCTTCGGGCAACCAGTGGAGTTTTTCCACACTGCCGCCCAAACCGACGCCAAAAATTTCACCCCGGCCAATCGCAATCAAGGAGTGCGAGAGCTGGTAGCCCTTGCCCAGCGCATGCTCCATGCTCCAGGGATCGAGGTACGCAAAAATGCGTTCACGACGCCAAGGCGACGACGCGATGATCAAACCGAACACGCCAATCAGCGCAGCGGCGATCAAGAAGAACATGCGGGCGTTGACGCCACCCAAGAACAAAATGCCCATGGCGATCACAGCGATCACCATGAAGGCACCCATGTCGGGTTCAGACAACAGCAAGAGGCCCACCACACTCACCGCCACACCCATAGGCGTGACCGCGGCGAAGAATTTTTCTTTCACTTCCATCTTGCGCACCATGTAGTTGGCGGCGTACAAGAGCACGCCCCACTTGGCGAGCTCGGAGGGTTGAAAGTTCATGAAGCCCAAACCAATCCAGCGACGTGCACCGTTGACCGACTTGCCGATGAAGGGCATGAGCACGGCGATCAAGCACACGATGGACGCCACAAACACCCAAGGCGCCACGCGCTCCCAAGTGTTGAGCGGCACTTGAAACGCCAGCAAAGCCGCCACAAACGCCACAAACAAAGAGATGGTGTGACGAATCAAAAAATGCGTTTGGGTGTATCCCGCGCCCATGCGTGGGTTGTCGGGAATGGCAATCGATGCCGAATACACCATGACCAAGCCGATCATCAATAAGGCAAAGGTGACCCAAACCAAGGGCTGGTCAAACCCTTTGACATGCACCGGCGAGGCCGCTGTGCGGGTGAACTCCGTGCCGTGCACGCGCACCGGCAAGGCATCGATACCAGCCTCGGGCGGCTCACCGAACCAACCGTTCATGCGCTGCTTGAAGCGCGCCATCATGCTGTTGGGGGCTGCTGCGGTCATCGTGCTCATGCCGCACCTCCTGGGCCGTCAAACACCTGACCTGCGTTTTCCACCAAGGCTTGCACCGCTTGCACAAACACCTCGGCGCGGTGGCCATAGTTGCGGAACATGTCCATGCTGGCGCATGCGGGCGAGAGCAACACGGCGTCTCCGTCATGGGCCAAGCGCTGGCATTGCTGCACAGCAGCTTCCAAGGAGGGCGCGTCATGCAAGGCCACACCACTGTGTTGCAAGACCTCGCGCAAGGCGGGCGCATCGCGACCGATCAACACCACAGCGCGTGCGTAGCGTGTGACGGGTTCCACCAAGGGCGCAAAGTCCTGACCCTTGCCGTCACCGCCCAAAATCACCACCAAGCGACGCTCCATGCCCAGGCCTTGCAAGGCGGCCACGGTGGCGCCGACGTTGGTGCCCTTGCTGTCGTCAAAATATTCCACGCCATCGAGCACGGTCACGGGTTCCACGCGATGCGGCTCGCCACGGTATTCGCGCAAGCCATACAACATGGGGGCCAAGCTGGCACCTGCACTACCAGCCAGTGCCAAGGCTGCCAACGCATTGAGTGCGTTGTGGCGACCACGGATGCGCAGGGCATCGGCGGGCATGAAGCGTTGGATGTGAATTTCTTCTTCGTCGTCTTTGCGGCGTTTGCGGGTTTCATCGGCCTCTAAGGCGCGCACCAACCACGTCATGCCGTTGACAAATTCAATGCCGTAGTCACCCGGACGTTGTGGCAAATCACCGCCAAAGGTCACATGCGCCCGCACCTGGGGTTTTTGCAATTTCACGCGCACGGGCTCGGGCAACATGGCCATCACACCCACGTCTTCACGGTTGAGCACCATCACGCCGTGCTGGCCAAAGATGCGCGCTTTCGCAGCGCCGTAGTGGGCCATGCTGCCGTGCCAGTCCAAATGGTCTTGGGTGAGGTTGAGCACGGTGGCCGCCGTGGGCTCGAAGTTGTCCACGCCTTCCAATTGAAAGCTTGACAGCTCCAACACCCAGACTTGAGGCAAATAGGGATGCTCAGGCGGTGGAGGTGGCGGTGGCACCAGGGCAGGCAAGTCAACTTCAAACGGCGTGTCGTCTGCGGCAGGGCTGGCGTTCGCGTTTTCATCTGCCTCACTGTCATCCAAAGACATGAGGCTGCTGTCGTCTTCTTGCGCATCAGATGTTGGCGCTTGCAGCGCCTCTTCGGCATGCTGGGCTTCTTCAGCTGCCACAGCGGCAGCTGCGGCTTGGACTGCAGCGGCTTGCGCCTCGATGGCTTCTTGTGCGGCCTGCTGCTCAGCATCTTGCACCGCTTGTTCAGCCGCTGCTTGATCCGCCACGGCTTGTTGTTCGGCGGCTGCGTCTAAGGCGTGTGCCAAGGTGTCGAGCAAGGTCGGGCCAATGTTGCCAGCTACGGCTACGCGTTGGCCTGCGCGGGACAGCAACTGCCCGGTGAGCGAGGTGACCGTGGTTTTGCCATTGGTGCCTGTGATGGCCAACACCTTGGGGTGATAGGCCATGCTGGTTTGCAAGTCACTCAGTGCCTGGGCAAACAAGGTGAGCTCTGTGCCCACCCACAAACCTGCTGCCACGGCCGCATTCCATGCCGGTGCGACCGACTCAGGGCTCAAGCCTGGGCTCTTGAACACGGCACGCACATCTTGGCCTTCGACCAAAGCCGCATCAAATGCGCTGTGGATGAAATGCACCTGTGGCAGCTCCGCACGCAACACGGCCAGCTGAGGCGGCGCCTCACGCGTGTCCACCACGCGTACCTGCGCACCGCAACGCACGCACCAACGCGCCATCGCCAGGCCGGAGTCACCCAGGCCCAGAATCAGTACGGATTGGTTTTGCAGCTGCAGCATGGTCTTCTTCTTATCTCAACTTCAAAGTGGACAAGCCCACCAAGCACAACAGCATGGTGATGATCCAAAAGCGCACCACCACCTGGGTTTCTTTCCAACCACTTTTCTCGAAGTGGTGGTGCAGCGGTGCCATTTTCAAAACGCGCCGGCCTTCGCCGAATTTCTTTTTGGTGTACTTGAAGTAGGTGACTTGCACCATGACCGACAGGGCCTCGACCACGAAGATGCCGCCCATGATGGCCAGCACAATTTCTTGCCGCACGATGACCGCGATGGTGCCCAAGGCACCCCCCAAAGCCAAAGCGCCCACATCCCCCATGAAGACCTGGGCCGGATGGGTGTTGAACCACAAAAAGGCCAAGCCAGCACCTGCCATGGCGGCACAGAAAATCATCAACTCGCCTGAACCGGGGATGTAGGGAAAGAACAGGTATTTGGAATACACCGAGCTACCGGTCACATAGGCAAACACACCAAGTGCCGAGCCCACCATCACCACGGGCATGATGGCCAAGCCGTCCAAACCATCGGTCAAATTCACCGCGTTGCTGGAGCCGACGATGACCAGGTAGGTCATGATGACAAAGCCAAACACGCCCAGCGGGTAGCTGACTTCTTTGATGAAGGGCAAGAGCAAACCGGCCTTGGGCGGCAAGTTCACATCAAAACCCGATTTGACCCAGGAGTAGAACAACTCCAGCACACGCAGGTTGCTGCTCTCGGAAATGCTGAACACCAAGTACAAAGCCGCCAACAAACCGATCACGGATTGCCAAAAATACTTTTCGCGTGAGGGCATACCTTCCGGGTCTTTGTTGACCACTTTGCGCCAGTCATCCACCCAACCCACGGCGCCAAAGCCAAAGGTGACGATCATCACAATCCACACAAAGCGGTTCGACAAATCGGCCCACAACAGGGTGGACACAGCGATGCCGATCAAAATCAACACACCGCCCATGGTCGGAGTGCCACTCTTGGCCAAGTGGCTTTGCATGGCGTATTCGCGGATGGGCTGGCCGATCTTCAAAGCGGCCAAGCGACGAATCACGGCCGGCCCGGCAATCAAGCCAATCAACAAGGCCGTCACCGCTGCCATCACAGCTCGGAAGGTGATGTACTGAAAGACGCGGAAGAAACCGAATTCAGGCGACAGGGTTTGCAGCCATTGGGCCAAGATCAACAGCATGGCGTGGATTCCTTTGTGGATTGGTCATGGCAGCCGTTGATCGTGTCGATCACGCGCTCCATCTTCATGAAACGTGAACCCTTGACCAGCACGCTGCCCAAACCAGGCAACAGCTGCTGGACCGTGGTCTGCAAGGTCTCAATGGTTGAAAAATGCTGGGCCGAGGCTCCGCAAGCCGTTGCGGTGTGTAACGCCAAATCACCCAAGCACAACACATGGTCGATACCTTGGGCACGCGCGTGCAAGCCAACTTCGCGGTGGAATTCAGGGCCTTGCGAACCCACCTCGCCCATATCACCCAACACGAGCAAACGCGGGGCTGGTAATTCGGCCAACACATCAATGGCAGCGCGCACGGAATCGGGGTTGGCGTTGTAGGTGTCGTCCACCACGGTGATGGCATGGCCTTGGCACTGCACACCGAACGCACGAGAACGGCCTTTGACAGGCTCGAAACTGGCCAAGCCTTGTGCAATGACCGAGAGCGACACACCCGCAGCCAACGCACAGGCCGTCGCCGCCAAGGCGTTGCTGACGTTGTGGCGCCCAGCAATGTGCAAACGTGTGTTCAGCACACCGGCAGGTGTATGCGCTTGCACCACCCAATGGTCGTTGTGCCAGGTGGCTGCGATCAAACGCACTTCAGCTGTCGAATCAACACGCAGAGAAAAACGCATGCAAGCGCGCTGGCCTGCCAAGGCTTGCCACAGCGAGGTGTAGTCATCGTCTGCTGGAAACACGGCCACGCCGTTGGCGGGCAAGGCGCGGATGGCTTCGCCGTTTTCTTGCGCCACCGCTTCGACCGTGGCCATGAATTCTTGATGCTCGCGTTGGGCGTTGTTAACCAAGGCCACACTGGCTTGCGTCATGGCGGCTAAGCCTGCAATTTCACCGGGATGGTTCATGCCCAGCTCGACCACGGCACTGCGGTGATGGCCGCGCAAACGCAGCAAGGTTTGCGGCACGCCAATGTCGTTGTTCAAATTGCCTTGCGTCGCCAAGGCATCGTCGCCAAACCCTGCACGCAAGATGCTGGCCATCATTTGCGTCACGGTGGTTTTGCCGTTGCTGCCGGTCACGGCAATCACAGGCAAGCTGAACTGCGCACGCCAGCCTTTGGCCAACCGACCCAACGCCAAACGCGTGTCAGCCACTTCCAGACCTGCCAAATGGGCAGCGCCCAAACCGTGCTGCGCCAGCGCAGCCGCGGCACCGGCTTGCGCCACTTGGGGCAAAAAGTTGTGCGCATCAAAGCGTTCGCCTTGTAAGGCCACAAACAAGTCACCGGGCTGCACGCTGCGGCTGTCGGTGTGCACACGTTGGATGCGCTGCTGCACGTCACCACACAGGCACGAACCTGGCAACCAAGTTTGAATTTGTTGCAGCGTGAGGTTCATGTCAGACATGCGCCCTCCGTTCTTGCAAGGCCTGGCGCGCTTGCGCCACATCGCTGAACGGATGTTTGACGCCTGCGATCTCTTGGTAGTCCTCGTGGCCTTTGCCGGCAATCAAGACCACATCTTGGCTGCTGGCCTGCGCCACCGCATGTGCAATGGCTTGGGCGCGATCGACGATCACCTGCGCTGCGTTTGGCAAGGCCAAACCGGCCAACATGTGTTGCAAGATGTGTTGCGGGTCTTCGCTGCGCGGGTTGTCGCTGGTCAGCACCACGTGCTGGGCGTGACGTTCTGCCGCCGCCGCCATCAAGGGGCGCTTGCTTGCATCGCGGTCGCCACCGCAACCCAACACGCACGTGATCACACCACCACGCGATTGCGCCAAAGGCAGCAGGGCTTGCACGGCGTGGTCTACGGCATCGGGCGTGTGGGCGTAGTCCACCACAACCAGCGGCGCATCGGCTGCGCCGTCGACCACTTCCATGCGCCCCGGCACGGCGGGCAGTGCCGCACAGGCCTGTACGGCATCACGCAAGCTGTGGCCCAAAGCACGCAAGCAAGCGATGACGCCCAGCACATTGCTGACGTTGTAATGGCCCACCATGTGGGTGTCCAGTGGATGGCGTTCAGTGCCTTCCACCACCTCAAAGCGCAAGCCATGCGGTGTGTGTGTGATGTGCTGGGCTTGCACATGGCAAGGCGTGGCGTCATCGGACTGGCACGACACTGTCCAGACGGCCACATCGCCGCGTGCTTTGAGTTGACTGGCCAACGCAGCGCCGTGTGCGTCGTCCACATGGATGACGGCAGCTTGCAAACCAAGCCAATCAAACAAGGCTGTTTTGGCCTGCCAGTAACTGGCCATATCGCCGTGGTAATCCAAATGGTCTTGGGTGAAATTGGTGAAGGCGGCCACGCGCACCTGGGTACCGTCCAAGCGGTGCTCGGCCAAGCCAATGGACGAGGCTTCGATGGCGCACGCGTGCACACCGCTGTCGACCATGGCGCGCAAGCGGGCTTGCAACAGCACGGGGTCGGGCGTGGTCATGCCTGTGACTTCGAGTTGATCGACCTCCCCCACACCCAAGGTGCCCACCACGGCACAGCGTTGACCCAAACGGCCCAGCGCATGGGCCAGCCACCAAGAAGACGAGGTTTTGCCGTTGGTGCCGGTGATAGCCACCACATCCAGCGCCTGGCTGGGTTGTTCGTAATACGCTGCAGCAATCGGACCACTGGCGGCTTTGAGGCCATCGTAGCTGGCCACGGAATCTGACTGAGAAGACCAATCAAAGGCCTGTGCACCGTCTTGTTCGACCAAACAAGCAGCCGCACCTTGCGTCAAGGCGGCAGCGACAAATTGACGCCCATCGTTCACGCCACCGGGCCACGCGATAAAGCCATCACCCGCACGCACACGACGGCTGTCGGTGTGCAAGCTGCCGTGCACCTGGGTGCGTAGCCACTGAGCGGCTTCTTGAGGACTGTGCAACTGGCGCATCAAAACTCCTCCTTCTCGGCCTTGCTAAAGACCTGAGGTTTGACCGCCATATCGGGTTGCACACCCATCATGCGCAAGGTTTGCTGCACGGTTTGGCTGAACACGGGAGCCGCCACATCGCCACCAAAATACAGGCCATTGGTGGGTTCATCGACCATCACCGCCACCACGATTCGGGGGTTGTCAATCGGTGCGATGCCAACAAAGAAACCACGGTATTTTTTACCCGCGTAGCCTTTGCCTTCGACCTTGTGTGCCGTGCCTGTTTTGCCGCCTACCGAGTAACCCATGGTCTGGGCTTTCATGGCCGTCCCCCCAGGACTGGTGACCATGTGCAGCATGTGACGCACGGCAGTGGCGTTTTGAACCGAGAACACCCGTGCACCGCTGACGCTGTTTTGTGTCTTGATCAAGCTCATGGGCACCAGCTCGCCGTCACGCGCAAACACGCTGTAGGCCTGGGCCAATTGGTACAAACTGGCCGACAAACCATAGCCATAGCTCATGGTGGCTTGCTCAATCGGACGCCATGTTTTGTAAGCACGCACCTTGCCGGCCACTGCGCCTGGGAAAGGCACTTGGGGTTTTTGACCCAAGCCAACTTGCGTGAACACCTCCCACATGTCGTGGGGTTCCATTTGCATGGCGATCTTGACCGTGCCCACGTTGCTGGATTTTTGAATCACCTCATTCACGCTCAACAGGCCGTGAGGATGCGAGTCGGTGATGGTGGCGGTGCCCATTTGGAGTCGGCCAGGCGCGGTTTGAATCATGGTCTCGGGTTTGACCACGCCCTTTTCTAAGGCTAAGCCAATCACCAAGGGCTTCATGGTGGAGCCGGGTTCAAAGGTGTCGGTCAAGGCACGGTTGCGCAACTGAGCGCCACTCAAGCTGCCGCGTTTGCCCGGCACATAGCTGGGGTAGTTGGTGAGGGCCAAAATTTCGCCGCTCTTGATGTCCAGCACCACCACACTGCCTGCCACGGCCTTGTTGTTGATGACGGTCTCTTTGATTTTTTCGTAAGCAAAGTACTGCACCTTGCTGTCGATGCTGAGTTGCAAATCGCGCCCATCCACAGGTGGCACCATTTCGCCAATGTCTTCCACCACTTGGCCTAGGCGGTTTTTGATCACCCGACGTGAACCGGCTTTGCCACCCAGCTCTTGATTGAAGGTCAGCTCCACGCCTTCTTGACCAAGGTTCTCCACATTGGTAAAGCCCACCACGTGGGCCACCGATTCGCCTTCGGGGTAGATGCGTTTGTATTCTTTGCGCGCGTAAATGCCCTTGATCTTGAGGGCATCGATCTCTTTCGCCACCGACTCGTCGACTTGGCGCTTGAGCCAGACAAAGTTTTTGTCTTCGTCTTGCAGCTTCTTATCCAACTCGGCGGTCGTCATGCCCAACAACTTGGCCAAGGCTTTGAGCTTGACCGGATCGCGTTCCAAATCTTCTGGGCTGGCCCAAATGCTGGGCACGGGCACGCTGGAAGCCAAGATGTTGCCGTGACGGTCCAAGATGCGCCCACGGTTGGCGGGTAAGTCCAAGGTGCGAATGAAACGCACCGCGCCTTGGCGTTTGAAGAAGGCGTTGTCGATCACCTGCACATAAGCTGCGCGCGCCACCAAACCCAAAAAGCCCAAGGCGATGAACGCCACAATGAACTGACTGCGCCAGATCGGTGTCTTGCTCGCCAACAAGGGGCTGGAGGTGTATTGCACGCTGCGGCTGCTCATGGGCGCACCTCCGCAGAAGCGGGCGTCACCGCAGCACCACCGGGAACAGCCGCATATTGCGTGATTGCGGGAGTGATGGTGCGCATGTGCAATTGCTCACGTGCCAACTTCTCCACCCGCACCGGTGTGGCCTGTGCGCGGCGCTCCACATCCAAACGATCGTTTTCAATTTCCAAGCGACGCGCTTCATTGGTTGCACGGTCGAGCTCGGTGGTGAGCGAGCGCGATTCATATTGCGTGCGCACCAAGTACAAGGCACTCAGCAACACCGCAATGAACATCACCAGACTGAAGCGACTCATGCGTGCGCCTCCTGGACCACCAAACGCTCAGCCACGCGCAAGATGGCGCTGCGCGCGCGCGGATTACCCGCCACCTCGTCTGCGCTGGGTTTGATGCGCTCGATGGCTTTGAAGTCCATCACCTGAGGTGCGGCAAACGGCGCACGTCGGTCGTACACCTCGCGCGAGTGCTTGGTGATGAATTGCTTGACGATGCGGTCTTCCAAGGAATGAAAGCTGATCACCGCCAAACGCCCACCAGCGCGCAGCACCTGCAAGGACGCATCTAGCGCTTGTTGCAACTCCTCAAGCTCGGCGTTGATGAAAATCCGAAAAGCCTGAAATGTGCGCGTTGCAGGGTCCTTGCCCGGCTCGCGGGTTTTGACCGTGTCA
>Ga0228700_1001727_pt1 | contig 13224 bp, 14 predicted proteins | sample McNCre317_Aug_MG_FD_178019 | JGI IMG/M metagenome (GOLD analysis project Ga0228700, IMG submission 178019) | Freshwater microbial communities from McNutts Creek, Athens, Georgia, United States - 3-17_Aug_MG | ecosystem: Environmental > Aquatic > Freshwater > Creek | place: USA: Georgia...
GCCGGCGAGATCGATGACGCCACCTTTGTGCGCAAGGTGGCGGCCAACTACACGGTGTTGGTCGACGCCTGGCGCAATCGGCGCAGCATGGTGCGCGCCGTGGCTTGAACAGCCAGGGCCCGCGCACAGCGTATGCCTGCGCGGGCCTGGTGACGGGGTCTTTACGCCACGACTTCGTAGCCGGCAGCCTTCATGACACGCAGCAATTCCTTGTGGCCGATCTGCGCCATCTTCAGGGGCGGATTGGGTTTGGGATCCTGTTCGGCCTCCACCACAAACCAGCCTTCATAGCCATGCGATGCCAGTCGCTTGGCAATCGATTCAAAATCCAGCGAGCCATCACCGGGCACGGTGAACGCGCCTTTGAGTACCGCGTCCAGGAAACTCTCCTTGCTGCGGTCCAGGCTGTCCACCACGCTGCGGCGGATGTCTTTGGCATGCACATGGCTGATGCGCTTGGCATGCTTGTCGATCACGCGCAGGACATCGCCGCCTGCAAATGCCATGTGGCCAGCGTCAAACAACAGGGGCAGCGTGGAGCCTGAGTGCTTCATCATCAGGTCCAGGTCTTCCTCGGTTTCAATGGGGGCCGCCATGTGGTGGTGAAAGGCAATGGGCATGCCTTGCTCGGTGCACCATTCGGCGAACTCGGTCATCTTGCGGGCATAGACCTTGATCTGCTCCTCCGACAGCTTGCGCCGAGTGGCAAGCGGTGCATGGCGCTTGCCCTGGATGGTGCCCGCGGTTTCGCCATACACGATGCAGGGTGCACCCAGTGCCTTGAAGGTTGCGATCTGCTGTGCAATGCGGTCCTTCTCCGCAGCAACTTCGGAGTCCAGCAACAGGCCGGAGTACCAGCCGCCACACAAGCGGATGTCGTGCGCTTTCAGGATGGGGCCCAGCACGGCGGCATCCTGCGGGAACTTGCCTCCCGTTTCAATGCCGGTAAAGCCTGCACTGCGTGCCTCGCTCAGACAGGTCTCCAGGGTGGTTTCACCGCCGAGTTCGGGTAGGTCGTCGTTGGACCAGGCGATGGGGGCGATGCCGAGCTTTGCTTTCATGGGTCAGATCCTCAATGGAGTGGGTGTCGTGGAATGCAGGAAATAGGGGTGCGGGAGTGCACAATTTTTGCAACAGAAATTGCAATAGCAATGATAATTGCTAAACTCTTATTTCTGCAAATTTTCAATGAAATCCATGCTGACGCCCCCCCTGCGCGCCAGCACCCCCACTCAACCGGAGACCTGTATGCGCAAGAAGCCCCAACTCGGCATTGGATTGATCGGCACCGGATTCATGGGCAAGGCCCATGTATTCGGATTCACCTCGGCGCCCCGCGTGTTCGACCTGCCCTACGACATTCGGCTCAAAACCGTGGCCGACCTGACGCCTGAACTGGCTGCCCAGGCACGCGACACACTGGGGTTTGAGACCGGCACCGCCAACTGGCGCGACATGCTGAATGACCCGGAAATCGACATCATCGACATCACTGCCCCCAACGCCCTGCACAAGGAAATGGCGCTGGCTGCCATCGCAGCGGGCAAACATGTGTATTGCGAAAAGCCCCTGGCCCCCCTGGCCAAGGACGCCCTGGAGATGACGCTGGCCGCAGAAGCCGCCGGGGTGAAGACCCAGGTGGGCTTCAATTACCTGTGCAACCCCATGCTGGCCTATGCCAAAGCCATGATTGCGGCCGGCGAGCTGGGCGAAATCCGCAGCTACCGGGGCGTGCATGCCGAGGATTACATGGCTGACAGGAATGGGGCCTTCACCTTCCGCCACGACCCGGCCGGCGGTGGCGCCTTCGCTGACATTGGCAGCCATGCCTTGGCAACAGCCGAATACCTGCTGGGTCCGATTGACCGTGTCATGGGCCACTGCGTTACCGTGATTGGCGAGCGGCCTGACGGACGCGGCGGCATGAAGAAGGTGGAGGTGGATGACCTGGGCCGCTCCTTTGTGCGCTTTGCCAGCGGTGCCACCGGCAGCATCGAGGCCAGCTGGATTGCCATGGGCCGCAAGATGCAGCACGATTTTGAAATCTACGGCACGCGCGGGGCACTGTGCTTTTCGCAGGAGCGCTTCAATGAGCTGCATTTCTACAGCGCTGATGACAAGCCTGGCATGCGCGGTTTCCGTCGCATCGAGGCCGCCCCGGACCATGCGCCCTATGGCCGCTTCTGTGTGGCGCCCGGCCACCAGCTGGGCTTCAACGATCTCAAGGCCATTGAAGTGGCGGGCTACCTGGAGGCCATTGCAGGCCTGAAGCCCGAGCCTTTCAACTTCCGGGCGGGCTTGGGCATCCAGCGCCTGGTGGAGCGCATTCACCAGTCCTCCCGCGAGGAGAAGTGGCTGGATGTAGGCGCCTAGGCGGCCCAAAAAGGCAACCCGCTCCTGTGGCTGTGATGGATGGCCGCAGGGGTTTGCGCGCAGTGTGCTTCCGTACGGACGGAAAGCAGCGTGGAATCAGCAAATTTTGCAGTCCGGCATGCACAGCGCGCAATAAAGGTTGTAAATTCAAATCCATGCAACAAAACGATATTCCCAAGGACTACGAAGAGCTCATCCGCGTGATCCATGAGCGTTACGACGGCATGAGCAAGTCGTACCAGGCCATTGCCGTGTACCTCACCCAGAACCCCAATGAGGTCGCCATCAAACCGGTGAACTCCATTGCCGAAACCTGCGGTATCCACGCCTCCAGTTTTGTGCGCTTTGCCCAGGCCCTGGGCTACAAGGGTTTCAAGGAGTTGCAGCAGCTCTACCAGCAGCGCCTTTCCACCGCGGCGCCTGGATTCAATGCGCGGGTCAAGGCCCTGCAGTCCGAGCTGGCGGACCACAACGCCACCTCCACGTTTCTGCAGGATCTGGTGCACCGTGACATTGCATCCCTGGAAGAGCTGGTCGACCTGACATCCAAAGCGGATGTGGCCAAGGCCACCAAGATGATGGAAGTGGCCGACACCATCTATCTGATAGGCCAATTGCGCTCTGCTCCGGTGGTGGAGCTGATGCGTTACGTTCTGACCATGCTGGGCAAGCGTGCGGTTCTGTTGGACGCAAGTGGCGGCCTTACAACCCACATGGCAAACCTCATACGGCCACGCGACCTGCTGATTGCCGTGTCGTTTCGCTTTTATGCCAATGAAGTTGTCAATGTCGTAGAAAGCTGTGGAACCCGGCAAGTGCCCATACTGGCGATATCGGATTCCACGCTTTCCCCATTGGCCAAGAACGCCTCTGTTTTGTTCACCGTGCCAGAGCACGAATACTCGTTCTCACGCTCGCTGGCCGCACCCATGTGTCTGGCACAGGCCCTGCTGGTAAACTTGGCATCCAAGCTGCAGAAGCAGGTGGAGCCACGCATACCTACGGTGACGCAACAAAAGCAAAGAGGCTCTGCCTAGCCTGCCTTGCGCACCCACGCCGTGGGTGCGCCGTCGCCATCAGGCGCCGAACAGCTTGTTGGCCGTCTCGGCTACCAGCTTGCCCTGGAAGCGGGCACCGTCCAGTTCCAGCGCACTGGGCTGGCGCTGGCCCTGGCCGCCGGCGATGGTGGAGGCGCCATAGGGGCTGCAGCCTACGATTTCATCGATATTCATCTGGCCCTGGAAGCTGTAGGGCAGGCCCACGATGGTCATGCCGAAGTGGAACAGGTTGGTGATCACCGACATCAGCGTGAGCTCCTGCCCACCGTGCTGGGTGGCGGTGGAGGTGAAGGCCGCGCCCACCTTGCCGTTGAGCGCGCCACGCGCCCACAGACCACCGGCCTGGTCCAGAAAGCTGGCCATCTGCGCGGGCATGCGGCCAAAGCGCGTGGGGCAGCCCACGATGATGGCGTCATAGGCCTCCAGCTCGGCCACGCTGGCAACCGGTGCGGCCTGGTCGAGCTTGAAATAGGCCGACTTGGCAATCTCCACCGGCACCGTTTCCGGCACACGTTTCACATCCACCGAGGCACCGGCAGAGCGGGCACCTTCCGCTACGGCCTGGGCCATGGTTTCCATATGGCCATAAGAGGAGTAGTAGAGAACGAGAACTTTGGACATGGTTTTCCTTTGCTGGGACTGCGCCTGTTGAATCGTCGGCCACTTCACGAATAACGATTGTCGTATGCGCTACGTCAGCTCATCGCGCATGCCATCGCGCACAAAAGCCGGCACCGCCCGCTCCGGCACCTCCACACTGAGCGGCTGCGCGTGGCCAGGCAGGGTGCGGCTGAGGCGGTAGCGAAAGCCATCGGGGTGGGACGCGCCCGCCTGTGCGCCCCAGGAGCCATCCAGCAAGGCTTCTAGGGCCTGCCGTTGCGCCGGTGCCAGCTGCGATAGGTCCAGGCGCAGCACGCTGCGCAAACGGGCCAGGGGTCCGCCAAAGCCGGCCAGGCCGCCCAGACGTTCGATCTCAATCACTTCCGTGGGTTCATGCTGCATGCTGCTGCCTCAAGGTGGTGTGCCAAGCTCCCCTGCTATTGGACCCCGCACGCAGCATGCCGCCCACGCAGCAGCGCCGCCTAGAGCCCGACGGCCTTCCAGCCCGCATCAATGGCCGCCGCCACGCCGGGCTGCTGCGGGTAGAGCTGGGTGGCCAGCTGGCGGGTGCGGGCCGCGAACTGCGGCATGGTCATACCAGGCTTGGGGCCGGATGTTGTCATGGCCGCGTACCAGACCTGGCCAACGCGCTCCCAGCTCTTGCCGCCCTGCTTCATGCAGGCGGTGTAGAAGGCCAGGTTGGGCGGGCCGCTGGTGTAGTGCGGGTCCATGCCGGGCGTGAGCTGGCTGTATTGTGTGGGCTGCGCGGCCAAGGCCTTTTTGCTGGCCGGGTTGGCCATGTCACGCAGACAGGTATAGCCCTTGGACTTGGCCACAGGCCCCATCAGGGTGGAGCCGATCAGCCAGTCGGCCTGGGTGACATCCTGGCCGGCCTCCCACTGGCGGAACATGGTGCCAAAGCAATCGGACATGCTCTCATTGAGGCCCCCGGCATCGCCGGTGTAGCCGAGTTGCAGGCTGTACTGGGTCACACCGTGGGTCAGCTCATGGCCGATCACATCGTTGCTGCCGGTAAAGTCGACGAACACCTTGCCGTCACCATTGCCGTAGACCATCTGGTGGCCGTTCCAGAAGGCATTGTTGTAGTTGGCTCCGTAATGCACCGACGACAGCAGGGTCAGTCCGGCGTTGTCAATGGAGTTGCGCTTGAACACCTGCTTGTAGAACCTGGCCACGGCGGTGGTCTCGGTGAACGCCCGCTGGATGGTCTTGTCCTTGGACGTCCTGGGGCTGGCCACCGGCACGCCAGGCAGATTCGACTGGTTCTGGCAGTTGTCGACATTCACCTTGGGCTTGCTGGCCAGCACCGGCGCCAGGCCCTGCTCCATGCCCTGGGTCAGGCTGCTTAGCAAGGCGTTGTGGGTACGCACATTGCGCCAAGCATCGCTGACGCGGGCACTGTCCATCAAGGCTTTTCGCGTTTCGGGCGGCAGCTTTTTGTCACCGGCCAGGCGGGTCAGCACGTCGGAAGGGATGATGAAACAGCGGCAAGACAAGGCACGTGGCATTGCAGTCCCCTGGGTGTGTTTTAGGAAAAATAATTCTAGGACTTCACTCCGGCGCTGTCACCCCGCATGCTGTAAGCAGGCGTTCGCCGGCGTGCACCGGCTTAGTTATTTATTTTTGATCTGCCTGCATACCAGACCGCAAATACCCCGCTGCAAGGCTCGGCCCGGAATTTAAGTTTTTTGTAATTGAATTCGGTACGATGGCACCACGCGGGCGGCCCTGCACCTGGCCCGGTGGAGTCGGCCGCAAGCTTCCAGATGGGGGGCGAGCCAGCCGCAGCCCGCGTGTTGCTGCAATAAGGCCATCGTTCAGACCAGCCGGTTGTCACCGCGTTTGGCGCTTGCGACAAAACTTTACTGCGCCAGGAAACAGACAACAAACTGGCGAAACAACACCGCCGCAAGCTCGACTCCCCGCACCAATGGGGGTGCGGAACCACCGGAGATAAAAATGCTGCGACTATCCAAAATTTCTGCAGGCAGAGCCGCTTGGGCTGCTGGTCCTGCCCTGCTGTTTGCTTTTGCCATGCTGATGGCTTCTTCGAGTTTTGCCCAAAGCACTGACGCGCAACGCACTGCGGCTGCGCAGGAGGCCTTGCACAGCCAGATGGGCGATGCCGCCAAAGACCTGACGGTGCGCGTGGCTGGTGGCGATGCCAGCCTGTCCGGTTGGGCCTATGCGCCCAAGGACGTGCGCGAGGCCACCTACATCGTCAGCAAGGTGCCGGGCATCGCCCATGCCTACGGCGCTGCCGTGCAGACCTGGACGGCCACCGACCACAGCCTGTAACGGAGCTGCGTTCAAGGGGGCGCATCTGCAGGACCTGCCTCCTGTAGGGGTAGTGTTGGCTGGTTCCCCGCGAGGCCCAGGCTCGCATCGTCCGCTGCCGGCTCACGCAGGGGCGTGGCCTTGGCCAGCACATACCAGCACTGGCCCCCTAGTTCCAGATAGGCCTGGCGCTTGTCCGGCTTCTTCAAGTCACCCAGCAGGTCGGCGCGTGCCACCTTGATCTCGTGCACGATGGGCTCCAGATAACCCGGCACCGTGGTGTTTCGGATGGAAAACACATCAGGGATGCAGATGCGCCAGCGGGTCTTGGCCGCCGCATCCTGCGGGTCGGGCGACTGGGCAGCACGCAGGGCCAGACCGGTCCAGACCAGGCGCCCGTCGCGCAGCAGGGACTGCCCCACCCGCGCCACCAGGCTGTTGTGCGCTGAGAGGGCACTGCGGTTGCCCAGCGCAGCCTCTGCCAGGTAGCGTATGCCGGCGTCGGTCACCCGCATGTAGTACACACCCCTGGCATCCATCATGTGCTCCAGCAGTCCGGCCGCCAGAAGCTCGATCTCCAGGACATCCTGATAGGGCCAACCCGCCGAGCGATACAGCTCGCGCGAGCGCCTGGCATGGGCCTTGGTGAGACGGGAAATCTGCATGTCCTCACTGTCCGAGGATAGGCGCCGTGTGGCCACGCATGGCTTCTGGCTCATTCCTGCAGGATGAGATCGATCGCGCGTCGTATTTCCCGGGTAGTCAGGCGCCTGGCGCCTTCACTGAGGCACTGTCGAAATGCCACAAGTGAGGCATAGGACTGGCCCTCCGGGAAAGCCACCTGGCTGAAATTCGGCCGGAAATCGGATGGCCTCTTCATGTCACGAACATAGCTTAGGAATTCGTCGAATGCGTGATCGTCGGCCTCGTCGGTTCTCAAGGTCTTGTATAGCTCCACTACATACGCCTCGTACTTCAAGCGCTTCTTGGTCTCGCTGATGTCGTCCGGGTTATCACCTAGCAGGCTGGGTATGGCATGCCCTATCCATTTCCCGTAAGCGACTTCATCCTTCGACAGGTACTCGCCATGCGTGTGGGCAAAGGAATCCCCGTAGGCGTGAATGAGCAATCCGGTGAGCCAATCCAGTTGCGGATCTTTGACCGTCTTCACGATGGCGGCCCGGATACCTTTTCTTCGGGCGGCAATTTCTGTGTAAGAGCCACCATGCAGCGAGTGGAGTACGCCGGTGATGCTGTTTCTCCAGTCCCACTCCCAAAAGACAGGGAGGTAAACCACCGCAACGTACACGGCGTCATAGTTCTTATCCATGTCCGGATACTGCGAATAGTAGGCCAGCGTCAGTTGGCGGGCTCTGTCGTACCCTGCACTTTTGGCCACTGCCAAGGTGGTATAGAGGTGCCCTTCTTGTTGGTACGATCCGCCCTCCCGCAGTGCGCAATCCTGCGCGGCAACCATGGGCTCCCTGTCGCCAGGACCCGGCATGGACGTGCACGCTGCAAGGGCAAACAGGCTGAGTACGGCGATCCCAATTTTCCGCTTCACAAGGCAACCCTTCTTCATGGCCATCGCTTCCAGTGCAATGCCCTAAGGTCGATTAGACCGTGAATTCAGCAGAGACCGCAGCCTGCCCTGGACAGGGTATTCCCGAGCTTACCGCGCGGGCCTATGCGTCGCTGGCTGCAATTCCCCGTCTAAGCTTGCTTGGCTGCCTTGGCCATCTCCAATTGCAGCTTGTGCGCCGGCGGCGGCGCATAGCCGCCACGGCGCGAGGTCTTCAGGCCTACGCGGGCCATGCTTTCGCACAGGGCCACCGCGCAGGCCACGCCGTCGAGCACCGGCAGGCCAAACTCCTGCTGCAGCGAAGCGGCCAGCGCCGTCATGCCGGCGCAGCCGAGCACGATGGCCTCGGCATGGTCCTCGCTGATGGCCAGGGCGATTTCCTGGCGGATCTTGTCCAGCGCGCACGACCCTTCCTCTTCCAGCTCCAGCACCGCCACGTCGGAGGCGCGCACGCGCACGCACTGGCGCTCCATGCCGTAGCGGCGCAGATTGTGCTGCAGCGCAGGCACCGAACGCGCCAGCGTGGTCACCACCGAGAAGTGGTTGGAGAGCATGGCGGCCATGCGGTAGCCCGCCTCGCCGATGCCCACCACCGGCTTGTCGGTGAGGCAGCGGGCAGCGTCCAGCCCGGTGTCGTCAAAGCAGGCGATCACCACCGCATCGTGGTCGGGGTTGTCGCGGATGGCCTGCAGCAGGCCGGCCAGGCTGAGGGCCTCGTCGTAATAGCCTTCAATCGAAGCCGGGCCGTGGGGCGAGGTCACCGCCACGATCTCGGTGTCCGCTGCCGCCACGCGCCGCGCCGCCTCGGCCACCTTGGCCGTCATGCTGGCGGTGGTGTTGGGATTGATGATGAGCAGGCGCATCACAGCTCCCCTCCGAGGTAGGCGGCCTTGATGCGTTCATCGTTCATCAGTTCGCGCGAGGGGCCAGAGAGCACCACCTTGCCAGTGGACAGGGCATAGGTGCGGTTGGAGATGGACATGGCCATGCGGCTGTTCTGCTCCACCAGCAACACGCTGACCTTCTCGTCGCGCGAGATCGCCACGATGGCGCGCGCAATGTCCTGCACCAGCTTGGGCGCAATGCCCAGGCTGGGCTCGTCCAGCAGCAAGAGGCGCGGGCGCGCCATCAGGGCGCGGCCTATCACCATCATCTGCTGCTCGCCACCCGACAGGGTGCTGGCCTGCTGGCTGTAGCGTTCGCGCAGGCGCGGAAAGCGTTCCAACACACTCTCCAGCGTGCGGGCGATCTCGGCCTTGTCCGTGCGGCTGAAGGCGCCCATCAATAGGTTGTCCTTGACCGACATGAGGGGGAACACGCGCCGGCCTTCGGGCACCATGGCAATGCCCTTGCGCACGATGTCGGACGCGGGCGTGCCGTCCAGGCGTTCACCCAGGTAGTGGATCTGCCCGCTGCGCGGCTTGGCAAGGCCCGTGATGGCGCGCAGGATGGAGGTCTTGCCCGCGCCGTTGGCACCGATCAGCGCCACCGTCTCGCCTTCGTCCAGCGTCAGGCTCACGCCCTTGAGGGCATAGACGTGGTCGTAGTAGAGCTCGACGTTGTCAAAATTCAGCATGGTCGTCATGGCTTACATCCCGATGGCCGCGTCCTCGCTGCCCAGGTAGGCCTCGATGACTTTGGCATTGTTCTGGATCTCGCTCGGTGTGCCCTCGGCGATCTTCTCGCCGAAGTTGATCACCACGATGCGGTCCGAGATCTTCATCACCGCCGGCATGTCGTGCTCCACCAGCAACACCGTAACGCCGCGCTCGTCGCGCAGGCGCTTGACCAGGCGCACCATCTGCATGGTCTCGTCATGGTTCATGCCGGCAAAGGGCTCGTCCAGCAGCAGCACCGCCGGCTGGGTGGCCAGACCGATGGCCATGCCCAGGGCGCGCAGGTGGCCCTGTGGCAGGTTGGAGGCCAGCTCATTGCGGATGGCGCCCAGGCCCAGGAAATCGACAATGCCATCGGCCGATGCCGCAAACGATGCCTCGTCTTCTGCCGCCAGCCGCGAGCCCAGGAAGAAGCCCAGGAGCGATGCGCGTGAACGCAGGTGGTGGGCCACGATGATGTTCTCGCGCACCGTCATCGAGCGGAAGATGGTGGTCTCCTGGAAGGTGCGCACCACGCCCTTGCGCGCCACCACATGGGGTGCCAGGTTGTTGATGCGCTCGCCCTTGAACCACACCTCGCCGCTGGAGGTGGGCAGAAAAGAGGAGATCAGCTTGAACAGGGTGGACTTGCCGGCGCCGTTGGGTCCAATCACCGACAGGATCTCGCCCTGCTTCACATTGAAGGACACCTTGTTGACGGCGGTGAGGCCGCCAAAGCGCTTGCTCACCTCACGGACTTCGAGAATGTTGCTCATGCGCGTGCTCCCTTGCGCTCCAGCAGGCTCAGCACCCCGTTGGGCAGCACCAGCATGAGCACGATCATCAGGCTCGAGTAGATCAGCAGCTGGAAGCGCCCGGTGGCAAACAGCAGGTCCCAGCCAAAGTACAGCAGGAGCGTGCCCAGCATGGGCCCGAAGACATAGCCCAGGCCACCCAGGAAGCAGTTGAGCATGAAGTTCACGCTGTCGGCCACCTGGAAGGACGAGGGGTAGAGCGACTGCGAGATGGCCACAAAACTGGCGCCCGCTATGCCGCCCATGAAGGACGAGATGGCATAGGCCAGCACGCGCAGGTAGGCGGTGTTCACACCGATGGAAGACGCCAACTCCTCGTTCTGCTGCAGCGAGCGGCACAGGTGTCCCAGGCGCGAATTCACAATGCGCCAGACCAGGGCATAGGCCAGCATCATCATGGTCACCGCCATGAAGTAAAAGGCCAGCTTGGGGTTTTCCAGCGTGGAGAAATCAGGAATGACGGTGATGCCCAGGATGGTCAGCGCACCGGGCAGCGGAATCGAGGTGATGCCCTTGGCGCCATTGGTGAACGGCAGGGCCAGCGCGGTAAGGCGCGTCACCTCGGTCAGCACCAGTGTCACCATGGCGAAATAGACACCGCGCAGGCGCAATATGGGCAGGCCGATCAGCACCGCCACCAGCGCGCAGAAGGCACCGGCCAGCGGCAGCGTCCACCAGAAGCCCAGGCCCAGCTGCGTGACCAGGAGGGCCGAAGCATAGCCGCCCATCAGCGCATAGGCGCCCTGGCCAATGTTGATGCGCCCGATGTAGAAGGTAAGCCACACACCGGCCGAGGCGATGGACAGCAGGGCCACCGAGGTCAGCGTGTAGTAGAAGTCGAGCCGGCCGCTGGCGGCAATGGCCAGCGGGACAACTGCGTAGACAGCCAGCGCAAAGGCGGCCAGGCTTGCTATGGTTTTTTTGGACATCATTTCAGCCCCAGGGTTTGCCCATCAGACCCTGCGGGCGGATTGCCAGAAAGACCATGAGGGACGCGAATATGACCAGGTAGGTGATGTCACCCGAGGAAGCCAGCACGGTGAGGCCCACGCTTTCCATCATGCCGAGGATGAAGCCGCCGGCAATGGCACCCGAGATGACGCCGGCACCACCGATCATGATCATCATGAAGGCCTTGATGGAAGTGGGCCCGCCCATGCCGAGGTTGATGCCGGTGATGGTCACCAGCAGACCGCCCACCAGGCCAGCCAGCATGGCGCCGGTGGCAAAGCCGACCATGGAGTAGAAGGCCACGTCCACGCCCATCAACTGCGCGGCCACCTTGTCCTGCGCGAGTGCCCGCATGGCGCGCCCGGCCCGCGAGTGCTGCATGAACAGGATGAAGGCCGCAATCATGGCAATGGCCAAGAGGCCGACCAGGATGCGGTCATAGGGCATGACGATGCGGAAGTCCCAGTTGAACACGCCGTCGGCAATCTTGGGCACGCCGCGCTGCTTCTCGCCAAACACCAGCAGGATGACCGCATCAAAGAAGAAGGCCACACCCGCTGCCAGCAGCATGGTGCTCTCGTCGCGGCGCGACTTGCGGATCACCGGGCGAAACAGAAAGCGCTCCAAGAGGGCGCCGGCAACGGCCAGGATGACCGCCGAGCAGACCAGCCCCACCAGAAAAGGCAGGCCGAACTGCGACACCGCGGTGTAGGTGATGAAGCCGCCCATCACATACATCTGGCCGTGCGCAAAGTTGAGCACGTTCATGAGCGAGAAGATGAGCGTGAGACCGAGCGCGATCAGTGCGTACTGCGCGCCCAGGTACAGCCCGTTGGCTATGACTTGTTCCATGGGGGAGGTTCTCGGCTGGGAGGCGGCAGCGCGGTGCTGCCGCCCCGGGGTGCATCAAAGTGCTTAGTCGACCTGTGCGACGAACAGCGTCTCGAACTTGCCGTCCTTGTACATGTTGACCACCAGCGGCACCGAGACCTGGCGCTTCTGGCCGAAGGACGAGCTGCCCACGTACTTCAGCTTGGCATTGCCCACCATGTAGGGGTTGGCGGCTTCAAAGCCGTCCATGGTCTTCTGGAATTCCTTGACGTCATTCATGGCCTTGGGGTTGGCCTTCAGGGTTTCCAGGATGTATTCCAGGGCATAGACCTTGGTGTTGGACTCGTCGTTGTACTCACCAAACATCTTGGTGTAGCGCTGCACGAATTCCTTCATCATGGGCGAGGCCAGCTGCGGGGTGGAGGCGCCGCCCACCGAGATGAAGCCGTCGGCCAGCTTGCCCGCACCTTCCTTCAGCACGCTGGCGTCCTGGGCGGTCTCGGTGGAGATGATGCCCTTGAAGCCCATTTCACGTGCCGAGCGGATCAGCTGGGGCGCTTGAGCCGGAGCCACGCCGGAGAGCACCAGCAGGTCGGGCGACGTCTTGAGCACCGGCAGCAGCACGGGCGTGAAGTCGGTGGCGTCCACCTGGTAGGTGACCGAGCCGGACACCACCTTCAGGCCCAGGGCCTTGGCAGCGGCCACACCGCTGTCACGCTGGCTGAGCGGGTCGGACTCGTTGGCGGCCACAAAGGCCACGCTCTTGACGCCCTTCTCTTTCATCAGGAACTTGTAGATGGCCGGGCCCGACTGGTAGTTGGCCACCATGCCCAGGATGGCGTTGGAGGCGGGCTTGGTGTAGAGCTCTTTGGGGAAGGCATAGGGGAAGTACATGATGCCTTTTTGCTCGGCCACCGGACGCACGGCGGCAGCGCCGTCATCCACATTGGGGCCCACCACATAGTGGATGCCTTCCTGCGCCATTTTCTCCATGCCGGCGATGGCGCGCTTGGGGTCTTTCTGGTCGTCAAAGGCGACGATCTTCACGTCATAGGTGGTGCCGCCAATCTTCACGCCGCCGGTCTCGTTGATCCAGGCGGCACGTGTCTCCATGGAGCGCT
>Ga0228700_1001730_pt1 | contig 13198 bp, 10 predicted proteins | sample McNCre317_Aug_MG_FD_178019 | JGI IMG/M metagenome (GOLD analysis project Ga0228700, IMG submission 178019) | Freshwater microbial communities from McNutts Creek, Athens, Georgia, United States - 3-17_Aug_MG | ecosystem: Environmental > Aquatic > Freshwater > Creek | place: USA: Georgia...
CGCCTGCGCTAGCATCGCCTTTGATGTCTTGCGCGAAAGATACAGCGGTCGCCGAAGTGATAGCCAAAGCCAAGGCAATCGAAACAAACTTTTTCATTTTGCAGTCACAATCCCAATAGGTTGATGTAAATCAATAATAGACGGAAATCACATGAAATTTCAAGGCACAGACAACTACGTTGCAACCCAAGATTTGATGCTCGCGGTCAACGCAGCCATCACGCTCAAGCGCCCCTTGCTCGTCAAAGGCGAACCCGGCACAGGCAAGACCATGCTTGCCGAAGAGGTGTCCGAAGCCCTGGGTATGCCCCTGCTGCAATGGCACATCAAATCGACCACCAAAGCGCAACAGGGATTGTACGAGTACGACGCCGTGAGTCGTCTACGTGACAGCCAAATGGCCGACCTCGACGGTGGCGAGCGCGTCAAAAACATCGAGAACTACATCGTCAAAGGCGTGCTCTGGCAAGCTTTCACGTCCGAACAGCCCGTGGCACTGCTGATCGATGAGATCGACAAAGCAGACATCGAGTTTCCCAACGACTTGTTGCGCGAAATCGACCGCATGGAGTTTTATTGCTACGAGACGCGCCAGCTGATCAAGGCCAAAAACCGCCCACTGGTGTTCATCACCTCGAACAACGAAAAAGAATTGCCAGACGCGTTTTTGCGCCGTTGCTTCTTCCACTACATCAAGTTCCCTGACGCCGAGACCATGCGCCAAATCGTGGCGGTGCATTTCCCCAACCTCAAGCAAGAGTTGTTGAGCGTGGCGATGAAGACCTTCTTTGACATTCGCAATTTGCCGGGCTTGAAGAAAAAGCCGTCGACCAGCGAACTGCTGGACTGGCTCAAGCTCCTGGTGGCCGAAGACATCCCGCTCGAAGCGCTGCAAACCCAAGACGACAAAGTCGCCATTCCGCCATTGGTAGGCGCCTTGTTGAAGAACGAACAAGACGTGACTTTGTTTGAAAAACTGGTCTTCATGCAAAGCCGCAACCGCTGATCGCCACCACCATGCTTGCATTCCTGATTGAAGGCCTGACCGACGCGATCGGCTTCGTGGTGGGCGCTTTGCTCGGCTACGGCCTGGGCGTGACCTTGGGCCTCAACCTGTTTGCGGAGGGCTACGGCACAGGCAGCGTGATTGCCATTGTGCTGGTGGGCTTGGGGGGCGGCATGGGTTTACAAGGTGCACGTCACATGCGCCAGCGCAACACACAACAAGCCGAGTGATGGAGGTGCGACCATGTTGATCGACTTCTTCTACACCTTGCGCGCAGCCAAGCTGCCCGTGTCTGTGAAGGAATACCTCACGTTGCTCGAAGCCCTGCAAGCGCAAGTGGTGGGCCCGGGTAGTGATGCCTGCAGCCTGGATGATTTTTATTTCTTAAGTCGCATCACCCTGGTCAAAGACGAAAAGCACTTCGACAAATTTGACCGTGCCTTTGGCGCTTATTTCAAAGGCGTTGAGATGCTGACCGACTTCACCAAAGAAGTGCCGCTCGACTGGCTCGAAAAAATCCTGCAAAAAGAACTCAGCGACGAACAAAAAGCCGCCATTGAAAAAATGGGCTGGGACGAATTGATGGAGACCTTGAAAAAGCGTCTCGAAGAACAAAAAGAACGCCACGAAGGTGGCAACAAATGGATTGGTACCGGCGGCACCTCGCCTTTTGGCAACGGCGGCTACAACCCACAGGGCATTCGCATCGGCGGCAAGGGCGGCAACAAGAGCGCGGTCAAGGTGTGGGACCAGCGGGCCTACCAAGACTATGACGACACCCAAGAGCTGGGCACACGCAACATCAAAGTGGCTTTGCGCCGCTTGCGACGCTTTGCCCGTGAGGGCTCGGCCGAAGAACTCGACCTGCCCGACACCATCCGCTCCACCGCCGCGAATGCAGGCTTTCTGGACATCAAGATGGTGCCCGAGCGCCACAACAATGTGAAGGTGTTGCTGCTCATGGACGTGGGCGGCACCATGGACGAGCACATTGCGCGGGTGGAAGAAATGTTCTCAGCGGCCAAGGCCGAGTTCAAGCATTTGGAGTTTTATTACTTCCACAACTGCGTGTACGACTTCATGTGGCGCAACAACAAACGCCGCTACGCCGAGAAGTTTGAGACCTGGGACATCATTCGCAAGTACAACAAAGACTACAAGCTCATCTTCATTGGCGACGCCACCATGAGCCCGTATGAAATTGTGCAACCCGGCGGCAGCGTGGAGTACAACAACGAAGAAGCCGGTGCCGAATGGCTGCAGCGCCTGACCCACGCCTTTCCAAAATTTGCGTGGATCAACCCCGAGCCTCAGGGCGTGTGGCAATACCGCCAAAGCATCAGCATCATCCAGCAACTGGTGAGCAATCGCATGTACCCCATGACCCTCAAGGGTCTGGAAGATGCCATGCGCATGCTCAGCAAATAAAAGTTACTTGATCAGCAACACAGGCTTTTTGCAGGTGGCGACAACGCGTTGCGCCACCGACCCAACCAGCAAATCGACAATGCCTGCGCGGCCCTTGGTGCCCATGACCACCAGATCGAAGCCCTTGTTCGCCGTGTTGGCAATGACTTCAGCCACATGGCCGGTGTGGATGATGGTGTTGTGCTTGATACCCGCCTTGACCAACACTGATAGCGCAGACTTCAACTCTTTCTCGCTGAGTTCGCGCAGATAGTCTTGCACCTGGGCTTTGCCCACAAACTGCTGGGCATGGCGCAAGCCCTGGTCATCGTGCACCGTGATGAGTGTGATGACATCGTTGCTGCGCATGTTGGCAGACAGTTTGGCCGCGTACTTCACGGCATTCAAGGACGATTTAGAACCGTCAACAGCAACCAAAATTTTCATCGCAAGCTCCTTTGGAAAAGTCAAACCACTTTACCAGCGCAGCCAACACGGCGGCACTTATATGGGCTAACTTTGATCTGCATCAGACCAAACGAATTGACGACATTCGTCATCTTAAAATACCCACTGGCTGCCGCCGTAGTTCAATGGATAGAACGAGTGCCTCCTAAGCGCTAGATACAGGTTCGATTCCTGTCGGAGGCACCATCCTGCTTGAGAAAAACTGTCGTCTTTCCTAGCTTTCCGCTATTTCTTAACCACTTCAATTAGATAGAAGTTAGGTAGAAACGGATGACAAAGCTAAAACTTGGCAGCATCACAATTACTGTGAACGGCTACTTTCTCAACAACGGCATGCCCTATTATCAAAGGTCAATTCCAGCGGACCTATGGAAGCGTTTCGGCAAACTTTTACGATGAAGTAGCCACGGCAACCGGCACCACAAGGCAGCAGATCAAATTTCTACTAGTAAAGGCTATTAGAGCTAACAGCAGGAAAATCTCTCACAGTCCAAAAGGCAAAGAGAAGGAAAGGTTCAGTTAAAACTTGGACTTAACATTCAAAGACAACTTTCCATTGAAAAGTTCTTAGCAAAAAACTACCCTGAAATATCCCCAAATTTTTTCAACGGTCAGAGTGTCTTTTTACAATCTTTTGAAGGTGACATATTGCTAAAAAGCTATGCTCATGCTGATAGATAAAAGGGGACCATCATTACGAATACATGACCCCTTTACGTTCAGCAAAGAAATAAAAAGATAGCAAAAAAAAACCTTGAGGCTACATAGCAAGAATCATTGGGAGTTGATTTCACGCCAACAACAAAAATTGACTCGCCTCAAAGCCTTGATTAGGCTCTATCAGCTTAATCTGTGAACAAGTTGCCTTGTGTAAATGACACATTGATTGTTTTTAGGCCAGCCGAAACTGGTATCACAGCTGGAAGGAAAGTGCCCGAGTTACAGGCTCCAGTGCAAAGATTGTTCTTGGCCGCAGACTCATATCCACCCCCAGATTTTTCTTTAACCCAAGCATACCTAAAGGTATTAGAAAAATAACCGCTATTGCTTGTCTGCATTCTTATCACATAGTTGCCAGGCAAAACCGAAACGGCATAGTAACCATTAGCATCTGTACTTGTTGTGACGTAGTTGTAAGCATGCTGGCCACACGATCGAGTTTGATTAGCCACAGGATTCGTGCCTTCGTTTGAACCGTTTTTAGTATTTCCCCTAGTCACACAAATCGCATTAGCGTAGTCGGTTGCGTCAACTCCTACCGAAGTCATCACTGGCCTAAATTGAACCTTGATGTTAGGCAATGGATTTCCTGATGAATCCGTAATTGTTCCACTTAACCGTGAAGTTGAAGAAGCGCCACTTGATGTCACGAAATTAATGTTTGCTTGAGATGTGCTCACATCGATAAGACCTGCATCAATAATGCGCTTCGTAGATTGACCAGGGCTCTTGTAATAGCTTGAGGCAATGTACCTGTCATCATCTATCACGGCCATCAAGACAGCTTTAGCTGGTGTATTTTCTTTTTCAATTGCAACCGTAAAGCTACCATCACTGTTGGTTATCTCAAATGATGACATGCAAGGATTCCATCTATTAACGCCTTCTGATGTGCAATCGAGGCCATAGTAGGATTTTGCTTTTACATTGTCTTCAGTAAAAGGGACATCACTTGATAAACCACCACTAAAAGTCAAACTTGTCATTGCTGAAACAACCGAATCCGCTGCTGTACTTGTAGGGTCAGAGTACGACATAAGAATCATCTTCGCATTGCCTACCGGGTTGCCATCAGCATCTTTCAATATCCCAGAGATTTTTTTCACAGCGGCATCAAAATGCTGAGTTTTAGAACCTAAATTAGTCATGTCAGAAGAGGGATCAATCACTTTGAGCAATCTAGTCATACCCTTTGACTTAAGGGTATAAAAAGCATACTTCGGGGTAGTTGCAGAAGGGTTATGCTCTTTCGGGGTGAGCATAATTGAGTAATTGCCATCAGCGTCTGAGCGAGTGGCTTCAACGAATGCTCCGAAACTGTCTGAGTAGGGATCGCCGTTGTATACCCTCACAACTTCTCCGGTCAGTTTATTGGCTTGGCTAGTATCAGTCGCTATCACGCCCTTCACTCGCACTCCAACAGCCAGCTTGAAATCAATCGTCTTATCTGCTCCAGCAATTTCAATGATTGAAGCGTCGTTTTGGTTTGTCGCAAGTGTTCCTGAGGTTTTGTACCAACCGCTTCCGTATGGTTGAACGGTAACGTTATTGGCAGAGGCAACATACTTGCCTTGTGGTAACCATATTTGAAAATTTCCGTTGTCATCTGATGTTGATTGGACCAAGTACGATCCACTGATAGCATCGCTGATTTTTACTTTAATGCTTTTCAACTTGGTAGCTCCAGAACTATCAGTGATAGTGCCACTGAGTTTTCTGCCTGCACTGATTTGGATATCTGTTGTTCGGGGTGTTCCACTCAGCTGAAAAGAACTTCCGTTGAATGGATTAATCGTGGTTCCGCCTGTCGAAGTCCACCAACCGCTTGCGTAAGGTTTATCACCAGTTCTATTCATCACACCGATGATGTACTCTTTGTTCTCAGGCGCTCTGATTTCATATTGGCCTGCAGGGTTTGTAGTGGTGGAAGCTCTCAAAACCCAATTACCAAAATCAACAACGCCAATCGTAATCCCTGCAACTGCTGCCCCATCAGGACCAGTCACTTTTCCTTTGATAACACCACTGGCTGAAGAACTATTGATTTGATTTGAAAGCTCTTCAACTTTCTGACCGACATTGATTAAAGCTTGCGTAGCATCGGCAATTGATGAAATACTTGCAGCAGAGTAAATGGTACCAACCAATTGCTGCGACATTGCACTGTTGATACTAGCAACACTTTGCACATTTACCGAACTAAGATCCAAAGAGTTACTGCCAGCTGCATCGTGAACTAACTTGCGTACGACTGTGCTGACCGGATCAACCGAGAGTTCGCTATTTGCTGTGTAGATTGCTTGTAGCAAAACGTTTGAACCGGAAAGGGCTTGAACGACGTAGTTAGCACCCGGCTCGATTTCTGAGGTTAACGTTATAGAGAAGGTACCGTCTGAATTTGTTGTACCAGTTCCATATGGACTTCCGATCACGTTATTGGCAGCGTCAACCTTAACTAACCTAACTGTGACACCACCACCAACTGATGAAAATGCGCCGTTCACAGCTGCGAATGCGGTTGGCATGATCGCAGTCAGTATCCTTGCAAACAAGTTTTTCGATTGATTAAATGCAACCGTTCCGCCAGGAGCAGAGACAGTCCCACTTACAGTTGCTCCGCCGCTACTTGCACCACCCCCTCCACAGCCGGACAAAATCAGTGCGGCAAGCAAGCCAAGTGTGAACAACTTGAAATTCTTATTCATGAAGATCTCCGCCATATTGTCAGTATTGATAATTTAAAATCATTATTCAATTTGATTATTATCGTTTACCCTTTATATGGGACTAATTAACTATTCAAATCTTTGTCTGCGGATTCTGCACATTAGTAGCAAGTGCCATCATCAAAAAATTGGCGGTTTAGATACAGGTTTAATTCTTGTTGGAGGCACCATCCTGCTTCCAAGACGCTGTGGCGACGTGTATCCACCACCGCACGCGCTAAGCTCTGGCCATGACCTCCTCCTCCAAGAGCCCCTCACTTTCTCTCGCCGCCTTCGCCACTTTGTTGCTCATCGCCCTGATGATGGGATCGAACCATGTGGCTGCACGTTTTGCGTTTCAAAACGGTGTCGATGTAGCCACTGCGGTCACGGTTCGCAGCGGTGTCACAGCGTTGGTGGTGGCGTTGTTGCTTTGGCAGCAAAAAGTGCACATTGGCCTCACCGCCCAACACAAGCGCGCCTTGCTGACCATCGGTTTGCTGGTGGGCGTGCAAAGCCTGTGTTTGTATTCGTCTGTCGCGCGCTTGCCGGTGGCCTTGGCGTTGCTGGCCTTCAACACCTATCCCTTGTGGACCGCACTGTGGGCACGCCTGGTGTACAAGCATCGCCCCGAAGCCATTCTGTTGCGCACCATGCCGGTCATGCTGCTGGGCTTGGCCATGGCCTTGGACGTGTTCGGCGCAGCATCGGGCTTGGGCGCGCAAGCGCAATGGTCCGTCATAGGTGCGGGTGTGGCGTTTGCACTCGCCGCTGCAGCAACCTTTGGTTTGGCTTTGGTGTTCACCCAACACGAGACGGTTGATGTCGATGGCCGAGTGCGCACTTTCAGCACCATGAGCTGTGTGTTTGTGTTGGGCGTAGCGGCCACTGTGGCACAAGGCGGCTTGCATTTACCCACGGCCGATGCAGGCTGGTGGGGCTTGGCCGCGCTGACGTTTTTATACGGCACGGCTTTCACCATCATGTTCACCGTGTTGCCCCGCTTGGGCGTGGTGGGCAATTCAGCCATCATGAATGTGGAGCCTGTGTTCGCACTCGTGCTGGCTTGGGTGCTGCTCGACCAAGCCATTGCGCCCATTCAAGTCGCAGGCGGCTTGCTGGTCGTGGCCACGGTGATGTTTCTAGGGCTGCGCAAGCGCTGAGCGCTTTTTTGCGCAAGCACCGAGCACTTAGGCCTGCCTCATCTCGCGCAACTCCGCGTTGGCATGGCGCAGCCGATCGGCAATGGCCAAGGCCACCGCACGCATGACGCTGATGCTCATCACCGGGTCACCTGCAGCCACACGGGCAAAGGCTTTGCGATCAATCGCAATCAGCTCGGTGTCACGGGTTGCATGTACATCGGCCGAGTGGGCTCGCCCATCCAAGAACGACATCTCGCCAAAAAATTGACCTCGGCTGAAGGTGGTCAGGTGAATCGTCTTGCCATTGGCCATGGGCAGCGTGACCTTGACCTCACCACGGCTGATCAGCATGATCTCGTGGCCGACCGTGTCGGCACCAAACACCAACTCCCCAGCCTGGAAGCTATGGTGTTCAGCGCATTGCTCAAGCGCTGCCAACTCGGTGTCATTGAGGCCATGGAAAATTTCAAACTTGGCCAGCGGCAAGCCTTCGTGTGAGGTGTGCTCGTGGCCTGCCAGCTTGAGGGTTTCGTCTTCAATCCACTCGAGCGCTTCATCGAACTCATCAAAAATCTTGGCCGTACTGTCTGACAACAGCCCAATATGGTCTACATACGAACGCAAGTCACGACCACTGGGCAAACGATCGGGTACCCGCGTCAATATCAGGCGCGCATGTTTTTCAGCCAGCATGTTGCGAATGCGCTCAATCATGTGACCGGCGGTCATGTCCATCGACTGCACACGCAAAAAGTCAAGCAAGACAAAGCGAGCGTTGTTCAACTCAGGTTCAATGGCCGTATAGAGTTGATCAGTAGTGCCAAAAAACAAACTGCCTTGCAGCTCAAAAATCACTGTGTGCGAGCCCTTGTCGGCCAGCACCTCGCGCTCGTGTTGACCACGCACACGGGATGAAAACACTTTGTCGCCATAGGACTTGCGACGGATGGTGGTGGTGTGAATTTGTTCACGCAAAAACAGCATGATGGCCATGGCCACACCCACGCCCGAGGCCGCAATCAAGCTCACCGTGTTAGCCACCAGCACCACCAAAATGATCACGCAGAAGTCCAGCACCGTGTCTTTGTTGCTCAGCAGCTGCAACGAATGCCAGTCGATCATCTTGACGCCAATGACGATCAACAAAGCGGCCAAGGCTGAGACGGGCACCCAAGCAATCACCGAGGTCAGCAACAAAATCGCCAGCAGCGACCACAACCCTTGAAACACGCCCGACAAATACGTGGCACCACCACTGGCCTTGTTGACCAAGGTTGCGCCCATGGTGCCAGCGCCTGGCGCGCCACCAATCAGGGCCGAGGCCAAATTGCCCAAGCCTTGACCAATCAATTCTTTGTTCGAGTTGTGGCGTGAGCCAGTCAGCGCATCCAACACCACGCAAGTCTTGAGGGTGTCAATCGACAACAGCACAGCCAAGGTCAACGCGGGGTACAACACCTGTTCCCAATTGGGCACACCCGCATGCAACAGGCTGCGCCAAGGCTCGATCAAGCTTTCGACAAAACCTTCACCTCCCACCGACAAGGGGCCAATGATCAAGGGGTTGTCATGCAAGGCCATCAAGCTGGGCCAGCCCGTGAAGGCCAGCGCCCAATAGGTGGCCATGCCTGCCAGCAAGCCCAAAATCACAGCGGGCACACGCTGGGTCAGGCGCGGCGCGAGCAACATCATCGCTGCCGTGGCTGCACCCACGATCAAACTGGGTGCTTGCCACAGTTCGGGCGCATGCAAACCCTGCCACCAGTTCATGCCTTTGGGCAAGGCCATCCACTTGGGCAATTGGCTCAACACAATGATCAAACCCACACCGCTGAGGTAACCACTCACCACCGGAAACGGCATGAACTTGATGAGCTGGCCCACACGCAACATGCCAAATGCAATCTGCACCAAGCTGCTGGTCAGCGCCACCAAAAACAAACTCAACACCACCGCGCCGACGCCCGAACCTTGTTGGGTCATCTGAATCGTCAATGCCGACAGCACAGCTGCCGCCGGTGCGCAGGGTGCCGAAATCAAACGCTGGGTGCCGCCAAAGGTGGCCGCAATCAAACCCAGTGCCGTGACACCCAACATACCGGCCAGCGCACCCTTAGCACCAAACTCAGCGCCCAGCGGCGAAAAGATCGTCACCCCAAACGCAATCGCCGAAGGCAAGGCCACGAGCATGGCGGCAAAGCCGCCCCAAATATCGCCCGACAGATGGGCACGAGAAAGTGTGGTCGAAGAAGAAGTCATAGGATTAGCGTAACACCGTGCTCCTTCGAACACGGTTGGATCAAACCCTGATGAGTTAAGGCGTTCTTCGGGGTGCTACTTTCAGCAAAGACTCTACCTCGTTCTTCCACCATTTGGCTTGCCCTGTGGTGCTGTGACCTGCGGTCTGATCGCTGGCAGGAATTAAAAACAAGCGGGAATTGGGCACGCGTTGCATGGCTTTTTCCATCACACCCAACTCAGGCGGGTTGCGCTCGTCATCTGCAGCGTTAATGGCGAGCACGGTGGCTTTGATTTTTTCCAAATTAGTCCAGGCGGTGTAATCACGCGAGGAGTCCCACTGGTACAGGTGGTCGTTGGCGTCACGCACAGGTTCCTCCTTCAACCGTTGTGCCAACAACGCATCGGCTTTCTCACGCGTGGGCGCCAGGCGTTGCAAACCTTGATGGCCACCGCTGGTCGCAATCGCGTAGAACGTCGAAGCAAACCGCGTGCTGCGGGGTTGGGTGGTGTAGTTGCCATTCATCCATTCCGGGTCGTTGCGAATCGAATCCACAATGAGTCGGCGCATCATCCAATTGCGCCCCGACATCTCACTGGGCATGGCCCCCATGGGCACCAAGACATCCATGAAGTCAGGATGCGCCTGCCCCCACAACCACACTTGCATGCCACCCATCGAATTGCCCAAGATCAGACGCACATGCTTGAGGTTCAACCCTTCGCTCAGCAAGCGAAACTGCGCGCTCACCATGTCGTCGTAGTTGTAGCGCGGAAATTGGGCACGCAAGCCATCGGACGGTTTGCTCGATCGCCCCGTGCCAATGGCGTCGGGCAAGATCACAAAGTATTTGCTGGCATCCAAAACTTGGCCGGGTCCAAACAGTTCACCGCCAAACGCCGGGTTCAACATACCAGCCCCTGTGCCTGCCGTGCCATGCAAGATCACCACGGCTTCGTTGGCAGGATTGCCCAAGGTGGTGTAGCCCACTTTCAACTCAGACATGACTTCACCCGTGTGAAAGCGAAAGTCTTTCGCGACCCAAACGCCCTCTTGCCGATTCACAAAGTTTTGCGCAGAGGCACTGGTGAAGCACAAAGAGAAGACAAGAGCCAAGCCACACATCAACGGCTGTCTGAGGCGCGATAAAAATGTCATCAAAACTCCTGGTGAATCGTTCGCGCGACTCTAAGTGGCTTCACCGTCCTGCTGTGTCACGCAGGTGATCTTTGCTGCCCCCTTGATATGTATCAAGCATGCGCGCATGATGCAGGGGTCTAATCAACCGTCATCACCAGGAGAAATCTATGAAAGCAAATGTGGGTGGATTTGATCGCGTGTTTCGCATCGTCGTTGGTTTGGCCTTGGTCGCGCTGGCGTTGACCAACACCATTGGCGCATGGGGTTATGTTGGCATCATCGTGTTGGCCACGGGCGTGTTCAGCTTTTGCGGCGCTTACACACTGCTGGGCATCAACACATGCCCCATGAAGACGGAAGAAGAACCACCGATTTCACACTAAACCGAAGCGCGAGTTCCGAGCATCAGCCCTGCACAGGGGCTGATGCTTTTTTCATCTGTAGCCACAGCAGACCAGCACCTGTCACCAGCACAGGCAGCAAGGACCCCCAGTTCAGCCAAGTCCAACCTTGCGTGGTGACCAAAGCACCAGAGGCAAACGATGTCACCGCCATCGTGGCAAACACACAAAAATTGATGGCCGCTTGAGCGCGGTTTTTTTCTTCAGGCGTGTAAGCACGCATGGCCAAGGTGGTGCTGCCGGTGAACAAGAAGTTCCAGCCCACACCTAACAAAAACAAAGCCAGCAAGAACTGGTGCAAGTCCACGCCAGACAGCGCCACCGCAATGCAGGCGAAGTTGAGCAACACGCCCGCGCCCATCACAGCCAACACACCAAAGCGTTTGATCAAGTGCCCAGTGAAGAAGCCCGGTGCAAACATGCCAATCACATGCCATTGCAGCACCCACGCTGTGTCTTCAAACGACAGACCACACACCTGCATGGCCAAGGGCGTGGCCGCCATCAGCAGGTTCATCACCCCATAACCCAAAGCCGCCGACATGGCCGCCACCACAAAAATGGGTTGACGCATGATCACCGACAAAGGTCGACCTGTGTCTGCATGGTTGCTTGTGACGGGCACGGCAGGAAAACGAATGAAAAACATCACCCCCATCGACAGCACCGCGATACCTGCCAACGCCACATAAGCCCCGGCAAAGGGCAAGCCCAATCCGTCCTTGGTGTACTTGGCCAGGTTCGGGCCGACGATGGCACCGATCAGGCCCCCTGCCATCACCCAAGACACCGCCTTCTCACGGTAATCGGGAGCGCACAACTCAGCCGCTGCAAAACGGTACAACTGGCCGTTGGCACTGTAGTAACCCGCCACCACCGTGGCTGTCACCAACAGCCAAAACGACTGATGCATGACTGCCCACGCACCCAACGCCGCTGACAACAGCGCCACCAACAATCCCAACTGAAACGACGCTTGACGCCCCCAACGCTGCTGCGACTTGGCCACCAAGCCCGTGCTCAAAGCACCACCCACCACATAGCCCATCACAGGCAAGGTGGCCATCCAGCCCACGGGTGCCAGACTCAAACCCACCAGGCCATTGATGGCAATGAAGGTCACGTTGTTGGTGAGAAACAAGCCTTGGGCGATGGCCAGAAGTAAAAGATGTCGGTTCATGGGGTGAGTGTCTCAGAGGCAGCCGATCAGCGCTGACGTGCAGCGCTGGCAGGCTGGTTTCAATCAAAGGGCGTTCAAAGGAATTTTTAAATACCGGGTGCCGTTTGGCTCAGCAGGTGGCAGCGCCCCTGCACGGATGTTGACTTGCACGGCTGGCAAGATCAGCACGGGCATGTCCAATGTGGCATCACGCTGGGTGCGCATGGCCACAAAATCAGCCTCACTCACGCCATCATGCACATGGATGTTGTGCGCACGTTGTGCCGCCACACTGCTCTCAAATGCCACAGGTCGGTCCGTCGGTGGATAGTCATGACACATGAACAAGCGAGTATCCGCAGGCAAGCTCAGTAACTTTTGCACCGAAGCAAAAAGTGTTTTGGCGTCTCCGCCCGGAAAATCACAACGCGCAGTGCCCACATCAGGCATGAACAAGGTGTCGCCCACAAACACGGCATCGCCAAACTGGTAAGCCACACACGCAGGCGTATGGCCAGGCACATCGATCACCGTGCCCACCTCTTCGTCTAAACCAATGTGCTGACCTGGTTTGAGCAACATGTCAAACTGCGAACCGTCTGTTTTGAACTCAGAGGGCAGATTGAACACACCTTGAAACACCTGCTGCACTTGGGTGATGTGTGCGCCAATTCCAATTTTTCCGCCGAGTTGCTCTTTCAAATAGGCGGCTGCCGTGAGGTGATCGGCATGGGCATGGGTTTCTAAGATCCACTGGACTTGCAGCTTGTGCTCACGCACAAACTGCACGACCTGATCCGCCGAAGCA
>Ga0228700_1001731_pt1 | contig 13198 bp, 14 predicted proteins | sample McNCre317_Aug_MG_FD_178019 | JGI IMG/M metagenome (GOLD analysis project Ga0228700, IMG submission 178019) | Freshwater microbial communities from McNutts Creek, Athens, Georgia, United States - 3-17_Aug_MG | ecosystem: Environmental > Aquatic > Freshwater > Creek | place: USA: Georgia...
CCTTGTTTTTGGCCTTGCACGTCTTATGGCTGTATGAAGATGCTGGAGAGCATTGGCTACGACCTCCAAGGCAAACACGCCGTGGTGATTGGCCGCAGCAACATCGTGGGCAAGCCCATGGCCTTGATGCTGCTGCAAAAAGATGCCACGGTGACGGTGGCGCACTCGCGCACTCAAAACCTCAAAGCCCTGACCCTGCAAGCCGACGTCATCGTGGCTGCGGTGGGCAAGCGCAATGTGCTGACGGCCGACATGGTCAAACCCGGTGCCGTGGTGCTCGATGTGGGCATGAACCGCAACGATGAAGGCAAGCTCTGCGGCGATGTGGACTTTGAAGGCGTCAAAGAAGTGGCTGGCTACATCACCCCAGTGCCGGGTGGCGTGGGGCCGATGACCATCACCATGTTGTTGGTGAACACCTTGGAATCGGCGCAACGGGCCTTATCTGAGAAAAATTAAGGTTTTCACATGACACACGCCATCAACCCGTTGCTCGACTTTTCAGACCACCCGCTGTTTGACGTCATCAAGCCTGAACACATCGCGCCTGCACTCGACCAACTGTTGCCCGCGGCGGATGCGGCGCTTGAACAAGTCACAGGGGCAGACTTCCCCGCTGAGTGGAAAGCAATTGCGGCGGTGCTTGATGTGGCGACTGAAAAACTCAGCCGCGCTTGGGGCGCTGTGAGCCATTTGCATTCTGTGGCTGACACCCCCGAACTGCGCGCGGCCTACACCGAGGCACTGCCACGCGTGACGGAGTTCTACACACGCTTAGGCGCCGACGAGCGTTTGTACGCCAAGTACAAAGCGATTGATGTGGCCAGCTTGAACGCTGAACAACAACACGCGCACAGCTTGGCCATGCGCAACTTTGTGCTCTCGGGTGCCGAGCTGGTGGGCACGGCCAAGGAGCGCTTTGCTGCCATTCAAGAGCGCCAAGCCGAGGTGAGCCAAAAGTTCAGCGAGAACGTGCTGGACGCCACCGACCAATGGTCAGCCATCGTGACCGCCGAAGAGTTGGCCGGTGTGCCCGACGACGTGCTGCAGACCACACGCGCTGCGGCAGAAAAAGATGGTGCGACGGGCCATAAGCTGAATTTGAAAATGCCATGCTACCTGCCGATCATGCAGTTCGCCCACAGCTCGGCCTTGCGTGAAAAGCTTTACCGCGCGTACGCCACACGCGCCTCTGACCAATCGGACGCGGTGCAAAACGGCAAAGCCGAACAAGACAACACACCCTGGGTGAAAGAAATCTTGGCGCTGCGCCAAGAAGAAGCGCAGCTCTTGGGCTATGCCAACTATGCCGAGGTATCGCTGGCCACCAAGATGGCGCAGTCGCCCACCGAGGTGATGGCCTTCTTGCGCGACCTCGCCCAGCGCGCCCGCCCCTATGCGGAACAAGATGTGGCTGAAATGCGCGCCTTTGCCGCCGAACACCTGAACCTGCAAGACCCGCAACCGTGGGACTGGCCATACATCGGCGAGAAGCTCAAAGAAGCGCGCTATGCCTTCAGCGAGCAAGAAGTCAAACCCTACTTCACCGCACCTAAGGTGTTGGCCGGTTTGTTCAAAATTGTGGAGACCTTGTTTGAGGTGAGCATTCGCCGCGACCAGGCACCCGTGTGGCACCCGGCTGTGGAGTTCTACCGCATTGAGCGTCATACCGAAGACACGCGCACACGTGGCCTACCGCCCGTTCTGGTGGGCCAGTTCTACCTCGACCCCGGCGCACGCGCGGGCAAACGCGGTGGCGCATGGATGGACGATGTGCGGGCCCGCTGGCTGCGCCCCGACACAGGCACCTTGCAAACCCCCGTGGCGCACCTTGTGTGCAATTTCTCCGAAGCCGTGGGCGACAAACCACCGCTGCTCACACACGACGATGTGATCACCCTCTTCCACGAATGCGGCCACGGCTTGCATCACATGCTCACTCAAGTGAACGAGCGCGATGTGTCAGGCATCAGCGGCGTCGAGTGGGACGCGGTCGAGCTGCCCAGCCAGTTCATGGAAAACTTCTGTTGGGAGTGGTCGGTGCTGCGGCACATGACCGCACATGTAGACACAGGCGAGCCTTTGCCCCGCGCCTTGTTTGACAAGATGCTGGCCGCCAAAAACTTCCAAAGCGGTTTGCAAACCCTGCGCCAAATTGAGTTCTCGCTGGTGGACATGCTGCTGCACTCAGACGGCGAAAAAGCGCAAGACTTCATGCAAGTGCTGCGCGATGTGCGCGCCGAAGTGGCTGTGTTGCCAAGTCCGGCATGGGGCCGCACGCTGCACACCTTCAGCCACATTTTTGCGGGTGGGTATGCGGCGGGTTATTACAGCTACAAATGGGCCAAAGTCCTGTCAGCCGATGCCTACGCCGCATTCGAAGAAACCGCAGGTGCGGATGGCGAACCCAGCATGGAAACAGGTCGCCGCTACCGCGAAGCAATTTTGGAAGCTGGGGGCAGCCGCCCTGCGATGGAGTCGTTCAAAGCCTTCCGCGGCCGTGCGCCCCAGCTCGACGCCTTGCTGCGCCACCAAGGCATGAGCCGCTGAGGCTCAGAACATGAAGCGCTGAGGTTTAGAACTTCAGCGTCTTCACTCCGGTGGAGGTGCCCAGCAAGCACACCTGTGCTTTTTGATGCGCAAACACACCCACGGTGACCACGCCAGGCCATTGGCTGACGTCGGTTTCAAACTGCAAGGGGTTGCTGATTGTCAAGCCCGTCACATCGACGATGTGTTGTCCGTTGTCGGTGACCAGGGGCTGACCGTCTTTCAAACGCACTTTGGCGCTGCCACCCATGGCAGCGAATTGGCGCATCACGCGTGCCGTGGCCATGGGAATCACTTCTACGGGCAAGGGAAACGCACCGAGTGCATCGACCAACTTGCTTTCGTCGGCAATGCAGACAAACATCTTGGATTGGGCGGCGACAATTTTTTCGCGCGTCAGGGCAGCACCACCGCCTTTGACCATGTGGCCTTGGTGATCAATTTCATCCGCGCCGTCGATGTAGACCGACAGGCTTTCCACCTCTGCCGCCTCAAACACCTTGATGCCTAAAGCTTGCAAGCGTTCGGTGGACGCGACAGAGCTCGACACCGCGCCCTTGATTTGGTCTTTGATGGTGGCCAAGGCGTCGATGAACTTATTCACGGTTGAGCCTGTGCCAACGCCCACCACCTCGCCAGGCACCACGTATTGCAAGGCGGCTTGCCCCACCAAGGTCTTCAATTCATCTTGTGTCAGGGGGGCGGCGTGTTGCGGGGTGCTCATGGGCGAAAATCCAAGGTTCTATTGACGAAAGCTTGAGATTATCCATGTCGTTGTTGCCCTATTCGCTCGCCCGCCCTTTTCTGTTTGCCATGGATGCCGAAACCGCCCATGAGCACACGCTGGCCATGCTGGCCCGCACACAAAACACACCGCTGGCATGGGCCTACTGCCAAACCCGCGTGCAGGACCCGATTCAATTGGCAGGCCTGACCTTCCCCAACCGCGTCGGTTTGGCTGCAGGTTTGGACAAAAACGCTCACTGCATTGACGGTTTGGCCGCCATGGGTTTTGGTTTTGTGGAAGTCGGCACCGTCACACCCAAAGGCCAGCCTGGCAACCCCAAGCCCCGAATGTTCCGCCTGCCGCAAGCCAACGCCCTGATCAACCGCCTGGGTTTCAACAACGAAGGTTTGGATGCGTTCTTGGCCAATGTGAAGCTGGCCAAGTTCCGCAGCAAGTCAGGCGCCCCCATGCTGCTGGGACTGAACATCGGCAAGAACGCCGCCACCCCCATCGAAAATGCAGCGGACGACTACTTGATTTGTCTGGACGGCGTGTACCCGCACGCCGATTACGTGACCGTCAACATCTCCAGCCCCAACACCAAAAACCTGCGCGCGTTGCAAAGCGACGAGGCCTTGGACGCACTGATTGGCACCTTGGCCAAACGCCGCGCTGAATTGGCCCAACAACACAACAAACAAGTGCCGGTGTTCATCAAGATTGCGCCTGATCTGGACAGCGAGCAAGTGGCGGTGATTGCCGCCACTTTGAAGCGTCATTGCGTCCATGAAGGTACGCCTTCGTGGGGCGTGATCGCCACCAACACCACCATCGCCCGCGATGCAGTGCAAGGCATGGCTCATGCTGACGAAATGGGCGGGCTGTCAGGCGCACCTGTGTTTGAAAAGAGCAATGCCGTGATTCGCCAGTTGCGTGCGGCCATGGGCCCGAACTTCCCCATCATCGGCGTGGGCGGCATTTTGAGCGGCGCCGATGCGGTGGCCAAAATCCAAGCGGGTGCAGACGTGGTGCAGATCTACACTGGCTTGATTTACAAAGGTCCGGCCCTGGTGAAAGAAGCCGCCCTGGCCATTCGCGATCACACCTGATCACACCTGATCAAGCTGATCGCGTACATCGGCCTCAGGCAAAAATCGTTCGATAGCCTTCAAACCGCTTGGACCAGTAGACATGGTTCAAGCGCTCAGCTTTGACACCGGTTTTTTCATTTGCCGCATGGATGAACTTGCCAGACCCGATGTAGATGCCCACATGCGAAAACGGGCTGCCCAAGGTGTTGAAAAACACCAAATCTCCAGGATGGGCTTGGCTGGGCTCAATGGGTTTGCTGGCATGGGCCATCTGTGCCGCGCTGCCTCGCAAGGCAATGCCTGCCGACTCTTTGTAGACAAAGCTCACCAGCCCTGAGCAATCAAAACCCGTGTGCAATTTTTTCCCACCGTAGACATAGTTGCGGTCCAGCATGGCCATGGCTTGCATGACCACGTCTTGGCGTTTGGCTGGGTTGTTCGGGTAAGAGGCATCGCTGCTTGATGCGTCTGTGACGGTTTGGCGCGGCGAGCTGGCGCAGCCAAACAGCAGAGGCGCCAAGCAAGTACTGAGGAACAAGCGTTTATCCATCCGCAACATCCTAAGACAAGGCTCGCACCACGGCTTCGCCGATGGCCAGCGAACTGGTCAAGCCCGGTGACTCGATGCCAAACAAATTCACCAAACCCTTGACGCCGTGAACGGCCGGACCTTGGATGCAAAAGTCTGCAGCGGCTTCTTGCGGGCCAGAGATTTTGGGGCGAATTCCTGCATAGCCCGCTTGCAACGCACCATCGCGCAAAGCGGGCCAGTATTTGCGGACTTCGGTGTAGAAGATCTGTTCGTGTTCGGGCGACACCACCAAATCGTCAGGACCGTCCACCCATTGCACATCGGGGCCAAACTTGGCTTGGCCACCCAGATCCAGCGTCAAATGCACGCCCAAGCCTGCGGCCTCAGGCACGGGATAGATCAAGCGCGAGAACGGTGACTTACCCGCCAAGGTGAAGTAATTGCCTTTAGCAAAGTAGGCCTGTGGCACATGCTGCGGGGCCAAACCTTGGAACTTCTTCGCAAGCCAGGGCGCCGTCAAGCCCGCTGCATTGACCACAGTTTGCGCCATCAGCTCGCTGCCATCGGCCATCTGCAACACGATGCCCTCCGCCAGACACACGGCACCCAAGACAGGCGACGCCAAGGCAACGATGCCCCCTGCATTTTCAAAATCGCCTTGCAAGCTGAGCATCAAACCATGGCTGTCCACAATGCCTGTGCTGGGTGAGTGCAGTGCAGCCACACAGGACAAGACAGGCTCCATGGTGCGCACAGTGGCAGCGTCGAGCATCACCACATCGGTGACACCATTGGCATGGGCTTTTTCCAAAATGGCTTGCAATGCTGGCAACTGAGATGCTTGGGTGGCCACAATCAATTTGCCACAACGTTGATGACCGATGCCACGCTCAGCCGCGTAGGCATAAAGCATGTCACGCCCTTGCACGCACAGGGTGGCTTTGAGCGAGCCTTGGGGGTAATAAATGCCTGCGTGGATGACTTCGCTGTTGCGCGAGCTAGTGCCTGTGCCAATTGCGTCTGCCCCCTCCAGTACCAACCACTCACGGCTGTCTTCGGGCGCGGCTTGCACCAAAGCGCGTGCCACGGCCAAGCCCACCACACCTGCACCAATTACCACGCCATTGACTTTGTCCAAAGCCGCCCTCCTCGTTTCACTACCCTCTATTAGAACCAAAACTACAGGCACTCAGAAGGCAAAAAAAAACGGCACCCGAAGGTGCCGTTTTAAGGTCTTGGAAAACCTGAAAAACTCAGCGTTGAATTAACGCTTTTTGGCAGCTGGCTTGCCAGCGTTCAAGGCATTGGCAGCCAATGTCTTGTAGTTGGCTTCGGCCACTTCAGTGGCTTGCTTGACAGCTTTTTGAACTGATTCGAGGGCGTTGTTGCCGGCAGACACAGCAGTTTTGAAAGCAGCCACAGCAGCTTCAGAACCAGCAGGTGCGTTTTTAGCAGCGTTGTCGACCATGGCGTGGAAAGCTTTTTGAGCTTCGGCGACTTTATCTTCCAAGCTGCCTGTGAAGTGCGAACCGGTGCCAGTCGCGATTTCATACAGATGGCGGTTGTAAGCCACGGCCTTTTCAGCCAAAGGCTGGAACAGGCTGGCTTGCAAAGCCAACAGCTCTTGAGCGTCTTTCACGCTCAAAGCTGCAGTTGCTTGCTTGTGAGAATCAGCCAAGGTGGACTTGGCAGCGGCCAAGTTCAATTCGATGAGTTGCTCAACGCCAGAGAAGGCCTTGTTGGTCAAACCCACCAAAGTTTCCAGGTTGGCTTTGTTGGCAGCGATCACTTGTTCAGGTGTCAGGGTCATATCAAATCTCCAAAAATAACAAAAGGTCAATGGAACTGCTCTGAACCTGCCCCGGCGGGCTGCGTTATGTTGCAGTGCAGCATGGCATGAATTTTAAGAACAAACCTTGGATTAGCAAGCGTTTTGAACCAAAAAGGTGCGCTTTTAGAGGTGGCAGACTAAATCCTGCCTCTGCGCTCATTCTGCGCCATGTGCCCAGTGCTTTTCCAATTCAGCTTTGTAAATGCGAGCCAAATCTGGGGATTTCAAAATTAAAAAATTCTCAGCATTTCTGGTTTCTGCTGAATTTGTGAAATTAAAACTCCCTGTGATGACCACCGCCCCATCGATCACCATCACTTTATTGTGCGCAATGGCATGTTGGCCATCGCCGCGCAAAGGCACATGGGCTTGGCGCAACAAATCCACCACGTAGCGGTTGGTTTGCTCACTCTTTTGATCCAGCAACACACGCACTGCCACGCCCCGCGCATGCGCACGCAACACGGCTTGGGCAATCGCGTTATGGGTAAAACTGTAGGCCTGCACCAGCACTTCATGCTGGCTGCCATCCACCGCTTTGACAATCGCAGCCGCAGACCCAGCCGGAGGTGAAAAGTAAACGCCCAAGACTTCCACTTGAGCCCCTGCGCCTGGGTTGGCATGGGCAACGCCCCATGAATCACCGCCACGCCATGTACCCAAGGCTTGAAACAACACGCCGCTCAGCAGCAAAGCACCCACAGACCATCTTTTTTTCATGCGGGAATGCTAAACGGCAAATTTGCTATTTGGTATTTTTAGTAATTTAAAAGGCAAATAATTGATTTGTGTCGATTGTCATTTTCAAGACCACTGGCGAACCACTCCATTCAGCCTCGTAGTAAAGTCGTCAAGCTTTGACCTCACACCATCCCCCCTCCCACACCTCGCACGAGCTGTCGCCCGCCACCCGTCGGGCGATTTTTCTGTTGTCTTTGGGCACGTTTGCCAGCATGGCCGTGCAACGCATTTGCGATCCCATGCTGCCTGAGCTCTCACGCGTTTTCAACGCACCGATCAGTGAAGCCGCCCAAGTCATTTCCATGTTCGCCATCGTCTACGGGCTGATGCAACTTTTTTACGGACCCGTCGGTGACCGCTGGGGCAAGTATCGCGTGGTCATCCTGGCCTCGCTGGGATGCAGCGTGGGTTGTGCGCTGTCGGCATTGAGCGGGAATTTGGAGTTTTTGGTGGCCTCGCGTGTTGGTACCGCATTGGCTGCCGCAGCCGTGATTCCCTTGTCTCTCGCCTGGGTGGGCGATACCGTGCATTACCAACAGCGACAAGAAACCCTGGCCCGTTTGGGCCTAGGCACCATGCTTGGTATCACAGCCGGTCAGCTGTTTGGCGGTTTGTTGACCGACACCCTGGGCTGGCGCTGGGCTTTTGTGCTGATGGCTGTGGTGTTCAGTGCGGTGAGTTTTTTACTGTGGCGACATGAAGACCATTTGGAAACGTCACCTCATGAAGGCCACGCGCCTACTGGCTTTTTCAAACAATTGAAACAGGTGGCCAGCGATGTTTGGGCGCGCACGCTCTTAGGCGTAGCGTTGTTGGAAGGTGCTTCGATTTTTGGCTTGTTAGCCATCACCGCGTCGCACCTGCATCACACGCATGGCATGTCGTTGACACTGGCAGGCACCACCACGGCTTTGTTTGGTTTGGGCGGCATGGCCTATATGGCGTCGGCCAAAATCGCCATCCGCCGTTTAGGCGAGGTGGGTTTGGCTCGTTTCGGAGGGATCGGGGTTGGCAGCAGTTTTGTGGTGATTGCGTTCAGCCCGTGGTGGCCCTTGGCCATTCCGGCTTGCTTTGTGGCGGGCTTTAGCTTTGCCATGTTTCACAACACCATGCAGGCCAAAGCCACCCAAATGGTGCCCACAGCGCGTGCCACAGGGGTCACCTTGTTTGCAGGCTTTTTGTTTTTAGGTCAGTCCCTGGGCGTGCTGTCACTGGCACAGTTGATGACGCATTTCTCATCAGCCTATGTGATGGGCGCGGTGACGAGCTTCGTGGTGGGCTTGGGGTTGTTCTTTTCCCATGCCGTGGCACAACGCAACGCCACACAAGCCGATCACACCTGATTTTTTTACTTTTCCAACATGACACAAAACATCGAACAGCTGGCTCAGCAACTCGAACAACACCCTGACTACCGCGTCTTACGCCGCCTGGTGCCGCGTCAGGTGTTCAACACACCCGCCCCAGGTCAGCATCTGCGCAAAGGCGTGGTGCTGGACACCGAAACCACGGGCTTTGATGCTGTCAATGACCGAGTGATTGAACTCGGCATGCTGGTGTTTGAGTTTGATCCGGTCACGGGCGTGATCTACCGCGTCAGCGATGTGTTCGACGAACTTGAGGATCCAGGTTTTGAAATACCCCCCGCCTCGATTGCCGTGCACCACATCACCGATGCCATGGTGCAAGGTCGCCGCATTAACGACGCCCGTGTGGCGGAATTGATGAAAAACGTGGACGTGGTGATTGCCCATAATGCCGCCTTTGATCGCCCGTTCGTTGAGACACGTTGGCCGCTGTTTCAACAGCTCAACTGGGCGTGCAGCATCAAAGACATCGATTGGCGAGAAGAGGGTTTTGGCTCAGCCAAGCTTGAATACCTGCTCAGCACCCAAGGCTTTTTTTATGAAGCACACCGGGCTGAAACCGATTGCTGGGCGCTGCTGGAGCTGCTAAACCAAGTTCTGCCGCAGAGTCAACAAACCGCACTGTTGGCCTTGCTTGAAACCTTGAACCAAGCCCAGCAAAAAGTCTATGCCTTGGGTTCGCCGTTTGAGACCAAGGACATGCTCAAAGCACGCGGCTACCGCTGGTCGGCCGAACTGCGTTGTTGGAGCCGAGTGGTGTCAGGCGATGCAGCACTGAAAGAAGAGCTCTCCTGGCTCAAACACCGTGTGTACGGTGAGCGCAGCGCGCGCGTGGAAGTGGAGTCGCTGGGCGGCAAGGTGCGCTACTCCACCCGCGAAGGCCACAAGGAAGTGGTGACCCTCTAAGCGCGCCTCAGTTTAGTAATTGACCAACTGCCAAGGCACTGGACAGCTGGGCACATTGGGGTAGTACTGCTGCGATGCGCTGCAGAAATACGCCACCCGAGCAGGAGGCATGGGTTGCTGAGGCATCACCACGACCGGAGGTTGTTGCACCACATAGCTGGGGGTGCTGGCCGCGTACAACGCACCGCCTACCAAGGCTGCCCCCAAAACTGGCGCCACCCAGTTGTTGCCCCATGAACCTCGGTAGTAGTCATGACGGTAACCACCACCGTGCCAGCCGCCATAACCACCGTAGCCCCCATGACTGCCAACATAAGCGCCGCCACCATACCCACCACCATGCGCTTGGGCTGGCAGCACAAAAGCACAGGCCAACAAACAGGCTAAAAGGCTTGAAAGACGTTTCATGACGGACTCACTTTCAGAGTTGCGAACAACGACCTCACGGTCCCCTCTACAACGCGGGCCCATCACGCTTGGATGACAGGCTTTACCGAGTATTCACAACCAACCAAGGCGTCGGACAGGTTTGCACCATCGGAAAATACTGACCAGAGTCACGGCAAAAGTAAGCCTCGGCCACAGGTGCGGGGCCTGGCGCTGCGGTCACCCAGTTGTTGGCGGGGAGCGGCACGCCATTCACCACCACAGCGGGAGGACTGGTGATGATCACCGTGGAGGGCTGCACCGGGCGTGACAAGTAAATACTGGTTCCGACCACGGCTGTGCCCACCACCAAGGGCGCCAACCAGGGATCTGGACCCCACCCATGGCGATACCCGTAGCCATAGCCGCGCGGGCCATGAGCATGCGCTGCGGTCAAGCAAGCAATCAACAACAAACCCAAACTCAGCGTGCGTAATTGAGAAGCCATGCGCATAAAAACCTCCACCAACAAGATAAGTTCCATTGTCCTCCAACGCTGTCCAATCAGCCGCCGCGCAGAGGTAAAGTTCAGCCATGACAAAAGCAATTGTGTTTGATGCCTACGGCACCTTGTTCGATGTGTATTCGGTCAGCGCCCTGGCCGAACACCTGTTTCCTGGTCAAGGCCCAGCTCTGTCGGTGCTGTGGCGTGACAAACAGATTGAGTACAGCCGCCTCATTTCACTCTGCGACCCCCTCAACCCGCAAGGCAGCCGGCATTACCAGTCGTTTTGGGACATCACCGATCTGGCACTGCAATACGCCTGTGAACGCTTGAAGCTGACGCTCAGCGCCACAGCACGCCAACAGCTGCTGGCCCAATATGCGCAGCTGCAAGCTTTTCCCGAAAACCTGGCGGTGCTGCAAACACTGAAAGCGCGTGGATTGCCCTGCGCTATTTTGTCCAATGGCAACCCAGACATGCTGCACAGTGCCGTCCAGAGTGCCGGCATGAGCGCTTACTTGGACCACGTAATCTCAGTCGACGAAGTGCGCCAATTCAAAACCACACCGCAAAGCTACGCCTTGGTGCAACAACGCTTTAAGGTAGAAAAAAACGAGGTGTTGTTTGTCTCCAGCAACGGCTGGGACGTGCTGGGTGCGACTTGGTTTGGGTTTCAGACTTTCTGGGTCAATCGTCAAAATTTACCTTTTGAAACCTTAGGGCCACGCCCGACATTCACCGGGTCTGACCTGACGCATGTGCTCCAGGTCTTGGGTTGATCAAGCGCGAATCAGCGGCTCAATCGCCAAGGCAATGCTGGCCAAGTGCGCGTCTTGTCCGTTCACCGATGAGACCATCAAGCCCACAGGCACATCCCCCTCGGCGTGGCAAGGCAAACTGAACGAACAGCCGTCCATGTAATTGATCATCGATGGATTGCGCAGTAACAAGCGATTGGCCTTGAAGAATTCATCATCGCTGCGCAACAGTGGCGCCAACTCAGGTGCCAACACAGGCACTGTGGGGCACAGCATGGCGTCAAATCCTTGCAACACGGCTTGCGCTTGAGTAATCCATTCACGGCGACGGTCGATCAAACCGATGTAATCGACTGCGCTCACACCTTGGCCCAGCGCCATGCGCGCCATCACACGCGGGTCCACCCGATCGGGGGCGCGGGCAATCCGCGCATGGTGTGCGGCATAGCCCTCCACGGGTGAAAAACCGCCTGGCAAGCTGCGCGGTGCGATATCTGCCAACTCGGCAAAGGGAATCTCCACCACCTCAGCGCCTGCAGCGGAAATACGCGACAGCGCTTTTGCAAAGGCTTGCGCAACCGCTGGCTCCAAGTCATCCAACACCAAGGTTTGCGGCACGACAAAGCGCATGCCGCGTAAATTGGCCGCCGCCACGTTCAGCGGCTGCTGTGACATGACAGCGTCCACCCACAGACTGTCCTGCACGGTGCGTGTGATCGCCCCGGCTGTATCGAGCGAACGCGACAGTTCCATCACACCCTGCAAGGGAATGCGCGACTGCGAGCTTTTGAAGCCCACCAAGCCACACAAGGCCGCAGGAATTCGAATCGAACCACCGGTGTCTGAACCCAAACCTGCCACCGCCAGCCCCAAGGCCACGGCCACGGCAGACCCAGAGGATGAACCACCCGGCACACGCACATGCGACGCATCCGACGGGTTGCGCGGAGTGCCGTAATGCGGGTTGATGCCCACACCCGAAAAGGCAAACTCGCTCATATTGGTTTGCCCCAAGATCACCGCACCGGCATCACGCACACGCGCCACGGCAGGTGCATCGTGTGTGGCGACTGCTTCGCCTTCACACACCACGGTGCCTCCCATCGTGGTGCGCCCTTGCAGATCGAAGTTGTCTTTGACCACGATCGGCAAGCCATGCAATGCGCCCAAGCCATGCCCCGCAGGTGCCGAGCGACGCGCGACATCGGCGGCAAGCGCTTGCGCCAGCGCCATGTCTGAAAACACATGGGTGAACACGTGCGCGGCTGCAGGTGCTTGCGCATCCAACAGCGCTTGTTCAACCAATTGTTCAGACGTCGTGTCGCCGCGCTGCAACTGCGCCAAGCATTCAATCAAAGACGTGGGATGCATAGGTTTTTCCTTGTGTGCTAGCCTCAAGACATCCCATTATTGTTTGCTTTTTCAACATCCCCTGTCATGCCCAGCGCACCCGAACTCACGCTTTACTACGACGGCAAGTGCCCGCTGTGCCAAGCAGAGATTGAGTTTTTACAAACCCGCAATGCAGAAGGAAAACTAGGTTTTGTCGATGTGACACAGGCAGGCTTTGACGCCCAAGCGCACCATATCTCCTGCGATGCTGCCATGGCACAGATTCATGGTCGCTTGGCCAATGGCGACTATTTGGTGGGTGTACCCGTGTTTGCCCAGGCCTATAAATTGGCCAAACTGCACAAATTGGCCTGGCTTTTGTCCAGATCTTGGCTGCAACCCATCCTGCAACCGGGCTATGTGCTATTCGCCAAACACCGCCAAACCCTCTCCAAACGCTTTGGACCCGCTGTTCTACGCTTCAGTAAGCGG
>Ga0228700_1001732_pt1 | contig 13196 bp, 14 predicted proteins | sample McNCre317_Aug_MG_FD_178019 | JGI IMG/M metagenome (GOLD analysis project Ga0228700, IMG submission 178019) | Freshwater microbial communities from McNutts Creek, Athens, Georgia, United States - 3-17_Aug_MG | ecosystem: Environmental > Aquatic > Freshwater > Creek | place: USA: Georgia...
AAAAAGAGACGCCTTCGCGGGCGTCTCTTTTGTTTTTAAACGGATGCGCTAGTCGCGCTTTGGCTTTGGCGGTGCCGCCGGGCGGGCCGGCTTCGCTGGCGCCGCAGGCTTATTGGCCGCGGGCTTGGCCGCCGGGGTCGGCGCTGCTTCTGGAGCGGCCAGCTGCTCGGCATCAAGCTTGGCCTCGATCTCGGCGCGGTATCGCACGCGGCGCACGCGGCGCACCATGTCAAAAATCAGCGCGATGGCGCCCGCCGACACGAAAAAGGTCATGATGAAGCCGAGGGTGCCAGGGCTATAGAAAGTGCTGGCAGGGTCGGCGGTTTCGGTTGGCACTGGCGTCGAGGCCAACAGGCTAAGCAGATTGTGCATGGTTTAAGTATGTAGCCTTGAAGCTATGAGCTCGACCGAAGACCTCCTCGCCACGCGCTATCGCAAGTCGAAGAAAACCACTTCGAAGTCGCAGCGCGTCTGGATTTGGGTCACCGCGGGCACCCTGATTGTGGCGTTTTTGGGTTGGGCCGCATACACATCGTTGGCCAACTATCTAGAGCCCAAAGCCGAACTGCTCGGTTTCACCGTGGTCGACCAGTGGCACGCCACGGCACGCGTAAAGATTGGCATTTCGGGCAACGACAACCCCACCTGCGCGCTGCAGGCCCAGAGCCAATCGTTCGCGATTGTGGGCTACCGCGAGGTCAAGTTCGACTATGTTCCCGATCAGGTCAAGGATGTCTCGATCAACACCACCGAAAAGGCAGTCAGCGTCTCGGTTCTGCGCTGCTGGTAACCAGCTTTTTCGCACCTCGCCAACTAAAATTTAGGGATTATGACTTCTGCACATGAGGCCACCTGGCTGACTCAAGAGGCCCACGACCGCCTGAGCGACGAGCTCGTTTACCTGTTGGATGTTGCCCGCAAAGACATCGCGCGCAAGATTCAAGAGGCCCGCGAAGAGGGCGACCTCAAAGAAAATGGCGGCTACCACGCCGCCAAAGAAGAGCAGGGCAAGATCGAGGCGCGCATCTCGCGCCTTGAGAACCTCCTAGCCGGCGCTCAGGTTGGCGACGCCCCCGAGTCGAACGGCGAGGTTCGTCAGGGCATGATCGTCAAGATCAACATGCGTGGCAACGAGATGGAATTCTTGCTTGGCTCGGCCGAAATCGCCGAAGGCACCGAGATCGACGTCTATTCGCCCGACAGCCCGCTCGGATCGGCCATCATGGGCCACAAGGTTGGCGATGAATTGACGTTCTTTGCACCGAACGGCCGCGAGATGGCCGTCGAGATTCTTGAGGTTCGCCACTTCGAGGGCTAAAAAAGCTTTTCTGTGAATGGGGTCGCTCTCGTTAGTGGCCCCATTTGCCATTTCGTGGGGCTTGCGCACCACCAAGGATTAAGTTAGGTTTGCCTTACTTAGGTAAACCTAACTAATCGAAAGGACGACGCAGCTGATACTGCGCTCGAAACCAAAAAGATGCTTAGTAACTTCTTGATCGGCCTGCGTGAGGGCCTCGAGGCCGCGCTCATCGTGAGCATTCTGGCCACATACCTTGTTCGCACCAACCGCCGCGGCTCGTTCAAATTTATTTGGATTGGCATTGCCTCGGCACTGGCCGTCAGCGTTGGCGTCGGCGCACTGCTGACCTTCACCGAACAGGTTCTGCTGCAAAACATTCACGCCGAAGAACTCTTCGCTGGCACCATGTCGTTCGTCGCCGTGATTCTGGTGACCTTCATGATTTTCTGGATGCGCCGCGCGGGCTCGGCCATGGCTGGCGATCTGCACGGCAAGCTCGAAACCGCTCTGGCTACCGGCGCCCTGACCGTGGTCTTGACCGCGTTCGCCGCCGTTGCTCGCGAGGGCATCGAGACCTCGTTCTTCTTCTTCGCCGCCGTCAAGGCTGCCGGGCAAACGGTCGGCCCAGTGGCTGGCTTTGGGCTCGGCATCGCGGCCGCGGTTGCGCTTGGTTGGCTGCTGTATCGCCGCTCGGTCAAAATCAACCTCAAGCGCTTCTTCGCGGTGACCGGCTATTTCTTGATCGTGGTCGCTGCCGGAGTGCTCGCATACGGTGTGGCCGAATACCAGGAGATTGGCCTGTTGCCAGGCGGCGGATCGTTGGCCTTCGACGTCTCAGAATCGATCAGCGAGAACGACTGGCTCGGCGCGATTGCGGCTGGCCTGTTCAACTTCAACCCGCAGACGAGCTGGCTTCAGCTGGTGGCGTGGAGCGCATACATCGTGGTCATGCTGATCGCATTCACCCGACAGGTCAAGGCAAAGAAGGCCTAGTCGTGCTTTTTGCCGAGCTTTAGCCCGGCATTGGTTAGCGCCTTCAAAATGCGCATCTTGTGCTCGTGACCCGTGGTCTCAACCGAGACGCTCAGTTCGACCTCAGAAACATCGAGACCCATGCCGTGACGCGTGTGCAGCACCTCGACGACGTTGCCTTGCGCGCTAGCGATTGCCTCGGCGGTCTTTACCAACTGGCCAGGACGGTCTGGCAGCATCACGCTGATTGTGGTGTAGCGCTCCGACGCCTCGAGGCCGGTGCCGATGACCTTTTGCAGCAGCAGCGGATCGATGTTGCCACCACTGAGCACGGCCACGGTGGTGCCCTTGAGCTTGACCTTGCCGGCCATCAGCGCGGCAACACCAACGGCGCCGGCAGGCTCGACGACCAACTTTGAGCGCTCGAGCAAGGTCACAATCGCGCGAACGATTTCGGTCTCGCTGACCGTGACCACCTTGTCGAGGTGCTTCTTAATGAGCTCGAATGGAATAGCGCCCGGCTTTGCCACCGCGATGCCATCGGCGATCGTTGGCTTGGTGACGATCTGAGTTGGCTTGCCAGCCTTTAGCGACGCCACGTAGGCGGCCGAGTTCTCGCTCTGAACGCCGATGACCTTGACCTTGCGCCCCTGAGCCTTGGCAGCCAGCTTTGCAGCAACCGCGACGCCCGCGGCGAGCCCGCCGCCACCGATTCCGACCAGAATCGTGTCGACCTGAGGCACCTGTTCGAGAATCTCTAGACCAACCGTGCCCTGACCCTCGACAACGTCGGCGTGGTCAAACGGAGCGATAAAGATTGCGCCGGTCTTGACCGCATACTCTTGGGCGGCCTTGAGAGTCTCGGCAAAGACGGCGCCCTCGAGCACTACCTCGGCGCCATAGTTCTGCGTTGCCTGAAACTTTGGCAGCGATGCACCAACCGGCATAAAGATCGTGGCCTTGATGCCCAGCTTCTTGGCGGCAAGGGCCACGCCCTGAGCGTGGTTTCCGGCGCTGGCGGCCACCACTCCCTTCTTGCGTTCGGCCGCGGTCAGTTTGCTGATGCGGTTATAGGCACCGCGAAGTTTGTATGCGCCGGTGCGCTGCAGGTTCTCGGCCTTAAGAATGACCTCGGTGCCGGTGAGTTCGCTGAGGTGGTGGCTGCGCATGACCGGGGTCTCGATTGCCACCGCTCGCACGTTCTCGAGTGCTGCCTGAAAGTCGGCGAGAGTTAGGTTTGGCACTGCTGAAGTGGTCATAGAGTAAGAGTTTAGTTTGAGAAGAGGTGTCATGACCGAGCAGTTATCGCGCGATGAGGCGCGCAAACTCAATCTTCACGCCCTTGGCCTCGATTCCAAGGCCGCGCGAGGCGCCACCGCGCTCGACGTTCTCGAACGTTTGACGGTCTTGCAACTCGACTCGGTGAACGTGTTTGAACGTGCGCACTACATGCCTGTCTTTTCGAGACTCGGCGCATTCGATAAGGCCTCGCTCGACTCGTTGGCGCTCCCCCGCTACTCGAAGTTGCCGTCTGACGCACCATTCACCGTCGAGGCCAGCCCGACCATCTCAGAGTTCTGGGTTCGTCAGGCCTCGTGGATCAAGACCGAAGACTTGCCCCTTTGGCGTTTTCGCATGCTGAACAGCTATCGCGGGCGTCGTTTTCAAGAGTTTGTGTCGGCTAATCAGCCTCTGGTCGATTGGTTACTTGCCGAGATGCGCGACCGCGGCCCGCTGACTCTCAAAGACTTCGAGCACGACATGAACAAGCGCACCGGCAACTGGTGGGGTTGGTCGCCGGCCAAGATGGCCCTCGAATACCTGTTTGCGACCGGGGCGATCACCAACGCGGGTCGCTCGAATTTTGCTAGGCGGTATGCGCTGCCCGAACACGTGTTTGCGCCAGAGCTTGCCGCTGTGCTCGCCAATCGCGAGTTCGACGCGGCCGAGCTTGAGCGCACCACGATCGAGCGAGCCATTCGGGCCGAGGGTGTCGCTTCGTTGGCCGGCATCGGTTCTTCGCACAGCGAGTATCCGTCGCAGGTCAAGCCGTTCGTGCAACAGTTGGTCGATGCCGGCAAGGTTCACGAGTTCAGAGTCGAGGGCTGGAGCAAGCCGGGGTTTGTGCACAACGATTGGCTGCCGTTGTTGACCAGGGGCGATTTTGCGCCGGCTTCACATACGACGATTCTGAGCCCGTTCGACCCACTGGTTCGCATTCGCGATCGCGCGATTGATTTGTTCGACTTCGATTACAAGATCGAAATTTATGTGCCCGAACCCAAGCGGGTCTATGGCTATTACACACTGCCGATTTTGCACCGCGGCGAGCTGGTTGGTCGCATCGATTTGAAGAGCGACCGCAAGGCGAAGGCGCTCCTGGTTCAGGCCGCGTGGCACGAGCCGCGCCTGAGTGCAGCAAAGGTCAACCAGGTTGCTAAGGCGCTGGCCGCGAACCTTGCTGAGGCGGCGAAGTGGCAGGGCCTCGCGCAGACTTTGGTTGCAACCAAGGGCAATCTGGCCGATGCATTGGCAAAGGCCGTTGCCGCTAAATCAGGCGCCGCGAGCGACTAGTACTTGCTGCCCATTTCTTGCAGACGCTTAATGCGCGCAGGAATCGGTGGGTGGGTCGAGAAGGCTCGCTCGACCAGGCCTGGCTTAATCGGGTCGCTGATGTACATGTGGGCCATCGATGAGCTTGCACGGCGCATTGGGCGCCCGTATTCGCCGAGCTTCTTGAGCGCCGAGGCCAGTCCGTCTGGGTAGCGCGTGATTTCGGCGCTGGTGGCATCGGCCAGGTATTCACGCTGACGCGAAACTGCCGCGGTGACTAGCGGGCCGATGAGCGCTGCGATGATCCAGCCGACGATGCCAATCAGGATCAGGAACGCGCCTAATCCTCCGTTGTCGCGGTCGTCGCGGCGACCCCCCGAAAAGAACGCCATGCGAATCGCGAAGTCAGCAAGCACGCCGATTGCGCTGACCAGGCCAAAGACGATTGTCGAAACTCGGATGTCGTAGTTCTTTACGTGACCCATCTCGTGGGCCATGACGCCCTCGAGCTCGTGGTCATCCATGATCGCCAACAGCCCGGTCGTTGCCGCGACTACGGCGTGCTGTGGGTCGCGACCGGTCGCGAAGGCATTCGGTGCCGGATCTTCGATGATGTAGACCTTTGGCATTGGCATGCCCTGGCTAATCGAGATGTTTTCGACGGTTCGCCAGAGGCGTGGGTTATCGCGCTGCTCGATTGGCACGGCGCCGCTCATCGCGATGGCAAAGTAGGCGGCGAACCAATACTGAATCAGGGCATAGACACCCACGAAACCGATGATGAGCCAGGCACTCGAGCCGTTGCCCGAGGCTTGACCCCACCAGTAGGCCAGGCCGCCGATAAGCGCGACGAACAGGCCGACGATGATGATGGTGTTGCGCTTATTAGCGGCAATCGCCGAATACATGTGACTCCCGTGTGACGCCAGGCGCCTGAATCTGAGGGTTAGTGACTAGAACTTGACCTGAGGAGGCTCTTGGATCGCAGCCGAGTCGGCTACCTCGAAGAACTCACGAGCCTTGACCTTGCCGTTCTTGAACAGCAGGTTCTGCGGAAACTGGGTCAACTTGGTGTTGAGCTCGCGAACGCATCCGTTATAAAAGCGGCGTGCGGCCATGATCTTGTTCTCGGTGTCGGTCAGTTCTGACTGGAGGCTCAAAAAGTTCTGGTTGGCCTGCAACTGAGGGTATGCCTCGGCGACGGCAAAGAGGCTCTTCATGGCACCGGCGAACTCGCCTTCGGCCTTGGCGGCCTGCGCCGGGTGAGCAAGCACCTCAGGCGACACGGTTGCCGCGCGCGCCTTGGTGACGTTCTCGAAAACCTCGCGCTCGTGGGTCGCATAACCCTTTACGGTCTCGATGATGTTTGGGATCAAGTCAGCGCGACGCTTGAGCTGAATGGTGATGTCGCTCCACGATTCTGAGGTGCGAACATCGAGGGTGACCAGGCTGTTGTAGGTGCTCCAGAAATAGATTGCACCGATGACAACAACGCCAATGAGGACGTAGAAGATTTCCATGGCTCAACTCTATGGTTGGCGGCCGACATTTTGGAATCAGTTGCACCACGCTCAGAGCGAAATCCCAAGGTTGCACTGTTTTGCACTGCGGCTGCCAGTAAAAATGTCGTGGGCTGCGGGCATAATCTCAGGAGTTGCTAGGGTTGGCCTGCCAACTGGGGGAAGGACACGGATTGCCATGAATCGAAATCGAAAACTGGTGAAAGCGACTCTGGTCGCTATCGCGGCTTTAGTTGCGACCAGCGCGTTGGCTGGCTGTGCTCCGACGAAGACGGTTCGGCCAACCAACTTCGAGAATCAGGCCATTAGCTGGAACAACTGCCCGAACGATTGGTATGCGTCTAGCGACTACCAGTCGAAGCAATTCTTGGCTGGGCGTCACGACTGCACCAATGTCTATGCTCCCTCGCAGTATGACAAACCTCAGACTGGACCTGCCTACAAACTCGCGCTTATGCGCACGCACGCCACCGGCAAGCGCTACGGAACTCTGTTCATCAACCCGGGCGGCCCCGGCGGTTCTGGAATCGAAGAACTACAGTGGTCAACTTTTCCCGAGGCCGTGCTCGAGCACTACGACATCATCGGGTTTGATCCTCGCGGCGTAAATCACTCAAACTTCGACGATGGCACGCGCATTCAATGCAGTGAGGCACTCGACTATTCCAGTTATTTCGTTGCGCCGGCTACCGTGCACAACTCAAAGGAATACCTAGCGAGTCTGCGCATTTCCAACCGCTACGTGGCTCAATGTGTGAAGGCCAATCCCCTGTGGTACACAATGAGCACCAACAATGTGGTGCGCGACCTCGAGATTATGCGCAAGGTAGTCACGGGCGACGATCCCCTGAATTTCTTGGGATCTTCATACGGCACCACGATTGCCTCCGTCTACATCGGGCGGTATCCCGAGCACGTCGGACACATAATTCTTGACAGCCCGACCACAAACGCGAATGCCTCGCTCAGCAGCCAGGTGGCCGACGCTCGATCGTTCGAAACCATGCTTGACGGCTGGATTCGTGGCTATGCCAAACACTCCCAGATGTCTGTCGCGGCGGTTAAGGCACTAATGTTGCGAATTCGCCAGTGGGGCGACGACGACAAGCTCGAGGGCTTTGCCGGCATGCAGGTGCTCGACGCCAAGAACCATGTGTTCCGCAGCAATGAATCGCTCTTTTTGAACGGCATCTTTGCCCTCAAGTATGAATCTGCAACTCAAGCCCAGACGGATTTCAACGATGGGCTAGACAGTCTTCAGAAATACAAGTGGAACGGGCTATTCGAACTTTTGGCACTGAACCTAGACGGCTACGACACCGACAAGCTTTTTGACCGTAGCGAGTTCAAGACCAGCGATATTGCGCGCGACAACAGCTATGAAGTCATGGTGATTGTCAACGAACTAGACGTCAGCTGGCCCGCTCCATCTGATGCCCAGTCGGCTCGAATCGACGCTGCAGTCGCCAAGGCCTCGCCTTTCTGGACGAAGCTCTATGAAGGCCCGAAGCCATTCACATTCACCGGCGACGAGAGTTACAAGGATTTCGTCGACTTTGCCTTAGAAGACGACAAGATCCCAGACCCACCCACGGGCCTGCCAGATCGGGTAAACAACTCGGGCAAGCAGGTGCTTGTGGTCGGGTCGCGCCACGAATCGGTGACGCCATACGCGTTCGCTCTAAAGACCGCACGCCAACTGAAAAGCCCACTGGTCACGATCGAAGGCTCGGAACACGCGCCCGTTGCCGGGTTCACATCGCTGTGCATGAACCGCATTCTCGCGGCATACCTGCTGCAAGACCGCCTGCCAAAAAACGGCACCAGCTGCAAGCCGTAATGGTGCCCCCACTGGGACTCGAACCCAGACTGTAGCGATTTTAAGTCGCCTGCCTCTGCCATTGGGCTACGGGGGCTTGGGTGGTTGGGCGCTGCTCGGCAGCGACCAACCACACCTGCGAAAAAGGGACGCCCGCTTAGGTGGCGTCCCTTTTTCAGTGTCTTTAGCGCTTAGGCCTTAGGACGCGACGCGAAGGTCTCGAACTGTAAGCGGGCCTGACGGGTTGCGCCGATGCCGACGATGTCGCGACGCAGAACGAAGTTCCAGACCCAGCCAGCGAAGACGCGGATCTTGCGCTCCCACATAGGCATTGCGAGGCCGTGGTAGCCACGGTGCATGCACCAGGCCAGGAAGCCCTTGACGGCAAACTTCTTGTACTGGAAGACGCCAACGCCAACGCCGAGGCCGGCAACGGCACCCTTGTTGTAGTGCACGTAGTCGACGATCTTCTCGCCGCGGAGTCCCGCAACGATGTTCTTGGCAAGCAACTTGGCCTGGCGAACGGCGTGCTGTGCGTTTGGCACACAGAAGCCACCAACGCCACCACCCGAAAGGTCAGGAACGGCCGACACGTCGCCGGCGGTCCATGCGTCGGCAACGACATCCTCGCCGTTGACGATCTGCAGGGTTGCCTTCGCGGTAATGCGGCCGCGCTCGTCGAGCGGCAGGTCGGTGTTGCGCACGAATGGGTGAGCCATGACGCCTGCGGTCCAGACGATCACGTCTGATTCGAAGCTCTCGCCAGTCGATAGCTCGATCTTGCCACCGACAGCCGACTGCAGCTGGGTGTTCAGGTGAACCTTCGCGCCGCGGGCGTCGAGGTTAGCCAGAACCCATTCGCTGGTTGGCAGCGAAACCTCAGGCATGATGCGACCCATTGCCTCGATGAGGTGGAAGTGGGTGTCGTCGAACGAAAGCTCTGGATAGAACTTGAGCAGGTAGGTGACGAGCGAACGCATCTCGGCGAAGGTCTCGATGCCGGCAAAGCCACCACCGACGACCACGAAGGTCAGCAGGCGGTCGCGAGCTGGGCCAGCAGGAAGCTGGGCTGCCTTGTCGAGGTTCTCGGTGATGCGGTTGCGCACCTCGACGGCCTCTTCGATGTTCTTCATGCCGATGCAGGCATCGGCGACACCAGGAATCGGGAAGGTGCGGCTAACGGCGCCAGCGGTGACCACGATCTGGTCGTACTGAATCTTCTGTGGCTTGAGGCCAGCAACCTCGACGGTCGCGGTCTTCTTCTTGTGGTCGACGTTGGTGACCTTGCCCGAAACCAGCTTGGTCTTGCGCAGGTGACGACGGTGCGAGGTCACAACGTGGCGAGCCTCGATCGAGCCGCCGACTACCTCTGGCAGGAATGGCTGATAGGTGAGGTAAGGCAGCGGGTCAACCAGAGTGACCTCGGCCTCGCCCTTGCCCAGCAACTGCTCGAGCTTGAACGCGGTGTAGAAACCGGCGTAACCGCCACCGACAATAAGGATGCGTGGCGCAGCAGCGCCGTTCTGAGTTTCAGCCATGTGACTAATTTACCTTTGTTTTATAGGGTTTCAGGGTTGTTTTGGGCGTCTTCGGGGGTGTGGTCGCACACGCATTTGGTTGGCTGCCAGGTGCAGGCCGCGAGTGCGAGGTCGCCGATTGGATTGACTCCTGGGCCGGCCGCGAGCGAGTGTCCGATCAGGGCGTGCAGGCACTTGACGCGAGTCGGCATTCCGCCCGCGCTAATTCCTTCGATCTCGGGCACGTCGAGGCCAAGCAGCGCCTCGAGTTCGTCGCGTTCAGCCAGGTAGTGGGCATGTGCGCGGCGGTATGCGTCGGCCAAGGCTTCGTCGTCGCCGAGGCTCGCCTGCAGCTCGGCCATGAAGCCCGAGGCCTCGAGGGTTGAGATGGCGGCGGTCGCGCCGCGGTGGGTCAGGTAATACATGGTCGGGAACGGCTCGCCGTTGCTCAGGCGAGGCGCGGTCTGCACAACAACCGGGTTGCCGCAAACGCAGCGAGCGGCGATGGCCGCAATGTCGCGGGCAGGGCGGCCGAGCTGGCGCGAGACCTCGGCAAGGTCATACTCGGTGGCGTCGGTTAGTGGCATTTGTGGCTCAAGTTCTTTATTGGGTTGGCTGGTCGGTGCCGGCGTGCACGACGGTGTAAAGCAGGCTGTCGACCCAGTTGTCTTTGGTTTCGCGAATCTGCTTGGTGATTTCGGTGGTGTTGCGGGTTTCGGCCATGCGCGCGCCGACGGTGCCGCTGGTGTCGTTGGGGTCGATTCCGTTGGCGTCCATGACGAGGTAGGAAACCTCGCCCGGCATCACGTAATACAGGCGGTCGCGTGCCTGCGACCGCACATAGACCGGGTCGTCCCAGCGCTTGCGTTCGACCTGCATTTGGGCCACGGCCTTCTTGGCTGCATCGACCTGGGCTTGCACGTCGGCTAGCTGTTGCTGCTGCGTGAACCAGGTCTGCACGTCGCCCTGAACGCTCAGAACACCAGCGACCATGAGGCCAACGACCACGAGGTTGTATGTGTTGAAGCGAATCGAACGCACCAGGTCGAGACCCTGGATCGAGCGTGGACCGGCCGCACGAGCCGCGCCTCCGCGAGTTCCAGACGTGCGCGAACCCGCCGCCGGCTTGTTAGCCGAACGACGGGTCGCGTTCCCCTTTGCAGAGGTTGGTCTGGTTGGCACTACTTCAGGCTATGTGGCTTAGGCCTTGAAGCGTGGGAATGCCGAGCGGCCAGCGTAGAGGGCTGCATCCTGCAGCTCTTCTTCGATGCGCAGCAGCTGGTTGTACTTAGCTACGCGCTCCGAACGAGCAGGTGCACCGGTCTTGATCTGGCCGGCGTTGGTTGCAACGGCCAGGTCGGCGATGAAGGTGTCTTCGGTCTCGCCCGAGCGGTGCGAGATGATGGCCTTCATGCCGTGGCGCTGTGCCAGCGAAACTGCGTCGAGGGTCTCGGTCAGGGTGCCGATCTGGTTGACCTTGACGAGGATTGCGTTGCCGGCAGCCTCGTCGATGCCCTTCTGCAGGCGCGATGGGTTGGTCACATACAGGTCATCGCCAACGAGCTGAACCTTGTTGCCGAGCTCTGCGGTGATCTTGCTCCAGCCAGCCCAGTCGTCCTCGGCCAGTGGGTCTTCGATCGAAACCAGTGGGTAGTTAGCAACGAGGTTTGCGTAGTACGCGATCATCTCGTCGGTCGAGCGCTCCTGGCCCTCGAACTTGTACTTGCCGGTTGCCTCGTCGTAGAACTCGGTCGATGCAACGTCGAGCGCAAGTGCGATCTCGGTGCCCAGCTTGTAGCCAGCCTTTGCGACTGCCTCGGCGATCAGGTCGAGTGCTGCTGCGTTGGTTGGCAGCTCAGGTGCAAAGCCACCCTCGTCGCCAAGGCCGGTTGCGAGGCCCTTCGATGCCAGCAGGCTCTTGAGTGCGTGGTAAACCTCAACGCCCCAACGGATTGCCTCGCTGAAGGTCTCGGCGCCAAGAGGAACAATCATGAACTCCTGGATGTCGACGCCGGTGTCGGCGTGTGCGCCACCGTTGATGATGTTCATCAGTGGAACAGGCAGAACGTATGCGTTTGGGCCACCGAGGTAACGGTAAAGAGGCTGGCCAGTCGACTCGGCTGCTGCGCGTGCGTTTGCAAGCGAGACACCGAGGATTGCGTTTGCGCCGAGCTTCGACTTGTTGTCGGTGCCGTCGACCGCGATCAGGGCTGCGTCAACGAGACGCTGGTCCTGCGAGTCGAAGCCAACGAGGGCCTCGTCGATGTCTTCGATGACAGCCTTAACTGCGTTCTGAACACCCTTGCCAAGGTAGCGACCCTTGTCGCCGTCGCGGCTCTCGTGAGCCTCGAATGCGCCGGTCGATGCGCCTGATGGAACGGCTGCGCGGCCGAACGAGTCGTCTTCGAGCAGAACTTCAACCTCGACGGTTGGGTTGCCGCGCGAGTCAAGAATCTCGCGTGCGCCGATTGCTTCAATGATTGACATTGGGTCTCCTCTTTTTGGGTGGCCATTAGGCTGCCCGGTTGGATTTGGTTCCGTTTGGATTAGTTCATCGCGCCTGGTTTGCGGGCTGCGGAACGACGCGTGAACGCGCCAAAAAACTTCGTTGTGATTCGCGTTCCAGTTTAGTCGTGGTGGGCGACTTTTAGCCGAGCGGCTTGACCTCGAGGCCGAAGGGCGATAAAAAACAGTGCCCCGATCGACTTGAATCGGGGGTCAACCTCGGCTGACTCAAAGGCTAATAGCACTGCTCCAGGTAAGGCAATACCCCGGGGACTTGTATCAGCGGTACACCGGGGTTCGCTCTAAATTCTACATTCGGCACTGTCTAGTAGCAAGGCTGTGGACAACTCGAAACGCGTCAACGAGCTGAGGCCAAACTTCATGCATGTCCTGGCGCTCGAATTTGTCCTTTTACATTGGACCAACGCGGACAGCGCGCCTTGGTTCATCAGACAACAAGACGCTTCAGGCACTCGATGACTACCTTGACCTGCTGGACCTGCAGCGACAATCATGGGCACTCGTATTTTGGATTGAGTTGCCACTGCGCAACTTAATCCACGAAGCGCTTCAGGAAACTTTTGGAGAGCGCTGGTGGCAATCGCCTGTGTTTCAAAACTGCGTCGGCTCTAACCTGAGCAAAGAGGTCTTGTCATCCAAATGGGCCTTCGACGCGAGTAAACCATTCCTCGACGACCTATCGTTCGGGGTCTGGGTGAAATGCTTGTCCCCTGCCCAAGAGAAACATCTATGGACGCCAATCTTGTGTCAACGATTCACTCCAGGTGTGAGCCGCAAGAAGCTTCACAATCAGTTGCTTGCCTTCAAAAAATACCGAAATGCGATTGCCCACCACGAGCATCGAAGCGCTCAGCAACTAGAACACATGAGACAGCTTGCGCTTGAAATCGCCGCTTGCATCGACAGCGACCTACCGGAGCTGTTGAGATACGTCCTTAGCCGAGCGGCTTAACCTCGAGGTCGGCAAACTTGACCGGCTCCTCGCCAAC
>Ga0228700_1001734_pt1 | contig 13192 bp, 12 predicted proteins | sample McNCre317_Aug_MG_FD_178019 | JGI IMG/M metagenome (GOLD analysis project Ga0228700, IMG submission 178019) | Freshwater microbial communities from McNutts Creek, Athens, Georgia, United States - 3-17_Aug_MG | ecosystem: Environmental > Aquatic > Freshwater > Creek | place: USA: Georgia...
GGGCAGCTTCTTCGGGCTGACCAACGAGCACGACGCGGCCGCGCTGGGCTGGTCGGTGATCGAGGGCGTGACCTTCGGCCTGCTCGACGGCTGGCATGCGCTGGGCGTGCAGCCGGGCGAGGTGGCCAGCCTCACGCTGGTGGGCGGCGGCGCGCGCTCGAGCCTGTGGGCGCAGCTGCTGGCTGACGCGATCGGCGTGCCGATGGTCACCCGCCACGGCGGCGAGGCCGGCGGCGCGCTGGGCGCCGCACGCCTGGCCTGGCTGGCCGACGGCGGCACGCTCGACCAGGTCTGCCCCGCCCCCGAGATCGCCGCGACCTTCTCGCCCGATCCGGCCGAGACCGCGCGACTGGCCGCTCGCCATGCGCGCTTCAGGGCGCTGTACCGGGCGGTGGAGGGGCTGTTTCCGGCGGGCTGAGGCGGTCGGCAGAAGCCCGGCCGTCAGTCGCCCTGCGGCAGCAGCCGGGTCACGGCGGCGCTGGCCAGCTCGCCGATGCGCACCAGGAAATCGGTGCCCATCTCGGGCGTGTAGCGCGTGGGATCGGGCGAGCCCAGCACCAGCAGGCCGAAAGCCGGCGAGCTCATGCTGCGCCGCAGCGGCAGCAGCGACAGCGAGGCCACGCCGGCGGGCTGCTGCAGCCACTGCACCGCCTCGATGGTGGTGTGCGAGCCGCAGTAGGGCGTCGACAGGCTGGTGGCGAAGCGGCGCATCTCCGCGCTGACCGGCCGCGCCACCGGCTCGGCCTGGAAGTCCGGCGCCACATCCCAGAGCCGGATCGCCGCCTGCGGAATCAGGAACTGGTCCTGCAGGTCCAGCACCAGCAGGTCGGGCAGGTCGCGCGGATCGGGCACCAGCATCAGCGCACGCACCCACTGGTGCAGGCGGTCGGAGAGCGCAGCGTTCTCCTGGCCGTGGCGGATCATGTCCATGATGCGGCGCTCCAGGCCCTGGATGCGCTCGCGCAGCATCTCCATCTGTCGCTGCTGGAGCGAGACGGCGCGCTGGCCATGCGGGTTGGCCAGCTCGACATTGGCCAGCAGCTCGGCGTGACGCTCGAAGAAACCCGGCGTCTGCACCAGATAGCTGGCGATGTCGTCTTCGGAGAGGCCCTGCAGGCGGCCCTGGATGCTGCTCATGGCGGGAGAGGGTAGCGCAGCGCCCGACGCCGCACCCGAAGGAAAAGCGGGGTTGAGGCCCTTCATCCGCGCCTTGAATGCGCAAGTCGCGCAGCGTGCGGCGCGCTCAGCGTGCGTCCGGCAGCCTCACCTCGCCGGAGAACACGGTGACGGCCGGGCCGGTCATGCGCACGCTGCTGCCGGGGCCGTCCCACTCGATGGTCAGCTCGCCGCCGCGGGTCTCGACATCGACGCGCGCGTCCAGCCAGCCCAGGCGGATGCCGGCCACCACCGCCGCGCAGGCGCCGGTGCCGCAGGCCAGCGTCTCGCCGGCGCCGCGCTCGTACACCCGCAGCCGTACCCGGTCGCGCGCGACCACCTGCAGGAAGCCGGCGTTGACCTTGCGCGGAAAGCGCGGATGCGACTCCACCCACGGCCCGACCTGCGCCACCGGCGCGGTGTCAACATCGTCCACGCGCTGCACCGCATGCGGGTTGCCCATCGACACCACCGCGACCTCGACCTGCTCCTGCGGCGCGGCCGGGTTGGCCAGCGGCCACAGCTCGGCGCCGTTCTCCAGCCGCGGCTGCAGCCCGGACGGATCGAAGGGCACGCGCTCGGGCTCGAGAATCGGCTGGTTCATGTCGACGGTGACCCGCCCGTCGGCCTGCATGCGCAGCACGATGCGGTTGTTCATCGTCTCGACGCGCACCTCGTCGCGGTCGCTCAGGCCCTGCTCGCGCACGAAGCGCATGAAGCAGCGCGCGCCGTTGCCGCAGTGCTCGACCTCCTCGCCGGTGGCGCCGTTGAAGATGCGGTAGCGGAAGTCGGCGTCCGGCCCCTGCGGGCGCTCGACGACGAGGATCTGGTCGGCGCCGATGCCGAAGCGGCGGTCGCCGACGAAGCGCAGCTGTTCTTCGCTGAGCGCCAGCGGCGCGCGGGTGGCATCGAACACGACGAAGTCGTTGCCGAGGCCGTGCATCTTGGTGAAGGGCAGTCGCATGGTCGCCATTATCCGTTTCAGTACAGCCCCGCCTCGCCCTCGGGCCGGGTCTTGAAGCGCTTGTGCACCCACAGGTACTGCTCGGGCAGGCGGCGCACCTCCTGCTCGATCCAGCGGTTCATGCGCGCGGTGTCGGCCACCGCGTCGTCGGTGGGAAAGTCGGTCCAGGGCTCGAGGAAGCGGATGCGCCAGCCCTGGCCGCCGGGCAGCATCTCGCCGACCACCGGCTGCACCACCATGCCCAGCGCGCGCGCCATGCGCGACGGCGCCAGCAGCGTCGCCGCCGGCACGCCGAAGAAGGGCACGAAGGCCGCGTCGCGGGCGCCGAAGTCCATGTCGGGCAGGTTGAAGAAGGCGTCGCCGCGCTTGATGGCGCGCATCAGCGCGCGCGCGCCCTCGCTGCGGGCGAAGATCTCGGCGTTGCCGAAGCGCAGCCGGCCGCGGCGCATCGCCGCGTCGAAGACCGGGTTGCTCTGCGCCTGGTAGATCGAGCCGGCGTGGCGGTTCTGGTTCAGCAGGATGCTCACGCCGGTGACGTCCAGCGCCAGGAAGTGCGGCGCCAGCCACATCACCGGGCGCTCGCTGCGCTCGGCCAGCTTCACGTCGCCCTCGACCTGGATCAGCCGCGACAGCCGCTCGCGCGAGGCATACCAGAGCATGCCGCGCTCGAGAAAGCTGCGGCCCAGCCAGCCGAAGTGCGCGCGGGCGATGGCCTCGCGCTCGGCGGGCGTCTTCTCGGGCAGGCACAGCTCGAGGTTGCGCAGCGCGATGCGCCGGCGGGACGTGCCCAGCCGCCACAGCAGCGCGCCCAGGCCCAGGCCGAGGCGGGTCTGCAGGCCCAGCGGCAGCCAGTGCAGCAGCCACAGCAGGCCGAGCACCAGCCGGGCGGCCATGTTCGAGAGAAAGGATTTCATGCGGAAGCGTCGGAAGCAGGCGCGGGCGCGGGCGCGGGGGCCGGCTCCGCCAGCGCACGCGGCGCCTTGTAGCGGTGATAGCCCCACAGATACTGGCCGGGATTCTGGCGGATCAGCCGCTCCATCGCACGGTTGACGACGCCGGCGCTGCGCACCGCCAGGCGCTCGGCATCGGGCTCCTGCGTGCTGGCGGGCAGCGCCTCGTCGGGCAGGCTGGCGCGGATGACGAAGCCGCGGCCGCCGGGCAGGCGCTCGCAGGCCAGCAGCAGCCAGTCGGCGCCGGTCTGCTGCACCAGGCGCGCGGCCAGCGTCATCGTGTAGGCCTCGCGGCCGAAGAAGGACGCCCACACGCCCAGGCCGTCGGGCGGCACCTGGTCGGGCAGCAGGCCGATCGTGCCGCCCTTGCGCAGCGCGCGGATCATCTGGCGCACGCCGGCCAGCGTCGCCGGCGCCGTCTCCAGGCCGGGGCGGTTGCGCGACTGCGCCACCAGATCGCGCAGCCAGGGCTGGCGCGCAGGGCGGTACAGCGCCGTCATCGCGCGCTGGCCGCCCCAGCGCTCGGCATAGGCCTGCGCGATGATCTCGAAGCAGCCCAGGTGCGGCGTGAGCATCACCAGGCCGCGGCCGCGCGCCAGCGCCGCCTCGACATGCTCGGCGCCCTCCCAGCGCACGATGTCGCCCAGCGGCGCATCAGGCCGGCGGCACCACAGCCACGGCAGCTCGGCCACCATGCGCCCGGCCGAGGCCACCGCGGGGCGGGCCTGCGCCCACGGCAGGCCCGCCTGCTCGACGTTGGCACGCATGCGGCGCCGGTAGGTGGGCGAGGCGCACCAGGTGACCCAGCCCAGCAGCGCGCCGACGCGGTGAAGCAACGGCAGCGGGGCCTTCGAGGCGGCTTTGAACAGGGAGGCGATCACGGGCATAGAATTCGTCACATTCGCCGAGTTAAGGAACAACTTGCGGGGCGACGGGCCGGGTCTTGACCGGGCACGACACCTGCCGAAATCGAGAGATTTTCGGCACAAGTGGAAAAAATGCCGCTAAAGCGTTCGCCGCAGGCTCCTCAACAGCTCGGCGACACGCGCCGAAAAGCTTGTTTGGATTTCAGGAGTTTATAAGTGGCGAACGACTTTCTCTTCACGTCCGAGTCGGTGTCGGAAGGACATCCCGACAAGGTGGCCGACCAGATCTCGGACGCCATCCTCGACGCCATCCTGGCGCAGGATCCGCGCTCGCGCGTGGCCGCCGAGACGCTGACCAACACCGGCCTGGTCGTGCTGGCCGGCGAGATCACCACCAACGCGCATGTCGACTACATCCAGGTCGCGCGCGACACGATCAAGCGCATCGGCTACGACAACACCGACTACGGCATCGACCACAAGGGCTGCGCGGTGCTGGTGGCCTACGACAAGCAGTCGAACGACATCGCCCAGGGCGTGGACCACGCCTCCGACGACCACCTCAACACCGGCGCCGGCGACCAGGGCCTGATGTTCGGCTACGCCTGCGACGAGACCCCTGAGCTGATGCCCGCGCCGATCTACTACGCCCACCGCGTGGTCGAGCGCCAGGCGCAGCTGCGCAAGGACGGCCGCCTGCCCTTCCTGCGCCCGGACGCCAAGAGCCAGATCACGATGCGCTATGTGGACGGCAAGCCCCACAGCATCGACACCGTGGTGCTCTCGACCCAGCACCATCCGGACCAGTCCGAGACGGCCACCAAGATGAAGGCCAGCTTCTACGAGGCCTGCATCGAGGAGATCATCAAGCCGGTGCTGCCCAAGGAGTGGCTGCAGGACACCAAGTACCTGATCAACCCGACCGGCCGCTTCGTCATCGGCGGCCCGCAGGGCGACTGCGGCCTCACGGGCCGCAAGATCATCGTCGACACCTACGGCGGCGCCTGCCCGCACGGCGGCGGCGCCTTCTCGGGCAAGGATCCGACGAAGGTGGACCGCTCGGCCGCCTACGCCGCGCGCTATGTCGCCAAGAACATCGTGGCCGCCGGCCTGGCGCGCCAGTGCCAGATCCAGGTGAGCTACGCGATCGGCGTGGCCCGCCCGATCAACATCACGGTCTACACCGAAGGCACCGGCGTGATCTCCGACGACCGGATCGCCGCGCTGGTGCAGGAGCACTTCGACCTGCGCCCGAAGGGCATCATCCAGATGCTCGACCTGCTGCGCCCGATCTACTCGAAGACCGCCGCCTACGGCCACTTCGGCCGCGAGGAGCCGGAGTTCGCCTGGGAGCGCACCGACAAGGCGCAGCTGCTGCGCGCCGCCGCCGGCCTGTGAGCCGGGGCGCTGACGCGATGACCCAATGACAAAAGGGGCCGCATCTGCGGCCCCTTCTTCATGGCGCAGCGGGTTCAGTGTCGATCGTGCGCATCGACCCGGAACACCGCCACCGCCTCGACCAGCGACTGCGCCTGCTCGGCCAGATGCTCGGCCGACGAGGTGCCCTGGCTGACCAGCCCGGCGTTCTGCTGCGTGACCTGGTCCATCTGCGAGACGGCCTGGCCGACCTGGGCCACGCCGGTGCTCTGCTCCTCGCTGGCGACGCTGATCTCGCCGACCAGATCGGCCACCCGCTGGATCGACCGCACGATCTCCTGCATCTTGCGCCCGGCCTCGTCGGCCTGCAGCGAGCCCTGCTCGACCCGCTCGACGCTGGTGGAGATCAGCGCCTTGATCTCGCGCGCGGCCTCGGCCGAGCGCAGCGCCAGCGTGCGCACCTCGCCCGCCACCACCGCGAAGCCCCGGCCCTGCTCGCCGGCCCGTGCGGCTTCCACCGCCGCGTTCAGCGCCAGGATGTTGGTCTGGAAGGCGATGCCGTCGATCACGCCGATGATGTCGGCGATCTTGCGCGAGGCCTCGTGGATGCCGCGCATCGTCTGCACCACCTGGGTGACCACCTCGCCGCCCTGCGCGGCGACCTGGGACGACTCGCGCGCCACCGCGCTGGCCTGGCGGGCGTTGTCGGCGTTGTGGCGCACCGTGGTGCCGAGCTGCTCCATGGTCGCGGCGGTCTCTTCCAGCGCCGCGGCCTGCTGCTCGGTGCGGGCCGAGAGGTCGCGATTGCCCTGGGCGATCTGGCTGCTGGTGCCGGCCACCCGCTCGGAGCCCTCGCGCACCGCGCTGACCGCCTGCACCAGCGCGTCCTGCATGGCCTGCAGCTGCGCCATCAGGCTGTCGCGGTCGCCGGCGCGCACCGGCACCGGCGTGCACAGGTCGCCGCCCGCCACCGAGCGGGCAATCTCGACCGCCACCGCCGGCTCGCCCCCGAGCTGGCGGCGCAGGCTGCGCACGATCACCCAGGCCAGCACGCTGCCCGACAGCACCGACAGCAGCAGCAGCGCGCCCATCGACTTCATCGCGGTCGACTGGATGGTGGCGGCCTCGGCACTGGCCTGGCGGCCCGCCTCGAGGGTATGGGCCCAGAGCTTGTCGAGTGCGGCGAGCGCCTCCTCGGCATGCATGCTGGCAATGCCATCGCTGATGTCGGCCGCCTCCTGCTGCTGTCCGGCGCGCCCGAGCGCGATCACCCGCTGCTGCGAGGACTGATAGGCCTGCCAGGCCTTGCGGAAAGCGACCAGATGGGCCTGGGTGACCTCGTCGGCCTCATGCTCGGCGTAGGCCGCGAGGGCCTGGTCGGCGGACTTCAGCGCTGCGGCGATCTTGTCCTCGTATTCAGCGTGATAGCTGCGGTCCGTGGTCCGGCTGTGGCGGACCTCGACATCGCGCGCCTCCAGAAGCGCCGCGCGACTGGTGGCCAGCTGCGCAACGCCCGGCAGCCAGCGCTCGGAGAGCTCTCCGGCGCGATGGCCCACCTGATGCAGACCGACGAGGCCGACCGCACCGACCGCGCCAGCCAGCACGACGCCCAGACCAAAGCCCAGACTGAGCCGGGTGCCCAGGCTCAGGCGCGAGAACCGCTCGCGCGCGGCATGGGAAGCAGCCATGGCCGGCTCACTTCTTGTGACCGACATAGCTCACGCCGACGATCTTGCCCGCGCCGTCCTTGATCGGCCGATAGCAGGCATCGAAGGCCGTGCCCAGCACGTCGATCGGGCCGCAGAACTCGCCGCCCTTGCTCACCGCCTCGTAGGCGGCGTTGCGGGCCAGCTGCGTGCCCACGCCCCGCTTGCCCTCGGGCGTCAGGACGTTGGTGCTGAACTCGTCGCCGTCCTTGACGAAGACGGTCGCGGTGGCGCCATGCGCCTTGCGGATCGCGTCGACGACGTCGTAGTTGTTGTTGATCTTGCGGTCGCCGAAGAACAGCGCCGGCACGGTCTTGCCCGCCACCGTGTCGGTGCCCTCGACCTTGGCCGCGCCGATGCGGGCCAAGCGAGCTTCCAGATCGGTGATCGTGGCCTTGGGATCGGCGGCCCGGGCTGTGCCTGCCACGGCCAGCGCCACGACGGCGGCGCTCAGGAAGGAGAAGCGATTCATGGCAATCCAGAGGTGTCGTGAGGGAGCGTCCCGTCCGGACGCGTCGTGCAGGACGCGAGGAAGGGGCCGCCCGATCGTGACACCACGGTCTGCCCGGCAGCGGCGCGAAGAGCCCGGAGAAGCGCGGCTTCATCCGGGCGGCCGACCGCTCAAGATCGGCCGGATCGCGATGCGTCGCGTCAGCGGCGCGGCGGACGGGCGTCGTCGCGGCGGGGCGCCGGGCGCGGGGCCTCGGCGGCCTCGCGGCGCGCCTGCTCGAGCAGCGCGTCGAGCTGATCCTCGGGCACGCCGCGCAGCACGCAGAAGCTCGAGCGCTTGAGCGAGCTGCGCTCGAAGTCGCGCAGCAGCTGGGCGCGCTCGCGGCGCTGCGGATCGTCCTGCACGCGCTCGACCGGGGCTTGCGGGCGCGCAGCGGCCGGGGCCGGACGGGCGGCGGACTCGTCGCGTGGCGGCCGGGCCGCACGCTCCGGGCGGTCGGGGCGTGGCGCGCGATCCGGGCGCGGCGCACGCGGCTCGCGCGATTCACGCGGCTCGCGGGCCTCGCGACCCTCGCGCGGCGGACGACCACCGTCACGCGGCGGGCGGCCTTCGCCGCGGGGACCGCGCGGGGGGCGCGGCGCGCGGGGCTCGCGGGCGGCCGGGGCGGCGTCGCCCGAGGCGGACTCGGCCGGCGCGCCGGCCTCGGCGGCGGCCGGCGCGCCACGGCGCGGGCCGCGCTGCGACTTCGCCTCCTGGGCGCGGCGTTCCTGGTGCAGCGCGCGGCGGCGGTCGAGCTCCTGCTGCGCGATGCCGCGGTGCTCGTCGCTGATGTCGCCCGCGGCCTGGCCGTCGAGGTCGACGCGGCTGGGCGCCTTGGTCAGCGCGACCAGATAGGCGGTGGCGTTGGTGTGGCGACGCAGGAAGGCCGACAGCGTCGCGCGGCTGAACACGCCCGGCGCACGCTCCTTGATGTCGGCCTGGATGCGCAGCTTCAGCGGCTTGGCCGGGCCGTCGAACAGCGCGGGGAAGCGCTCGCGCAGCTGGCGCGCGCATTCGGCCGGGCTCATGTCCGGCACCTTGGCCGGGGGGGCGTCCGCAGGCGTGTCCGCAGACAGCTCGGGGGCGGTCTCCGGGAGGACGGCGGCGGCCTCGACCGGCGTGGACGCCTCGGGGGCCGCATCGACGGCGGGGACCTCGGCGGCGGTCGGGTTCTCGGGAGTGGACATGGCGCTCGGTGAACGGAAATGAAGACGGAAAGGACGCGATTGTGGCCGACTCTCGTCAAGCCCGGCGCGGACGCACCTTCGAGGCGGCCAGCCGGGCCTGTGCGCGGGCCGTCTCGACGTCCTCGTCGCGCACCAGCGCCACGCCCATGCGCCGGCGCTCGAAGCTCTCGGGCTTGCCAAACAGGCGCACCTCGGAGCGCGGCACCCGCAGCGCCTCGTCGACGCCGTCGAAGACCAGCCCCTCGGCCTCGACGCCGCCGTAGATGACCGCGCTGGCGCCGGCCGACTTCAGCGCGGTGTCCACCGGCAGGCCGAGGATGGCGCGGGCGTGCAGCTCGAACTCGTTCTGCCACTGGGTGCACATCGTCACCATGCCGGTGTCGTGCGGGCGCGGGCTGACCTCGCTGAACCAGACCTGGTCGCCACGGACGAACAGCTCGACGCCGAACAGGCCCTGGCCGCCGAGGTCGTCGGTGACGGCGCGCGCGATGCGCTGCGCCTCGGCCAGCGCCGCCGGCCGCATCGGATGCGGCTGCCAGCTCTCGACATAGTCGCCGCGCACCTGCAGATGGCCGATCGGGTCGCAGAAGTGCGTCTCGACCTGGCCGTCGGCGCCGAGCGCGCGCACCGTCAGCAGCGTGATCTCGTAGTCGAAGTCGATGAAGCCCTCGACGATGACGCGGCCGTGGCTGACCCGGCCGCCCGCCATCGCATGGTCCCAGGCCTTGCGCACGTCCTCGGGGCCGTCGAGCCGGCTCTGGCCCTTGCCGGAGCTGCTCATCACCGGCTTGACCACGCAGGGATAGCCGATGCCGGCGTCGATCGCCGCCTGCAGCTCCTCGAGCGAGTCGCAGAAGCGGTAGGGGCTGGTGGGCAGGCCGAGCGTCTCGGCGGCGAGGCGGCGGATGCCCTCGCGGTCCATCGTCAGGCGCGCGGCGCGGGCGGTCGGGATGACGCGCACGACGCCCTCGGCCTCGAGCCGTTCCAGCTCGGGCGTGGCGATCGCCTCGATCTCGGGCACCACCAGGTCGGGCCGCTCGGCCTCGATCAGCGCGCGCAGCGGCGCCGCATCGCTCATCGCGATCGTGCGGGCGTGGTGCGCGACCTGCTGACCCGGCGCGTTCTCGTAGCGGTCGACCGCGATCGTCTCGACGCCGAGGCGCTGCAGCGCGATCAGCACCTCCTTGCCGAGCTCGCCGCTGCCGAGCAGCATGACGCGGGTGGCATGGGCGGACAGCGGGGTTCCGATGGGCTTCATCCGGGCTCCTGACGGTGGGAAGGAAGTGGCAAAAGGCCAGGCCGGGATTGTGACGGCTGGGCGGGAATTGACCCTCCGCAAGGACGGAGGAAGACGGGATTTTCATGATGCGGTCATTCCGACAGCGTCTGCCCCCATCACCATGACCACCTCGCCCCGCCCTGCCCGCCCGCGCACCCGACGCCCCGCCACCGCCCTGCCGGTGGAAGCCGCGGTGGACAAACCCGTGGAGATGGCCGACAAGTCCGCGCCGATCACCGCCGCCCGCCTGGAGCGCTACGAGGTGGGCGCCGCGACCGAGGCGGCGGTCGCCGTGCGCGAGATGGCGCTGTCGGACGTGATGGCCCGGCGCCAGCGCGGCGAGATCGACGACGCGGTCTGGGGCGCGCAGCTGCGCGCGCTGATCGCCGGCTCCTCGCCGGACGATCTGGCGCTGCTGCGCGGCTCGCTGGCGACACCGCAGCGCGTGCCGACCGCGCCCGGCGTCGACCCGGACACCGAGCTGGCCCCGGGCTGGCGCGAAGGCGCCTATCCCTACCGGCATCTGATGTCGCGCAAGGCCTACGAGAAGCAGAAGTACCGGCTGCAGGTCGAGCTGCTGAAGCTGCAGGCCTGGGTCAAGGAGACCGGCGCGCGCGTCGTCATCCTGTTCGAGGGCCGCGACGCCGCCGGCAAGGGCGGCACGATCAAGCGCTTCATGGAGCACCTCAACCCGCGCGGCGCGCGCGTCGTGGCGCTCGAGAAGCCCAGCGAGATCGAGAGCGGCCAGTGGTACTTCCAGCGCTATGTGCAGCACCTGCCCACCCGCGGCGAGATCGTGCTGTTCGACCGCTCCTGGTACAACCGCGCCGGCGTCGAGCGGGTCATGGGCTTCTGCAGCGACGCGCAGTACGAGCAGTTCATGCGCGAGGCGCCCGAGTTCGAGCGCAACCTGGCGCGCAACGGCATCTTCCTGTTCAAGTTCTGGTTCTCGGTCAGCCGCGCCGAGCAGCGCCGCCGCTTCAAGGAGCGCGAGACGCACCCGCTCAAGCAGTGGAAGCTGAGTCCCATCGACAAGGCCAGCCTCGACAAGTGGGACGACTACACCCGCGCCAAGGAGGCGATGTTCCTGCACACCGACACGCCCGACGCGCCGTGGACGGTGATCAAGTCGGACTGCAAGAAGCGCGCGCGCCTGAACGCGATGCGCTATGTGCTGCACCGCCTGCCCTACGCGCGCAAGGATCTGCGCACGCTCGGGCCGGTCGATCCGCTGATCGTCGGCCGCCCGGCGCTGGTGGGCTGCGGCGCGCACGGCGGCGAGGACCAGCTCGCCAGCAGCACCGCGGCCTGAGCCGCGCTCAGGCAACGGCGGGCGGGCCGGCCTTGAGCTGGTCGAGCACGAAGCGGGCGTGGCAGTCGCGCACGCCCGGCAGCGTCAGCAGCTGCTCGGCGACGAAACGGCCGTGCTGCGCCAGATCGGTGCTGACCACCTTCAGCAGGTAGCGGCTCGGGTCGCAGCCCAGCCGAACGCACTCGACCACCTGCGGCCACGCCGGCAAGGCCGCCGCCAGCCGCCCGGCCGCCTCGGCACCGGGCTCGAGCTGCAGCTCGACAAAGGCCGTGAGCATCAGGCCGAGCCGCTGCGGCGGCACCAGCGCGGCATAGCCGGCGATGACGCCGCCCTCCTCGAGCCGGCGCACCCGGCGCAGCACGGCCGAGGCCGAGAGCTGCACCAGCCCGGCCAGTTCATCGAAGGTCATTCGACCGTGATGCTGCAGCGCACCGACGAGGCGCCGGTCGATGTCGTCGAGCACAGGCGGCGCGGCAGCGCTCGCAGAAGTGGAGGAAGGGGCGAGATCCATCGGGCGACGATTGCAGTTCCGGCGCACGCCAATCGCGGCCTCGCGCCAAACCATACGGTACCACGGTCGTGTGACGGCGCAGGCGCCGACCTGCAGGCGCGGCGAGATATCCCCGCCTTGTCCACCGGATGTCCACAGCGCAAGGCCGGTTGTTCACCGGTTCATCACGGGTTGTTCACAGCTTTCCCACGCATCCGGGCACACCGCACTGACAGGTCATGCCGCCCTCATGATGCGTCTCGCCATAGTCGCAGGTGATTTCCTCGCCCTGGGCGATGTCGCGCATCGAGTGGATCTCGACCCGGCCCTGCCGGATGCGGAGCACCGCATTGGGGCGACAGCAGTGATTCGTGAACCGCAGCGGATCCATCGAACGAGAGGCATCGATCGCCTTTCTGTCGGAAATTTCGACCATCATGATGCGATCGACATTCTTCACGCGCTCTCGTGCTTCCTGGACGCTGATCGCCTCCCCGCGGATCTCGCCGATCTTGCGCCGCGCCGGGATGGCTTCGGCCGCGAAGGCCCCCGTGCCATCGATCGGACTCGGGGCATTGAGGACAGCATATTTCTGAGGGTTGGCAGGTGTGCCCATGGACGGTTCCCCGATCATTCGAAGACCCGATGGTACGGGTTGCCGACCCTGGGCCGGACCCGGGCGACGACGCGAGCCCGAGTTATCCAGTGCTGTGAATAAGAAGCTGTGAACAACCTGCCCGAAGTGGCAAATCAGTGACATCGGTCACGATCCGCCCGTCTTGTGGGGACAACCCTGTGAGCAAGCAGAGGATAGAGGGCGAACAAGTCTGGAGAACTTTCGACATCGCCAAGTTGTTGTCATTCTCTCCCAAGCCAATCCACTGGGTCATCCACAGGGTTCGCCATGAATCAAGTGTTTGATTTTGAAAGGAAAAACCGACTTGTCCACAGAAATGGCCGCCCTCTACTACTATGTACTATCTATAAATACATAAGAAGACAGGGAAAAGTCCTCCCGAGACCCAAGCCGAAAAAAGAAGACCTGGCACACAGGGACTTCGGCAGATCGAGAAGAGCGCAGGATTCCCGGCTCAGCAGAACTGCACCGGTTCTGAGGTCTTGAAGGAAAGCCGGCCCAGATGGCGCATGATGCGAAACCGCTCGGAACGGAACGGCGCACACGCAGCACGCCAGCGCTGATGCCTCAGCGATCCGCTGGCGCCTTGCCGATGGCTTGGCACGCATCTTGAAAGCCTCGACGCTGCAACCCTGCATCCATTTCTCTTTCCCCTTTCGCGGAGACTTCCAGATGAATCACAAGCTCAATGTCGCGCTCGCTGGTCTGGCGCTGCTGGCGGCCGCAGGCTCGGCCTCGGCGCAGGAAGTGGTCAAGATCGGCCATGTGGGCCCGACGAG